>JYMV01019858.1_pt1 | contig 76766 bp, 62 predicted proteins | sample 338911 | NCBI WGS metagenome assembly JYMV01 (sample SAMN03354496, study PRJNA234377) | hydrothermal vent metagenome | biome: Deep sea; feature: Hydrothermal plumes at the Eastern Lau Spreading Center, Western Pacific Ocean; material: Seawater | place: Tonga | collected 2009 | depth 2000 m m | reverse complement strand
TTCGGCGCGGATATGTCAGTCTCACTAGTAAATTCCGGCCCCGTAACCATCATCATCGACACGAAAGACTAGAGATTTACAAATCGCCTGGGATAGTGCAGACGGGGATGGGGACCATTTTATGACGGTTCTGAGCGTTAAGCTTTGTGTAGATATTATAAACCTCAAGGGGGCGGCCTTCGAGAATCGAAGGGTCACCTGAATTCGCGATAAACGCCATGGCTTGTTCAAGTTCGGGATAGCTAGCACCTATTTGGTCTTCATCATTGCGCTCATCGCCCCAAAGCCCATCGGTGGGAGCAGCGTCGAGGATAGATTGCGGAACGCATAGCTCTAGGCCTAAAGCGAAAACTTCCGACTTGACCAAATCTGCGATGGGACTCAAATCCACACCTCCATCACCGTATTTCGTAAAAAACCCGACTCCGAAATCTTCGATTTTATTGCCAGTCCCCACTACAAGTGCGTTTCGCTCAGCGGCGATAGCATAAAGCGCGGTCATGCGAAGGCGAGCTCGAGTGTTTGCGTGGGCTAGATCTGCGTTTCTTTCGAGCGAAAGAGTGGCCTGTAGGGCTTCGTACGTATCTGTTAACGAAACGGTTCTGATGTTTGTGTTGTCGAATCGTTTCGATAAAGACTCACGTAACTCAAGCGAACGAGAAAGCTCTGTAGAGGCTTGAAGAATCGGCATATCCATGATATAAACAGGCCTGCCCGTCATAAGACAAAGCGTTGCGGTAACGGCCGAATCAATACCGCCCGAAACCCCTACTACAAACCCCTTAGCATTTGCATTTACCGCATACGAATCCAGCCAGGAAACGATGTGGGCGATGACTTTGTTTGGTCTAAAAGACATTTCTAAAAAAGAATCCCGACAGAAAGTTCAAGAAAACTATCGTGTCCCCTCATATCACCAATTGACGGCTCATTACTAACTACAACAGGCGATTGCGCCGAATCTACTTTCACAAGACTCATGTTTTTATGAGTGTTGGTGAACGCAGCATTGTAATTAAGGCCCACTGTAAGGGCAGTGGTGCCGCTGAGTGTTCTCTCAAGTCCACCGCCTATTATCATAGCCGCTCTGAACAATCTAATATCCGAATCAATTTCAATTCGATCGCTGATCGGAGATCCACCAACATTGTAAGTGCTCCATTCCCCGTTTATTACCTCCTGATAACTTCTATACCGCGCTTCATCCGCCTCAGACTTAATATTTAATCCTAATCCTAGACCAAATTTTCCATACAGAGTCGTGTACCCCATCTCCTTCGTACGCATCTTAAAAGTAAAAGGCAGCTCCACATACTGTAATTTATACGATCTATCAACGTTCATCAAGTAATCATCATTTTCAGGATCGACTACGAGATATCGAACATCTCCGCCTGTATTAAATATGTGGACTCCGAGTCCTAAAGCATAGTTGTTCGTGAAAAGTATGTCCGCAATAAACTCGTAACCGAAATTAATTCTCGCTCCACGAGGCTCGTGATCGTAATCGGTAGACACCATCCACGCTACGTTAGGGCTTATTGCAAGACCCATTCTAAAGTCCTGAGCTGTTGATTCTGTTGAGAAAAGCAAACTCAGGCTTGCAGAAAAAACAACCAAAATCAAGGTTGATAGGGTAGATATTTGATTCGTACGCATAAGTCTTCTCATCTTTGCAGTTGTGAAAGTAAAATTAAACGCTGATAGCATGCTAACAAGCGAAATTCGTACCACTTTATCACGAAGTGGATTGTGGACAAGAGTGAACAACTCTAAAACCTTCGTGTTTATTGCGTTTTTCGCTCTTACTTTTTCTTCGTGTGGAAGTGATCGATGGGAAATCGACCCCACTAAGGTCGAACTTGAGAAGGAGTTTTCTTGTAGAAACTTCATAGGCGAGCTTGAACTTATCGACGAAAATGATTCGGTCGCACTTGCAAAGGTTCGAAATAAGTACGGATCGTTTTGGGACGACTACTCGGAGGATATACTTCGAATCGGGAATTCGAACGAATCGACAACGATATCGGAACTACGAAGATTCCTCGCTCACCCGGACACCCGCGCGACGTTCGAGGCGATTGACACGACTTCAGGCAACGAAGCTTACTTGAAATCGGTCGAATTAATTCTGGAAGACGGATTTAAACGATTTCACGCTTTAATGCCGTTCGAGCCAGTACCGGAAATTATTTGGATGAATAGTGCTTTCAACTACGCCATATACCCCCGTGAAGAATATCTAGCCGTAGGACTGGAGTGGTTTATGGGACCCGATCATCCTATCGTCGGGCTACTACCGCCTGAGAGATTCCCTCGATACCAACAACTCCGGATGCACCCCGATTTAATGGCTGCAGATGCTTTCAAAGGATGGATGCTTGTGAATTTTGCATCGAGAGGATATTCTGGTGAAAGGTGCATCGACGACATACTTTATTGGGGTAAAATTATTTGGCTTGTCGACAAATGCTTGCCTAAATCACACGAGCATGTCCTAATGGATTGGACTCCGGAAGATCTGGTTTGGGCTAAAGCAAACGAGAGTGCAATTTGGATAGAATTACAACCTTCTAAAGTCATTTTCGAGACAAACAGAACGATATACAACAGGTGGCTGTCAGATGGACCATTTACGAAAGCAGGTTCCATTCCACAAGAAAGTCCCGATAGGTTGGGAATCTGGATGGGATGGCAAATTGTGGAGGATTACATGAATAAAAACACTGACGTAACTGTTGAAGATCTTTTTAACGAACGCGACCACTTGCCTTTTCTTAAATCATACAGACCTGAACGATAATTATGGCCGATAACATTATTAAAATCACTGTTAGCACAGATGAAAACCACGTCCCAACAGATATTGTTTGGAATGCTGAAGGCGGAGACATCAAGGAGAGAACCGCTAAAGCTATGGCGCTTGCAATGTGGGACGAGAAGGACGGTAGCGCAATGAACATGGACCTTTGGACGAAGAGCATGAGTGTTGAGGAGATGCGTCACTTTATAGTCCAAACCATGATGACTTTAGCCGACTCATTCGAGAGATCGACCTCTGATAAAGCTCACGCAGAAGCTATTCGAGGCTTCACTCGTGAATTAGCAAAAAGAATCGGGGTTCTTAAAGACGACGGAACAATAGACAAGAAGTCTTAGAACAACAAGTTCGTTTGTTCGATAAAGCTCAACAGCTCATCTCGCCCATCTCCTTTGGTGGCACTCGTAATGAATACGGGAGGCATTTTACTCCACTGTTTGAGCATAACATCCTCGTATTTTGACAGAAAAGCGGCCCTTTCAGTTTTATTCAATTTGTCAACTTTCGTAAAGACCAATACGAATGGCAGACCAACCTCTCCTAAGTACGCCATAAATTCGAGATCAACTTTCTGAGCCTTTAATCTAGAATCCACAAGCATCATTGTGCAAAGAAGGTTTTTTCTGCCTTCTAAATACTGCCTCGAAGTCCTCTCCCACTTTATTCTCTCCGACTTACTGATTTTCGCATAACCAAACCCTGGCAAGTCTGTCAGATACCATGGCGTCACGTCCTTATTATCCGAAAGCTCTAGCCCATTAATTGCAAAGTGATTTATCAGTTGCGTCTTACCGGGCGTACTTGAAATTTTCGCCATGGAATTCCTTCCGACTAACATGTTTATTAGCGAGGACTTACCCACATTAGATCTGCCTATAAAAGCATATTCAGGCCTATCCATTTTAGGGCATTCCCTAGGATGTGCACTACTCTTTACGAATTCGACCTCTTTAATTTCCATTTCCCTCTATTACTACGCCTCAACAGCAATTCTACGTGTATCGTACCATGCCGACAATATCTTATTAAACTCCTCCGGATGTTCCATCATCGGAGCATGCCCACATTCGTCAATCCAAAACAAGTCCGCATCTGGAAAACCTTTCAAAAACGACTCCGCTACTTCCGGAGGAGTAACAATATCATTCTTACCCCAAATCAAACAAACCGGGATATTCATTGCCGGCAAATCCTCCTCCATATTATGACGAATCGCAGACTTAGCAATAGATAGAATTCTCAAAACCTTATTCCTATCATTCACAGCCTCGAAACACTCATCTACAAGCTCATCCGTAGCCCAAGCAGGATTGAAAAACGTAATCGCCACTTTATTTCTGATATACTCCTTATCCTCTCTTCGAGGAAAACTATTCCCGAAAGCATTCTCGTAAAGACCACTGCTCGCAGTAAGCGAAAGGGAAGCTACTCTTTCAAGATGATTCTTCGTGAAAATAAGCCCGACGTGACCTCCTAAACTATTTCCTAGCAAGTGCACTTTCTCTAATCCCATCGCATCAACGAAGCCTTTAATGTGTTCTGCGATAGATTTCGCACTCGTCTTCCTTAGAGGCAACTCATAAATAGGAAGCATCGGAATAATCACGCGAAACCTCTTACTAAAGTGGCTTTTCACAGTACCGAAATTACTAAGTGCACCGAACAACCCGTGCAACACAATAAGCGGCTCACCAGTCCCCTCCTCCACATAGCGGTATTCGCCTAGCTCTTTGATTACAGTATCCATTTCTTCTTTATTTGAAAAGACCAAACTACACACACTACACCCATTCACAACATGGCCTAATACCTAAACTTCCACGTCACGTTGTTCACATTCATTGTTCATATCGTGTTAATACGATTTTTCGGCATTCAATGCAAAACGCCGAAAACCCCTGAAAAACTTAGGTTTTTAACGAATCGATGTTTATCACTTTTCCACAATGTGGTAGAAAGTGTCATTTAATGGGAATATGTGGGAAATCTTGATTAATTTTGAGGATTCCATACAGAACGGAATTATGCTAAATCTATTAGGAGAACATACATGCAGGATTGACGCCAAAGGGCGCCTGATGTTTCCTGCACGATTGCGTCGTCAATTGGAGAAAGTCATTCATCATGGGCTAGTAATTAACCGAGATATTTTCGAAGACTGCTTAGTTCTATACCCAAAGCCAGAGTGGGATAAAGTGAACGGCGAGATGACTCAGCTAAGTCGTTACAACAAAAAGCACCAGCTCTTTCAAAGGAAATTCATGAAAGGCGCAACACTTGTAGATCTAGACGCTTCCGGACGCTTGAACATCCCTACTGCACTATTAGAATATGCTGGTATCGACTTATCAAAGGGTAATGAGATAATCGTATCTGGGCTAGGGGAGAAAGTAGAAATTTGGGCTGTGGATGCTTATGAAAAGCAAGTTCTAGGAGAAGATGACGCCTTCGATTTCGGAAGCCTGGCAGAAGACGTGCGACGGGATATTGAATCTGGCTCTGCCAACTAATCCATGGAACTACCCTACCACGTTCCCGTGCTATTAGACGCTTCGATAGAAGCTCTTAAACTCGGCGACGGCGGAGGGGACTGGATGGACGCAACTTTCGGAGGGGGTGGCCATAGTAGAGTTATTCTAGAAAATTTGAATAAGACGGGAAGGTTGTTCGGGTTCGATCAAGACCCCGATGCAGCAGCAAATGCACTAGACGATAGTCGATTCACTTTAGTTGCTGCCAACTTTAGATATGCAAAACAATTTTTGAGTTTACACGGGGCGAAATCAACTAATGGAATTCTAGCAGACTTAGGGGTTTCATCTCATCAATTCGACACAGCAGATAGAGGATTCTCGCTGAGATTGGATGGGCCTTTAGATATGAGAATGAATCCCGAGTCGGGAATATCTGCCGCGGAATATTTGGAGGAATGTACTTGGGAGGAGTTAATGGTGATTCTAAGGATGTACGGAGAGGTGAACCGCCCAGACAGAGTAGCGAGAGCCATTGTGGCAGCGAGAGATGAGTCACCAATAATTACAACTGAAGACTTCGTTAAAGTTCTCAGTAAAATGGCGCCAGGCGGACGTGAGAATAAATTCTATGCTCAAGTATTTCAAGCTCTTAGGATTGAGGTCAATGACGAACTATCAGCCTTGCGAGAATTATTGAATCAGGCGACTCAATTACTAGCACCAGGCGGAAGGCTTGTGGTTATCTCATACCATAGCTTAGAAGATAGGCTTGTTAAGCACTTTATGCGATCAGGGAATTTTGAAGATAAGACTGAGCAAGATTTGAGGGGTAATATCCTTGCGCCATTTAAGCTGGTGAAAAGAAAAGCAATTGTTGCAACGCCTGAAGAGGTGATGTTGAATCCTCGTGCTAGAAGCGCTCGACTTCGCGTTGCTGAAAGAACCGACTTTAAAGTTGCTGGGTGATGGGGTTCTTCAATAGAAATAAGAAAGAAAAAGTCGCAGGGGGAAACCGTCGGCTTACAGCAGACCAAAAAACTGCACGTAAAGATGCCGATGAATTAGCAACTAAAGCGGCTGAAGCGGCAACACTAGCCGCTGCTGAAAAAGCTCAGAAAATACGTGAGCTATCCTCTAATATTCAATCCAAAGATCGTCAGGAAAGAGCAAAAAAACGTAGAACGGAACGAGCTAAAAGAAACAATACAGGGAAGTTTTTAAGAGATATTTTAAGCGGCCGATTCCTAACAGGAGATGGCATTACCAGCCATATACCATACCTGCTTTTTGTAAGCGGCATATTTTTGATATATATCAGTTTGGGATATCAATTCGAGAGCATCGAAAGAGAGAAAATGAAGACGGAACAGAGACTTGAAGAAGTGACCTCTGAATATAAAACCCTTCGTTCTGAGTTGGAATCGATTCTCCAACAAAGCCGTGTAGAAAGAGCTACCGCAGACCTTGGATTGGAACAACCTATGGGACCTCCTATTCTTCTTAAAGTCGATGCCGAATGAGTGTTAAGAAGAAGCATATCGACAAATACGAACTACCGACAGGGAGGTTTTGGTTTACATTCATCGCACTAAGCTTTGTGGGTTTAGGGGTTTTGTGGAGGATAGTTGCAATACAGACTATTGAACACGATCATTGGACTGAGAGAGGTGTGGAATTTGAGCATAGCATAAGGACCATTGTTCCAGCTAGAGGCCAAATCCAAGCTCGTGACGGAAGCCTTCTAGCCACAAGCATTCCCGTTTATGATCTCAGATGGGATAGTAAAAGCGAAGCGATAAACAAGGAGCATTTCAGTGAAAAACGAGATTCAATTTGTTTGAGATTCGCTGAGATATTAGGGGGTACTCCTGAAAAGTACCAAAGTATTATTGACAAAGCTATTGAGCGAGGAAGTCGATCCGCAAAATTTGCGAGTAAAGTCCCTTTTACTGACTACAAAGAATTAAAAAGCATACCCTTCGTTAAAGAGGGACGGAACAAAAGTGGATTTGTGTTCGAAAGGAAGGAGGTGAGACGGAAGCCGTTTGGTCAACTAGCAGGGAGAACTATAGGCATCGACAGAGAGTCACAACGTGTGGGGATTGAACTTTCTTGGAATCAGGAGCTGGGAGGAACTGAAGGTAAGCAGATGCAAAAGCGCATTAATGGTGGAGCTTGGCTGCCTGTGACTGACGATTTTATTGTGCAGCCTCAAGAGGGGCAAGATGTTATTACTACTATCGATATGCACCTCCAAGACATGGCATCTTCCGCACTAAAAACTCAACTAGTGAGACATGATGCTGAATGGGGAGTAGTAGTTCTTATGGAGGTGAAAACGGGATATGTGAGAGCTATTACGAACCTTAAGCGTTTTGAGAACGCTGAAGGAATTGCTAACTATTACGAGAGCTATAATCATGCTTTGGGAAAAGCCATTGAACCGGGATCAACGTTTAAGCTTGCGTCATTAATAACGTGCCTTGAATCAGGTAAAATTGCAATTACAGACAGTATTAATACAGGAAATGGGGTAGCGTTCTTCCATGATCGTAGAATGCGCGATTCTAACTGGAAAAAAGGGGGACATGGGAAAATTACTCTTCGAGAATGTTTCGAAATGTCTTCAAATATCGGTTCTGCACTAGCCGTCAAGCAATGTTTCGGTCTAGAACCCCAAAAATTCCTTGACGGACTTAAGAGAATAGGCGTCACTCAACCATTAGGGATAAACCTTGTAGGTGAAGGCACGCCTAAAATATATTCAACAGTAGGGCAAGGTGATTGGTCTGGAATTTCTTTGACACAGATGGCAATCGGCTATGAGGTCACCCAAACCCCTTTACAAACTTTGGCACTATATGGAGCTATCGCGAACGGAGGAAAAATGATGCGACCAATTTTCGTGACTGAAACTATGAGTAAGGGGAAGGTTGTAAACTCATTCGGCCCAGTAGTACTAAATGAAAAGATTTGCTCGAAAAAAACATTAAGAAGCTGCCGATTGATGCTGGAAGGAGTTTGCTTACCTGATGGAGAAGGTACTGCATCTGGGATTTTCGAAAACCGACCCTATACAGTTGCTGGAAAAACTGGGACTTCCCGAATTGCAGAAGATGGTGGATACGCAAGTGGAAGATATAGAGCGTCTTTTACCGGATACTTCCCCGCTGATGACCCTGAATTTGTGTGCATCGTCGTTATTGCTGATACGAGAAGTGGGAATTACTACGGCAGCACAATTGCTGCGCCGGTCTTTAGAGATTTAGCCGACCTAATATACGCGACTGACCCATCATTTCATGAAGTCCTAGAGGAGCCGCTATTATCAGAAGAAAATCGCCATCTACCTACTTCTAAAAATGGCGCGAAAGAAGTGCTTCTAGAACTATATGATTATCTAGAAATTCCATTTAAAGACTTTAGTGGTGAAGAGGATTGGGTCAGAGTAATAACAAGCTCTGATTCTGTCAAGCTTACTGCTAGAAAGATAGGAAAACATACAACTCCTGATGTGAGGGGGATGGGACTAAGAGACGCTCTTTATTTACTGGAAAACGCTGGGTTAGAAGTGATTTACAATGGTACTGGCACTGTGAAAAAGCAATCCGTACCTCCTGGAACACCTTTTAAAGGTGATAATAAAATTAGAATAGAACTGTCGTGAAATTACTTAAAGATCTACTATACGACGTGAGAATCGACGAGATTCAAGGAACAACGCATTTGGCAGTTGAGGGCTTGAGTATTGACTCGCGTACGATAAAACCTATGGGGCTTTTCGTAGCAATTCCTGGGACTCTTGTAGACGGACATGACTATATAAAGCAAGCAATTCTCAATGGTGCTACTTCAATAGTTTGTGAAAGAATCCCTGAAGGAATTAATAGACCCGACTCTCTCACATTTGTCCTAGTGAAGGATAGCTCCACTGCAATAGGTCAAATTGCTTCTGCATACTATGACTTCCCTACTCATAACATGAGAATTGTGGCGGTGACAGGGACAAATGGAAAGACGACGACTGTAACTCTCCTTCATCGCTTGTTCAGGATGCTTGATAAGAAAACTGGTCTTATCGGGACTGTGGAGCATATGATTAATGATAAAATTGAAGTCTCTACGCACACCACTCCTGATGCACTCACACTGCAGATTTTGTTCCGAAAAATGGCGGATGCAGGTTGCAAGTATTGTTTTATCGAAGCTAGTTCCCATGCTATAAACCAAAACCGTCTTTCTGGCACAAAACTATATGGCGCAGTGTTTACAAACATCACTCACGACCATTTAGATTATCACAAAACTTTCGATAATTATATAACAGCGAAGAAGAAGCTATTCGATAGTTTATCAAGTAGTGCGTTCGCAATTGTGAATTCTGATGACTCTCATTTCGAGGATGTCGTAGCTAATTGTAAAGCCGAAATTTCAACTTTCGGATTAACAACGATGGCAGATAACAAAGGTAGAATCGTTGAAAATCAGCTTCAGGGATTACACCTTCACATTGACGGGCAGGATTTGTATTCAAGACTTGTAGGAGGATTCAATGCTTCAAACTTATTAGCGATTTACAGCGTTGCGAAAGCTTTAAATGTAGACCCGCTAGAAACACTTACGCAGATGTCACTTCTCACTCCCCCACCGGGGAGGTTCGAAATCGTAGAGTCCCCAGACGGAATTACGGCCATTGTTGATTACGCACATACGCCCGATGCTCTGGAAAACGTACTAAGCACGATTGCGAAATTTAGGTCGGGAGGGGAGAGATTAATAACTGTCGTGGGGTGTGGAGGTGATAGGGATGTGACGAAAAGACCGATAATGGCAAGAGTCGCAGCTAACGGCTCCGACCAGGTTTTCTTAACGTCGGATAACCCTAGAACTGAAGACCCAAGTAGCATTCTTGCCGAAATGCAATCCGGCCTCGACCCTATTAATAAGCGGAAATGTATATCTATAACTGATAGAAGGGAAGCGATAAGGGCTGCTGCCGCTTTCGCTGAATCAGGTGATATAGTAGTAGTCGCAGGAAAGGGGCACGAAACCTATCAAGAAATCGATGGTATTCGCCACGATTTCGACGACAGAGTAATACTTCGCGAAGCATTCACAACAGCTTAACATGTTATATCACCTATTCACATATCTAGATACGGCATACGACCTCCCAGGGGCCGGGCTTTTTAAATACGTAACGTTCCGAGCTGCTATGAGCTTGATTACGTCATTATTTATCGGTATTTCATTTGGCAAAACCATCATCGAATGGCTTCAACTTAAACAAGTTGGTGAAATCGTTCGCGATCTCGGACTTCAAGGCCAAATCGAAAAGAAGGGAACACCTACAATGGGTGGGATTATCATTCTTACTGCTATCCTCGTCCCTACCCTACTCTTCGCTGACCTGACGAACGTCTACACTCACATGATGTTGCTCGCGACAATTTGGCTTGGAACTATAGGATTTATAGACGATTACATCAAGGTTCATAAGAAAAACAAGGATGGTCTTGCTGGTAAATTTAAAATTGTAGGCCAAGTCGGAGTAGGTATCCTAATCGGTGCAATTATGATGTGGCATCCTGACGTGACTATTAAGGAACTTGGTTTAGATGGGGTTTGGAATGAAGTGAGATCATCCGTTACCACAATCCCATTCATTAAGGGAAACAGCTTCGATTATGCTTGGTTAATTAACTGGGCGGTGGAGGACGTATCGACATGGGTTTGGGTGGCGTTTATTCCGATTGTAATTATCATAGTAACTGCTGTTTCTAATGGCGCAAACCTCACCGATGGACTCGACGGTCTTGCAACAGGAACAAGTGCTATAATAGGAATGACTCTCGCTGTCCTCGCGTATGTGAGTTCGAACACAGTTATTGCTGAGTACCTAAACATAATGTATATCCCTGGCTCTGAGGAGCTTGTGGTGTTTAGTGCGGCTTTCGTGGGGGCTTGTGTTGCCTTCCTTTGGTATAACTCATTCCCTGCACAAGTATTCATGGGAGACACTGGCTCGCTTGCACTTGGTGGTATAATCGCCGCTTTCGCAATAGCCATAAGGAAGGAATTACTCATACCTGTTTTATGCGGGATTTTCCTTATCGAGAATCTTAGCGTTGTTATGCAGGTGGGTTGGTTTAAGTACACGAAGAAAAGATATGGTGAGGGGCGTAGGGTCTTTTTGATGGCTCCACTTCATCACCACTACCAAATGAAAAATATGCATGAATCGAAGATCACAGCTCGATTCTGGATCGTAGGAATTCTACTCGCAGTAGTCACAATTGTAACACTAAAAGTTCGATAAACTAGTGTCTAAATCTATAATCATACTTGGAGCCGGCGAAAGCGGTGTAGGAGCAGCTAAGCTAGCTCTCTCTCGTGGCTATGTTCCATTTGTGAGTGATGCGGGCAATGGAAAGGCGAGTTTCCTAGGCGAGTTAAGTGAGGCGGGAATCGACTTCGAAGTAGGAGGGCACGATACAGAAAACTGGCCTTCGACCTCGACAGCGGTCAAAAGTCCAGGGATTCCCGATAGCGCTCCCGTCCTGGAATATTTTAGAGAAAGAGAAATCGAAATAATCAGCGAAATAGAATTCGCGAGTCGCCATGCTTCTGGTCGTGTAGTCGCCATTACAGGAACTAATGGAAAAACCACGACTACCGCGCTCATATATCGTCTGCTAACCGACGCCGGAATTAACGCTACGTGCGTAGGAAATATCGGTACAAGTTGGGCTCGAGATTTAGCAGAAAGGACTACTCCCGCAGAAGTTACCGTGGTTGAGGCGAGTAGTTTTCAATTAGACGGAACGACATCATTCCGTCCTGACATAGCAGTTCTCTTAAACATCACACCTGATCATCTAGATCGGTACGACTACAAACTTTCGAACTACGCCGCCTCGAAGTGGAGGATTACGGAATACCAAACCTCGGAAGATTATTTGGTCTACAACTCTGACGATGAGGAGATAAAAACTCTACTCAAAACACCCGGAACTAAGGCTCAACTCGCAGCGGTTAGCACAGCTGACAGAGATGAGTCCGACATGAATACCGAGGCAATCGACACTGAAAATTTTAGTGCCGAAATGAACAATAAAAACGAATTTATAATACACACACCCCATAATCAATCATTTATAATGACCATTCAAGAACTAGCCCTTCAAGGCAAGCACAACCTCTTTAACTCTATGGCTGCCGGTGTTACAGGCCGCATTTTAGAGCTACGCAACGAGAGTATTCGCGAAAGTTTAACCCATTTCGAGGGCATAGAACATCGCTTAGAATACGTTGCAACTGTAAACGATATTCGTTTCGTGAACGATAGTAAAGCGACAAATGTGAATAGCGTTTGGTATGCATTAGAGTGCATGGATAATCCTGTTATATGGATTGCTGGCGGTATCGACAAAGGAAACGACTACCGTGATTTGCTTACGCTCGTCGAAAACAAAGTAAAGGTTCTAATATGTTTAGGCAAGGACAACGCTAAACTAATAGCAACATTTAAAGACAAAATTGAAACTATTCATCTTGCTGAATCCGCTGCAGAAGCAGTCCAAATCGCATATGATTTAGGCTTACCAAACGACACAGTTCTTCTATCTCCGGCTTGTGCTAGTTTCGATATTTTCGGGAGCTATGAAGAGAGAGGAAACGCATTCAAGAAAGCTGTAAAAAGCCTTTAAGATTAAGTAACAAAATGTCTAACTGGGCACAAATAATTCGAGAGAAAATAGAAGGTGATAAGATCATCTGGATGGTGGTACTAATTCTTAGTGTCTGGTCCATTCTTTCTGTGTACGGTTCTATTTCATCACTTGCCTATAAAGCTCAAGGTAATTCATTACGATTTTTAATGAAACAGGCCGGGTTACTAATAGGTGGGTTAGGAATAATGTATGCCATACACAAAGTGCATTATAAATATTTTGCTAGACTCGCAAATGTGTTATTGGTCTTTTCTATTATAGCCTTAATTCTGACTTTAGTTTTCGGAGCAGATATTAACGAGGCGAGGAGATGGCTGAAATTACCGTTTATAGGACTCACATTACAAACATCTGATTTCGCAAAAGTCGCAATAGTTGTTTGGTTGGCAAAAGAACTTCATGTTAGGCGAGATAGACTTAATGATTTTAAAGGGGAAGTAATCCCCATGCTTATACGAATAGGTATTGTTTGTGGGCTAATTCTACCAGCCGACTTTTCTACTGCGGCACTTTTAGTAATAGTATGTATAAGCATGCTATATATAGGAGGCGTTCCATTCAAAGGGTTGTTCTCGATTTTAGGTTTATTAATTGCATTTGGATTCACTATTTATGGGGTGAGTAAGGCTGCGCCAAACCTGGTACCAAGAAGTCAAACTTGGGTTAATCGAATAGATCAATTTGTCGGAGAGAATGTTGGTTCTGGAATTTCAGGCTCTTCAGATTACCAAATAGATCTAGCTCAGGTAGCTATCAACAGGGGCGGATTACTACCCTCTGGACCAGGAACGGGGACTTCTAGAAATTTCCTACCTCACCCGTATTCAGATATGATTTACGCGTTCATTATTGAAGAGTGGGGTTCTATTATCGGAGGGTTTGGTTTATTACTAATGTATTTTATTCTTCTTTATAGAACTATACACGCCGCCCGCAATTGCAATCGGCCATTCGGTAGTTTCCTTGCTATGGGGTTAGGTCTATTAATTACAATTCAAGCGTTAATTAATATGGGTGTTGCCGTGAGGCTTTTTCCCACCACAGGACAGCCTCTTCCACTGGTAAGTTTCGGGGGTACATCTTTAATCTTTACTTTTATCTCTATAGGAATGATCTTAGCCGTAAGCCGATCACCGATACTTTCAAAAAATAATTAGCGACTTAAAAAGCAGGACGTGAAAATACAAAATGTACTTATTTCTGGTGGGGGAACAGGAGGACACATCCATCCAGCTCTTGCAATCGCAGACGAAATCGTCAAGCGTAATCCAGATGTAAATATTCGATTCGTAGGTGCAATAGGTCGCATGGAAATGGAGAAAGTTCCAGCAGCAGGTTACGAAATAGACGGGTTGTGGATAAGCGGAATAGAACGTAAAATCTTGAGTATAAAAAATCTTAGTTTCGGATTTAAGTTGATTTCGAGTCTAATTAAGTCGGGTAAGCTCTTACGAAAATACAAACCTGAGGTGGTAATCGGTGTGGGGGGATTTGCTAGTGGCCCCCTCCTCTTTAGAGCTTCAAAAAAAGGCATCCCTACCCTAATTCAAGAACAGAATTCCTTTCCCGGAATTACGAATCGAATTTTATCTGGGAGTGTCGATAAAATTTGCGCCGGATTTCCCGGACTGGAAAAATGGTTTCCTAAAGAAATAATTACAGAGACTGGGAATCCATTACGTACTGAAGTACTAAAACTATCCGACGCAAATCTAGCCCCTCCGAAATCGGATGCGGCCGCACATTTCAACTTAGGTAGCGAAAAACCCATCGTCTTTATAATGGGTGGATCTCTCGGAGCTCTTTCACTAAACGAGGCAGTCAAGAACCTTCTTATACATTACGCTTCGTTAAATAAAAGCACTAACTCACAAATCCCCTACTCAATAATTTGGCAATGTGGTTCGAGATACTATGATGAAAACTCCAAATGGCTGAGCGAGTTCAGTAGAGAAAATGTAGAATTAGCGAAGAGCGTGCAATGTTTGGGTTTTATTGATAGAATGGATTTGGCATATGCCGCAGCAGATCTGATAGCGAGCAGAGCGGGAGCAATGTCTATCTCAGAACTTGCCTTAGTTGCGAAACCCACGATACTTATCCCTTCACCACACGTCTCGGAAGACCACCAAACGAAAAACGCCCTCTCTCTCGTCGAAAGAGGAGCCGCAATTCTGGTGACAGACAAAGAAGTCGAAAGTTCGTTACGAGAAAAAATTGAGACATTATTAAACGATGTTGAGGGGAGAGCTAAAATGCAAGTGGCATTAAGATCTGCCGCAAGACCACACGCCTCAATAGAAATCGTAGACGTAATCGAGAAATTACTTAAGAAGTAAGATGGAAAATCCCCAAATAGCATATTTCATAGGCGTTGGGGGGGCTGGAATGAGTGCCTTAGCTAGATATTTAGTAAAAGAGGGGTACAAAGTCTACGGATACGATCGAACTGAGACCTCTTTAACTAGACAGCTAGTAAAAGAGGGAATTGCGATAACATACAACGACTCGGCAGATGCTATGCCACCCGAAATCAATATCTCTCCCGAAGAACTCCTACTTGTAATTACTCCGGCAATACCTCCGACCCACCCCCATTTAGTCGAACTAAAAAAGCTCGGTCATTGCCCCATAAAACGAGCCGAACTACTTGGTCGAATCACACAATCTACTCCGACCCTTGCTATTGCCGGAACCCACGGTAAGACTACTACCACAGCGATTTTGGCACATATTATGGACGGTACCACAAAGGGGTGTAAAGCGTTTATTGGCGGCATCTCGACCTCAACTGCAACTAATCTTTACTGGTCCGAAAATGCAGAATGGACAGTTGTGGAAGCTGACGAATTCGATAGAAGTTTTCATGCACTACATCCAACTCATGCCGCTATAACATCATTAGATCCTGATCATCTAGACATATACGGAGATGAAGAAAATTTTATAGATGCCTTTAAGATATTTAGTTCTCAGATAAAACAAACCACAATCGTTCACCACGAAATAGTATCTCACTTCAGAGGCCTAAAAGGTATAGAAACGTATGGGATAGAAACTGAAGGCAAAAACTTTACACATTCTGCTTCAAATATTAATCGAATAATTGGGGGTTATGAATTCACCTTAAACATTTCAAATAAAGCAGAGGAAATTGAGAAGGTGGTGTCGAATATGATGGGAATGCACAACTTAGAAAACACAATTGCCGCTGCTGCACTTGCATACAAAGCAGGTGTACCGACAAATATTATCGTGGATAGAATTTCTACATTTAAAGGTATATATCGCAGGTTCCAAATCCATACAAATACCGAAACATCAGTTTATATTGACGATTACGCTCATCATCCGACAGAATTAAAGAAAACAATCGAAGCTGTAAGAGAACATTTTCCCGGTCGACATCTCACTGTGATTTTTCAACCACATTTATTTTCGAGGACTAAGGATCAAGAGCAGGGGTTTTGTCAAGAGCTAAGAAAAGTGGACAGATTGATTTTACTTCCCATTTATGCAGCAAGAGAAAATGCAATACCTGGTTTCAATACACAATCTCTTTTTGAAAAGATATCGCACCCCCATGCAAAAACCTCGACGATAAATTCCATCTTCGATATCTTAAAGGCACATCCCGTGGACGTTCTTTTATCTGTAGGTGCAGGAGATATAGATTTACTAGTTCCCGACCTAAAGAAATGGACATCCATGGACGCTTAAAGCGGTCATGAAATCAACCACAGCAACAATTCTCAGCGTTTCCATCCTCATAGGGTGCATACTCGCCCTGGTAGGATTTGCCTCAGTTGATTACGAGGGACAGAGGGTTAACTCAATCGAAATTACTATCTCTGACGACGCTAATAGTCCATTTTTATCAGACTTAAGGGTAAGAGAACACCTCGATACTTTCGGTGCGATTATAGGAAAACTCGAAAAAAACGTTTCTTTTAGTGAATTACATAAGCACTTGATGTTAATTCCATCCGTCAGAAAAACTCACATTTACCCAACTTTAAACGGGACAATTCACATCGAATTATCTCAACGCAAACCACAAGCAAGGATTCACACAGGTGAAAGTCGTGATTTTTATATAGATGAATTAGGTGAAACCATGGAACTTGACCACCAGTACACCGCTAGAGTTCCTATTATTCACGCTGAAAGTTTGGAATCTGCTAAGAATGCAATCGATTTCATTGAGAAAACTAAGAGTGATGAGTTTTGGGATGCTCTCATAGACCAAATCGTAGTTAACTCCAAGGGTGAGCTAGAACTCATCCCACGCATTGGAGCAAGAATTTTCCTAGGCAGCGACCAAGACCCGGAACATCAACGTCGAAATCTACTAACTTTCTATAGAGCACAAATTAAAACGGGGAACTTAAAAAACTACTCGCGTATTGATTTGAGCTATAAAGACCAAGTAATTGCAAAACGCTACACCTACTAATCCACTATCCAAAAAATCGAAGACATGGAAAACGAATCAAAAACACCAGAACCTGAAATATTAGTAGGATTAGATATTGGTACTACGAAAATTGCATGTTTTGTGGGGCAAAGAAATGAGCACGGTAAAATTGAGATTCTAGGGTATGGAAAAAGTGATTCCGTAGGAGTTACTCGCGGTGTGGTCTCAAATATTGAAAGAACTGTATCTTCTATAAAGTTAGCCGTACAAGCTGCTGAAGAAAATTCTGGTATTGAAATAAAAGTAGTAAACGTAGGAATTGCAGGTCAGCATATAAAGAGCCTACAGCATAGAGGAATGATCACTCGAGAGAATCTAGATGATGAAATTCGTCAATCAGACATAAACAATCTCGTTGAAGACATGCGTCGTTTGGTTATGCCTCCCGGAGCACAAATTCTACACGTACTTCCTCAAGAATTTACAGTAGATAGTGAACCTGGGATAAAGGATCCTGTAGGAATGTCCGGTGTTCGATTAGAGGCGAATTTCCACATTATCACAGGTGATATAGCTGCAGCTAGAAACATCTACAAGTGCATATCAAAAGCAGGGTTAGAAATAGACCAACTTGTGTTAGAGCCACTCGCGTCCTCTGCTTCTGTATTGACTGAGGAGGAGAAGGAAGCAGGTATCGCTCTTGTAGACATTGGAGGTGGAACTACAGATATAGCTATTTTCCAAGATGGGATTATCCGCCATACTGCTGTTATCCCATTCGGAGGAAAAGTGATTAGCTCAGACATCAGTAAAGGGTGTAATATTATGAGTAAGCAAGCTGAGAAATTAAAATGTAAATTCGGATCAGCTTTGGCACAGGAAATGAGTACAAATGAACTGGTTTGTATTCCAGGACTTACAGGACGTAAGCCGAAGGAGATATCTCTTCGTAATCTTGCTAGCATCATAGAGGCACGAATGGTAGAAATCATCGAGCACGTACACTATTTAATAGGAGGTATCGTTGTTACTGGTGGAGGAAGTCAGCTAAGGCATATCACACAACTATTCCAATATCATACAGGTCTTGACTGTCGAGTTGGATATCCAAATGAGCATCTACAAGAATCTCCAACAGAAACAAACATTCCTTCATTCTCGACAGGAGTAGGTCTTGTTATTAGAGGTTCTGAGGAAAGTCTTCGAAAAGAAAGCAATAATCAAAGCGAACCTACGCAAAGAAAAGAACGACGAAACCTTATGGAAGACTTTAAGAAGAACATAAAAGAATGGTTCGAGAAAGAAGAAGAAAATCAGCACTAGTCCCCACCTATAAAACAAATCACTATGGAATTTGCACTACCCAAATCATCTAATAACCCGATAAAAGTAATCGGCGTTGGCGGCGGCGGATCTAATGCCGTTAATACTATGTTCGAACAAGGAATCAAGGGTGTAGACTTTATTGTCTGCAATACCGATGCTCAAGCACTTGACGTCAGCCCCGTTCCGTTGAAAGTTCAATTAGGATCCACACTAACTGCTGGTCAGGGAGCTGGATCAATTCCAGAAGTTGGAATGAATGCAGCAATTGAAAACCTAGATGACCTAACAAACCTACTAGGCACTGATACAAAAATGGTTTTCGTAACCGCCGGAATGGGTGGTGGAACAGGGACAGGAGCCGGACCTGTTATTGCGAAAGCTTGTCGCGATTTGGGAATACTTACAGTAGGTATTGTAACTATTCCTTTCAAATTTGAAGGGAAAAAGCGTTCTTCTCAAGCTGACATCGGTCTGAAAAACATGCGTGATGCCGTAGATACTTTATTAGTAATTCGCAACGATAAACTTCGTGAGCTATACGGAAATCAAACATTGCGCAAAGCGTTCAAGAATGCAGACCAAGTTCTTTGTATCGCAGCAAAAGGAATTGCTGAAGTAATCACACGTATCGGCGAAATCAACGTCGATATGAATGACGTTAATACAGTGATGAGACAAAGTGGCAACGCAATTATGGGTTCTGGTATGGCATCAGGTGAAAATCGTTCTAAAAAGGCAGTCATCACGGCTCTAGAAAGTCCGCTACTGAACGATAATGATATTACCGGCGCTAAGCATGTGTTGTTAAACATCACGGTGGGGAGTGAAGACATCCTTATGGATGAAATCATGGAGATAACTGATTATATTCAGGATGCGGCAGGCCAAAATGCAGAAGTTATTTGGGGTTATGCTCTTGATGAAGAACTCGAAGAAGAGATCTGTATTACTGTAATCGCAACAGGCTTTGAAGCTCATGAGGTTAAAACTGGTGCAGAACCTGTAGAGAAAAAAACTATCACTTACAATCTAGGTGATGATTCTAAAGAAATTACAACTCCTGTAAATAGAGCTGTGACACCTCCGACAATAAATGAAATTGACGAGAACGAGAGTGTTGAAAATATAGAGAGTGTTGAAAGTATTGAAGACGATCCTTTCATCTTGGATACAAGCGATAAAGACTATTCAGACCTTTTCTCTACTTCGCCAGAGTCTACACAACCCGAGTCAATTATTGATAATGAGGTAGAAAATGAAATTGTGAATAGCAACGATGAGATGGTCATTCACAATCTTGACGACGCTCCATTAGAAACAACACCTAATAATTCGTTTAGCTCTCCTTCAAATGACGACACCTTTTCTAGTGCCGAATTAGAAACTAAGAATAAGAATGCTTTCGCTGAACGTCAGAGACAAACAAAGCGAGCATTAAATGATGTTAACATGAAGTTAATGCTACCCGGAAGAATCTCGGACTATGAGAACGAGCCCGCTTATAAGCGTAGAGACATCATTTTAGACGATATTACTCATTCATCGAAATCAAGTGTAAGTAGAATGTCTATAAACGAAGAAATTGATGAAAACGGTGAACGTCGTATCGAACTCAGAGATGACAACCCCTTTCTTCACGATAACGTCGATTAATGAGCACTTTACAATCGCAAATTACTGATGGAATTAAGGACGCAATGCGTTCTAAGGATAAGGTAAGACTTGCAACATTAAGGGACGTGAAATCTAAATTTATGCTTGAGCAATCTAAGGCAGGTGCTTCTGTGGAAATAAAGGATGAAGAGGCAATTAAGATTATCAGCAAGCTTCATAGACAAAGAATAGACACCTCCGAAGTTTATAAAGAACAAAGCCGAGAAGATTTGGCCTCTGATGAGGTCGCACAAGCTGAAATTCTATCTGAATTCCTTCCTAAGGCATTGTCTGATAATGAAATCGAAACGAAAGTTATCGAAATTATTGCTAAAACAGGGGCCTCTGGTATGGGAGATATGGGACGTGTTATGGGTATGGCATCAGCTGCAATGGCAGGGCAAGCGGACGGCAAGGTTATTTCAGGCTTTGTTAGGACACAATTACTTAAGTAGCACCCGTAATTCTATCCCTGTGACTGTTGAGTTGAGGAATCCGCTCCCTACGACTCTGTAGTAATTCGCACTAACCACTTGCTCTACCCATATAGACTTGCCTATAGATCTAGACCAAAAAAGTCCTAAATACCATCCCGGTATGTCTCCTCTAGGTTCCTTCTCTATTCCCAGTTCAGCCATTAAAGGAATCGAAGCCCATCTCCATCTGCCCATATAGACTTCGAAGTCGCGAACAGAACCATTATCTGATGTTGAGCCGTTAACAAACACATCTGATGGTGTTATTTCAATTCCTAACCCAGCCGCCGAAGTGACGAAATACCCCAATCCCAAAGGAACCCTTGTTTCCGCCATAAAAGGGATTCTGTATCCGACTGCTCTCAATAATTGAATCGTGTCTGTGGTAGATATGGCAAGGCTGTCATTTGAATAGTTTAATTCAATCGAGTAGTTCTTCCTAAACCAAAGAACACCTGTCCCGAATGTCCAGTTCTCCTTAAACCTATACTGTAGCCTTACTCCGAATGCCTGACCCATTTTAGGAATCCAAAGTGCCGTCAATCCACTTGTAGAGAATTCTTGTGTCTCAACACCCACAATTGCGAAGGGAGTGTTTAGTCTGGTTTGGACTGCAAGTTCCCAATTATCATTATTAGCCATCTGCTGGCCAAATGCCTTTTGAGACATCGCACCTATGATAGCAAGAGTCAAGAGCGCACCAGTGATTATCAGAACGGTCCAACGAAGAATCTTCGATGGTATGAATGGAGTACGGATCTTCGCGTGCAGCAAATTATTCTCCCTCATGGCCTCAGTAAGATGAGTACGCGGAATCCCAAACAAATATTTCGCCCCATACTCTAACTCCTCATCAATATAGCTTTCAAAAGGGATCTCGTGTTTCAATAGAGCTGTTTCATATAGATTACTATATTCTTTCTTTTTGAAAGAAAATACATAGTATCTATTGTCTCCCGGATGAATGAAATAATTAGTCCAACGCATCTAGCTAATAACTTCGTTCGTATAAAAATTAGCACATAACATTATGGCGCAAAGTTAAACCCCACATTTGTAATATGCATACAATTCTTATCACAGGTGCCGGAACAGGCATAGGGGCAGCTACAGCAAGGCTTTTATCGAATAAAAGTGATACTCGTATACTTCTAATTGGAAGGAACGCTGAATCTTTGGATTCGGTTTTAAAGAGCTTAAAAAACCCCGGATTACATGTCGTGAAAAGTATAGATATTTCTGTGTCTGGTGCTTTAACCGAGTTTTTATCAGACCCTAAAACAAAACTAAAAGAACATCCTTTAGTGTCCGTGTTTGCAAATGCTGGTGTAGGAGCTCCTAACGCATATGATGATAAAAGCGGAGAAGACGAAGTGTGGGATGAAATTATTGATATCAATCTAACAGGAACGTACAAGACATGTATGGCCGCTATTCCATGGCTTAGTAAGGCAAAAGAAGCTGGAATTCAAACGCGACACATAGTAGTTACCTCAAGTATTCTTTCTCGCTTCGGTGTACCCACACAACCTGCCTATGTAGCATCTAAAACAGGATTACTGGGACTCGTCAGAAGCCTTGCCTCTCTTTATTCAGTAGACGGTATTCTTATTAATGCAATAAACCCGGGCTGGGTAAATACAGAGATGGCAAAAAGAAGAATCCTAGAAATGGCAAATAGTGCGAAAGTACCTTTTGACGAAATGCTTGCAGAGCAGAAGTCTTATATACCCACAGGTAAATTCAGCGAACCTGAGGAAATAGCTGCATTAGTTCAGTTTTTATTCTCAAATTCACAAACTTCAATTACCGGCCAAGCCATAGATATTAACGGTGGCTCTTGGATGGGATAGTACGTTTTTAAATTTCGCACCGAAAAGTTTATGCAATAAAAAAGCCCCGACTCAATGTCGGGGCTTTCTTTATATAGAGTTTATCTATTCTTAGCAAATAGTTCCGAATGCTCCTAGGAAGATAAGTAGGTCACCAGTAGTAATCGATCCGTCGCCGTTCAAGTCCGCAGGACAAGGGTTAGCTATATCGAAAGTACAAGTACCATCATCAGTAAGAGCAAGCGCGTCGAAGTTAACAGCATCTGGGTAAGTACATCCCTCACATCCTGTGAAGACACACGTAGCAACATCCGAGATGTTAACTGCTGCGTTGTAGTTACAAGCACATGAGATGTCACAACCAACGATACACTGATCACCAGTACCTACGTTGAATGTTACTGACTCATCAGCAAGTCCACTAACTAGTCCACCGAATGCACCTAGAATAGTCCAGCTCATCTCAGTCGCCCAAGAAGCACCAACTACATCGATTGTGTAACATCCATCAGCTAGACAGTAAGTGTCAGTAGCAGAAGATCCTAAATCGATAGTTCCAGATCCGATTACAGTTCCGTCAACAGAAGAAAGAGTGTAAACACCTCCGTTCCATCCGTCTCCGTATGAATCGAACATCTGTACCTCTAGACAGTTGCTGTAACAGCAAGTACCATCATCGATAGTTGCAAGCGCGTCGTAGCTACAAGAAAGAGCATCTGTACAACCTGCACATGTTAGGTACTCACAAGAACCATCTTCGTCAGTAGCAAGTATATCGTAGTTACATGCACCAGGGTCCATACAACCACAAACAGCACCACCTACAGAGATTGTCTGAGAATCAGGAGCTCCACCAGCTATAAGAATAGTTCCATCTTGTAGAGTGATATCCCAAGATACCTCAGAAGCCCAATCACCAGGAGCGATTGTGATGTTGTAACATCCAGGCTCTAGACAAATCATATCAAACCCGTACTCAGGTCCAGCATAGTTATCGTTGTCAACAGAGTACTGAGCGTTATCAAGATCACCAGCAGTAACAAGGTTACCAGCTAGGTCAGAGATAGTGTAACTAGCGTTGTTCCATCCGTCTCCAAATGCGTCAACCATATTCAATTGAATCGGGACACCTGTAGCAGAAGCACAAACACAAGACCAGAAGTCACATGTATCAGTACTAACGTTAGCTAATGGATCGAAGTTACAAGCAGCAGGGTTCATACATCCTTCAACAACAACAGCACAATCAAATGTTAGATCGAATGCTCCAGAAGTTCCACCTACTAACACATAGTAAAGTGTACCTACTGTCGAAACAAACTCAAAGTTTACGTCGTCAGCATCGAATAATGTACAAGCACCTGTTCCATCACTACCAGTAGCAGTTGCGAAACATGTGAAGTCACCAGCAGTATAAACAGGATCCATAGAGTATGGAGCAACAGTTAGAATACCTGTACCAGCATTTCCGACGTCTAGAGTAAAGTACCCTACAACATCACCAAGACCGTTAGTGAAGGTAGCTGCACCACCGTTCCATCCGTCGCCGTATGCATCAATCATGTTTAGAGTGTAGTCACCAGGTAGTAGACAAACAGATCCTGTAACAGGAGCTAGGCCACCAGCAACACTTACACCCGCAGCATCTAGAAGATCCCATGAGATTTCAGAATCCCAAGCTCCACCTCCTACACTGTAGTTAACAGTAACAAGAGGGTTACCTGCTAAATCAACTCCACAAGCATCAGCTGGAGGAACCGCAATTCCACCACCACCACAAGAAGTAAGAGCTGTGTAAATGTTAATCTTAGAATCGATAGCAGAACCACAAGTGCTTAAGTTGTGAAGTTGTCCGTCACCCACGAAAGAGTACCAAACACCAGCACCAGGAGCAGTCTCACATCCAGCAACTCCAATTGGAGAACCTAGGATAGTAGCACCACCTGTAGAACCTGTAGTAACAGTGTTACAAACAAGAGCAACTGCGGTATCGCAGATATCGTTCGCTGGAACAATACCTGTGAAATCACATGTACCATCGTCAAGGTTAGCCTCAGGGTTGTAGTTATTCGCAGTAGCATCTGTACATCCTAAGATGATACCAGTTGTAGTGAACTCGAAGTCTCCACAAGTTGCAGGGTCAGATGTGTAAATCAAGAAGTAGTAATCTACGTTAGGAATAAGTTGTGGCAAGAAGCCTTCAACAGAACCAGCACAAGTACCAGTAAACTGACAACCTACGAATCCTGTGATTCCAGCACACTCGTTACCTTCCATCATAACAAATCCAAGAACATCGTTAGAGATGTTAGTGATGTTAAAGTAGAAAGTGTTGTAGTTAGCAGAGTTAAACGTGAACCAAACTCCGTAAGCAGTACCGTTTCCAGCCCATCCTAATGACATCTCCTCAGCTGTAGCACAGCAAGTAGAACCAGTGAATGTTACACCTGTAACCTGTGCGATAGCACCATCACAGTTATCGTTAGATGGAGTAGCACCACAGTCAACACAAGTAACAGAAAGAACGAAGTCGTTTCCGTTTGTTGTTGCAGAGTACTCACTTACAAGAATGAAGTAATCCGTACCTGTAGTTGCGTTGAACGCAGCAGTTGATAACCAACCAGTAGCACAACCGTCATCGTTAGATGAAATCGCAACTAATGAACCATCAAGAGCTTGTGTGTAAACGTGAAGCTTAGTATCTCCTGTGTAGTCAGTAGTAGCATCATTTGCAGGTGTATCACATGTGCTAACGATGATCTGTTGATCAGCAGCAGCGTTAAATGTGTACCAAACTCCAGTAGAAGCAACATCAGCGTTACCGAACTCAGTACCAATTAAGTTTTGGTCATCAGTAGAGTGAAGTAAAGTTCCAGAAGCGAATGCTCCACAGAATACAGCCTCAGCGTTAGCTAACTGATCGTTAGCAGGTGGCTCTTGACAAGATCCGTCATCAATAGATGCACTAATGTTGTAGTTAAGAGCAGAAGGGCTAGTACAACCAGCGAAAGCACATGTACCTGTTAGAGTGAAATCTAATGGGTAAGTAGTACCAGCTCCAGTAGAACCGTAGTTAGTTCCGAATTGGTCAGTCATAGAAACGCCAACCTCAGAAGGAGAAGCACCAGTGCTTACCTGAACAGTGTAACATCCAGGAGCTAGACAAACTAAGTCAGCACCTAAAGAAAGACCGTCTCCAGAGAATGCAGTATCAAGGTCACCAGAAAGCTCAAGAGCTCCAGTTGCTTGGTTGTATACGTAGTAAACTGCACCATTCCATCCATCACCCATTGAATCACTCATAGTAAGAGTAAGAACGAATGTACCAGGAGCACAGTAAACACATAGACCACTATCAATAGTAGCGTTAGGATCGTAGTTAGCAGCAGTTGCATCCATACAACCTACGCAAGAGTAGTCACAAAGACCATCGTCGTAAGCAGCAGTAGCATCGTAGTTACAAGCTCCTAAATCAGTACAACCCATTGTACAAAGACCACCGTTGAAATCGATGTAGTCTGTTCCAACAGAACTACCATCACCTACAGCAGCAGTATTAATATCACCAGCGTATACGTTGACTCCGTCATACCCATCAAATGAGTATGTAGCACCGTTCCAACCGTCTCCAAAAGCGTCAGTCATATCGATAGTGTAACATCCAGCAACTAGGCAAAGAGGGTAAGTACCTGCTCCTCCAGTTACAATAACAACACCATCAAGAAGTAAAGTGAATCCAACCTCACTATCCCAAGAACCACCACCAACTGTAAGATTTCCAGCAAAGGCTTCCATACAGTAAGCACAACAATCAACACAAGCAATAGTAGCTAATGCATCATAGTTTGTAGCAGTGCTATCCATACAACCGATGCATGAGTAATCACAAGTTCCGTTCTCTAAAGTCGCAAGAGCGTCGTAGTTACAAGCGGTTGGGTCGATACAACCAGCACATGTAAGGTACTCACATGATCCGTCGTTTAAGTTAACAGCAGGGTCGAAGTTACAAGAAGCAACGTCGTTACAACCAGCAACTATACAAGCAGGATCAGTTGAGAAGAAAAGCTCTCCTTCACCACCACCAGTAGCGATAATTGCACCACCTACAACAACATCCCAAGAACCCTCAGAAGCGTATGCAGGAATATTTATCTGACCAGAGTAGCAACCAGGAGCTAGACAAAAGTCTAGAGTCACAGTAGAACCGCCAGCAAACTCATAGAATGCACCGAAAATGGTTAATCCACCGGCTACACCACCAAAAGACCATCCATCACCCCAAGCATCGTAGAGGTTGATAGTTACTAAGTCGTCGAAGCAGCAAGTGCCGTCGTCGATAGTAGCTAATGGATTGTAGTTAGACGCTAAAGCATCTGTACATCCAGGAACATCAGCAGAAACAGTGATTACTAAAGATCCAGAAGATCCAGCAGTTAATTCAAAGAATCCGATTACGTTACCTCCAGCAGTGAAGGTAGCAGTTGCTCCATTCCATCCGTCTCCGTATGAGTCAGAACCAATGAATGTGTAGTCACCAGCGGCTAAACACCATTGACCACTAATAGGGGCTCCTCCGTTGAACACCGAGTTACCGAGTGCGTCGTTAAGAGTCCAAGAAATCTCAGAGGCATAAGAACCTCCAGTAATAGCGTAATCTACAGCTATCTCGCCAGGTGCGCATTGCGACCAGGCTCCAGTTGAAAAAAGAAGTGCAAACGCTGCAAAAGCAGTCGTTAACTTCGTGTACGAATTGAACATATGAACAGGTTTTGGTTTGAAATCCATTAATTATTTACAAAATTGATCCCTTTTCAGAGGAATACAACTTCCGTGTATGGTAGTCGTAATCAGATGATAAGGGTTGCCTCCAAGTCACAATTATGTCTAATTATGTCTTTTCAACGCGTTAAAATTAGGTGATTCAACCTTAGAAACCAAAAAAAAACAAACAAATTCGTTGGACTTTTTTTGGGATACATGGGTTAAAAGTGACCATTAGGCGAAAAAATTGCCCTAAATCACTATGTCTTAGACGGTAATTATGACAAGCATAAATAATGCCGATTACCACATAGATGCGTGCCAGCTATCTGAAAATGATGATACTAGCTGAGTTCTGGCGTCTTTTAAGGTGATCAGAGTGGTATCCAGGACTTGAGTATCGTCGTTTATTAGTTTGGCCTTTCTTCTGGCCCAAAAATCATGTAGTTTTTCAGTAGTCCACTGGTCTACAAAATTTGATTTATCTAGCATAGGGGCACGATATAGCACCCAGCTTCTATTAAACAAATCAACACCCATCGATGTCGCTTCTTGCTTAATAAACTTGTTTAGGGAGTCTAAGGAGCAGCCTGATGCAGATGCAGCACTCTCGTCTACCGAAACAATAAGGACTCGGTTTGATATGATAATAGCGTCAGCTGTGAGCGTACTTCCGTGAGCTGTCCACGATTTCAGAAACGATAAAACGTTAGAGAGAAGTTGAGTTGAAGTCGAATCGGGGAGTGAAGAGTCCGCAGTAAAGAAGAAGACTCGTGCTGAACCGGGCATATCTGGAAATAACTTAAATGACATGGGGTACCTTATGTAGAAGATGAACGTTTCATCGTGAAAGTAAAGCGAGGAAAAGGAGAATTGAGTAATTTAGGAATATATACGATGAGAAGCGAAGGTAAGGGGGATTGCAAGAAACCTAAGAGTTCCCGGGAAACTGCATAGGAGTGAGAGGTTTGGTCCTGGCTAAGGAGAAGTAAAAGAAACATAGGGATTGACACTCCTATATATAGGAGTAAAAGCCAAGGGATAACTGACGGTGCGTCTGGGAGGGTTGTGGATCTCACGAAAGCCGCGTCTAGAACGAAGAAAACGAGAAAGATTAAGGCTGAGAGTATCCATTTCGTGCGGGTCAAATCGCTTTGGGAAAAGGAATGGAGGAAATTAGGGGTGGTGGGCGAGTTAAACTGTGCTGATCTCACATTTGTGGGAGATTTATAGAAATCAGTGTGAGAATCGGCAAACGCTCGGTAGTTATTGAGAGTGACCTTCGCAGATTCTTGGAAATACCCGAAAACAAGCATCAGAATAAGGATAAGAAAGGGGAGAAGCCTCATTTGGTCTTAGAAAGTGGTGACAAATAGGTAGCCCAAACATACCATAACCAGAAAATCACCCCATAAACAATAATCGTGAACGTATAATCATGATTAAATTCAAGCCATTCGGGATATTTAGACTGAATAGCCGCAAGGGAAATTACGCGAACGATGTTTACTAAGTGAAGTGATAGTATTCCTAGTGGTATATACCATAATTTCCGCTTAAGCGGTCCTGGGAAGAAGGCAATGAATATTGCAAAGAGTGCGAATAGAGATAAACCATCGCAAGGTGCTCCAATCTCAACTCCAGGGGTGCCAGACACACCTACCCTATTCATATACCCTGTGGGTTGGGGGAAAGTCCCGGTTTTAAGTCCTATAACTTCTAGTCCCCACTCCGTTCCCTCCACCATGTTATTCATCACCCACTCGTCAAGAGTAGTCTGGGGTTTCAAAACGAACTCATATAGTACATACCACGATAGGTAAGCCACAAAACACCCTATAAAGAATTTTAATACAGCCACACCTATGCTTCTATAGCGACTAATTCCTTTTTCTCACGAAGTCTGAAAAAGGCCAAAACTCCCCCTGCAATAATTAAAAATGGAATTCCATCCTCGATGGGGATTAAACAACTTGCATTGGGATTGTAGTTAGCGCAATCATCATCTTCGATACAATTATTTTGGGCATATGTAACAGCGCCCGGTGTATTAAAACAAGTTAACATTTCGTTAATAGTTGCGTCGTCAGGATCACAACATAAAAAGTCTGAGTCTTGAGCCGAAACAATCAAGGGAGGGGCTAATAAAAACGCTATTGCAAGAATTGAAACGAAGATGTTTCTCGATATATAATTGTGATGTGGCATGTAGGATTACCTTTGGACTTCAAATATGAACAATTCTAGACAAGATATAGTATCTGCAGAGGATATTCGACCATATGTGAAACTTTTAGGCAAAAGTGGATGGTTAATGGTACTGCTAGCGGTAATTGGATATGGTATAGGGCGAGTTGTCACTCATAGACAAGTAGACAAATACAACGCTACTGCTGAAATTTTACTTACCCGAGGAGGGGGGGTTAGCGACCTGCAAGGCATGGGAAATGCTCGCGCTACAGCAATGTGGGGAAGCTACTTAGATGAAACACGTAATCAGATTAGGATACTGAACTCCTACGATTTAATCGGGAGAAGCATTGACAAAATTAATGATCCCTTAGATTTATTTTTAGTCGGAAGGCTTAAGGAATTACCTGTAGGAGGGTTTTCAGTTTTAGATATCGATGTTCAAGCTGAGGCTTTTGCACCAAGTATGCTAGGAAAATCTCTTAATCTTTTTATTCAAAGCTCCACCACATATAAAATCACCTTTGAGACAAAGGATGGAGGAATTGTGGAGATAGATGCTAGGTTTGGTGATCTTGTTACAGCTCATGGTTTAAATATCTCAGTTGCTCTTTCTAAAGAAGTTAGATTCGATTCAGCTAGGACGGAAGCAGCTAAAGAGCAGCACTTCCGAATACGAGTTTATAATAGGAATAATCGGATATATCAATACCGATCTCAAATGACTGCTGGAAATATCGAAATGACCAGTATTGTGACTTTGACTTGTAGTAATGTGCTTCCTTCAAGAGCTAAGAGATTCCTAGATACTCTAGCCTCTACGTATATAGACTACACTGCTGAAGCTCGTCACGCTAGCAATCTCCAAGCTGAAGAATATATTGACAATCAACTTATTGAGATTGAGTCGATGACGGATAGTTTGGCACAACTTGTAGATTATTACAAGGATCAGAAGAATATTATTGACCTTTCTAAGGAACAGGCCCAATATTTCTCGATGCTTGTGGATCTTGAAAGGAATAGGCGTGAGCTGGATCTTCAAATCGAGTCGCTCAATAGCTTAAATTCTTATTTAATCACATCGTCGTCTAACACCGCTTTACCTCCAACTTCGTTTCTTTTCGTAGAAGATAAGCTGATGTTAGACCAAATGGGTGAGTTATTCGCACTACAGGCTCGGCGAGCTTCGCTCCTTTTAGATGTAAAAGAAGGGGCGTCCGTAATTCGCAGAGTGGACTCTACGTTGTCGCAGATACGGACAGGAATAAAGCGTTATCTCGGAGATTTTAAGTCTGCACTAGAAGGAAGGAGGGATGATTTAAACGTGGAGATTCGACTTTTAGAGGTGCGACTCGCGAGTTTACCTCAAACTCAACGCGACATTCTCGCTATGGAGCGAAAACTCGCCGTAAACGAGAAGCTCTCGTTATTTTTGCTCGAACAAAAAGCGACTACTATTATCGCACGGGCGAATATTACTCCCGAAGCCTCGCTTATTGAAAGGGCAAGATATGCGGGACTCGTGGGTCCAAATAAACAACGGACGATATTGACTTACGTTCTAGCGGGATTCGTTTTAGGTATTGTAATTGCATTGATTCGTCTTTTCTTTTTCGCCCGCATTGATTCTACGGGTGAACTTCGAGAAGTTGCGAAATTCCCAGTAATAGGAGGTATACCCTTTCACAAGGGAGTTAGTGAAGATCCACTTGCAGTTAGAGCAGATAACAGATCTTCCGTAACTGAAGCGTTCCGCGCATTAAGGACAAACCTCCAATATCTTCTCGCAAAAGAAGGCGCGAATGTCATTCTAGTTTCATCTTTACACCCATCAGAGGGTAAGTCATTCGTGAGTTCTAACCTAGCTTCTATTTTAGCAAAAGCGGGAAAGAAGGTTGCGATGATAGACTTCGATTTGCATAAACCCAGGATCCACGAATACTTTGGCCTAAAAAACCGAGCAGGAACTTCCAACTTACTGGTAGGAAAGGCGGCTATTTCAGATGTTAAAACAACTGGCCCCTACCCTACTCTTGATATAATTTCTGCCGGTCCTATACCGCCAAATGCTTCAGATTTAATTTTAAGTGAGCGTATGAAACCGCTTATTGCTGAGTTGAAAAAAGAATACGATTATGTGATTCTAGACACTCCTCCCATCCTACTTATTAGCGATGCTCTTGTGCTGATGCAACACGTCGATACGGCGCTTTTAGTGACTAACACTAGTCAATCATCTCGTAGAGGAATTAGGCATCTTGAGGATTTATTAGAACAAAACAGTCTCAGTCATGCTTCATTCGTTCTAAACGGGATAAAACCTAGACGACTACTGAAATACTATAGTAAGTATGCTGCACGTTATGGATACTACAGCTACGGTTCAGGTTACGCTGAAGGATATGGTTATGGAGAGACGTATGTCGATAACGTTTGAAGAATCATATGAGGTTGTAGTTGGCTTTCGTAATTTTATGGCATGCAACGCATTTTACAATTTGTAATGATAAAAGCCGCTCGGAATATATTTTATGGATCTGGATTTGGGACGGGTGTACTTGCTCTTGCGTTGTTTTTGAGTTTAGGGAGTGATGCACTTTCGCAGCCGAACTTAACTCACGTAGACAATGTAAATGCGGCCGGAAATGCTACTTTGTACTGGGATGTATTCACGCCTGTAACAACGGAGGAATTTATTCATAACGAAATAAAGGTATTTGATATCCCTGGTGTTCTTTTGAGTCCCTCTCCACATTTAATAGCTCCGGACTTGGAAAGCGGAGTTTTACCGACTGGCTGGGTTATGCCGTCGTTCTTGTATAACGCGAACGCGTATGCTCATTGTTATACCGCTGTTCAAGTGACATCTATAGATGGTGGAGCAACAACAGACATGTCTCCTCAATCGCCTTTCCTGTGTTCTATCCATGTGGATGCTAGTGTAGGGACGGGTGTTGATGAAGTAGATTTGGTTTGGAATAGCCCATATGCAGTGTCTGGAGAAGCGGCAGGCGGGCCATTCTACCTGGAAAGATTGAACGAATTCACTGCTGTTTGGGACACCATTGCTATCGTCCCTGACAACTCACTAGGTGTTGCTTTCACTGACAATCCCGGGCCTTGCGTTTCAATTAATATCTACCGTGTACGCCAAACCGCATCCAACGGCCTAGACTTACATGTAAGTAATGCCGCAGATTTAATAGTAGGTGCTGTAAATCCTGACCTACCTAATACAACGCACGTGGATGTGGATCCTGTGACTGGGCTTGCTGAGGTGTTTTTTGATTACCCCGTAGGACCAGAGACTTTAGGATTTATCATTTACAAGTGTACCGGCGCTGGTTCGTCGGAAGTACTACAAATTGATGATCCTAACATTTCTTCAGCACTAATAGCAACCTCACTTGCATCTTCTGAGCCAGAAAGCTATAGAGTGGCAGCATTTGAATGCATTAACGATGACGGCACACCTAACCCTAATGCAGCTGGTGATTGTACGACTTCGATTTTTACAGTCGTTTCGCAAATCCCTTGTACGGATAGAGCTCAGATTAGTTGGAACTCTCCATTCGGAATCGACGGTGGGGTCAATTTCTATCTCGCTCAAATGACATTGTTCGACGACGTTTCAGGATCGTACGGGCCTTGGACAACTCTAGATACATTAGCATCAGGGTTCGGAACGTATTTACACGAGGGAGCTGATGTTTCGAGTACGTATAAATATCGAATTGTCGCTACTTCGAACTCGGGCAAGGTCGCTAGATCAAGCGAGTACGAACTTACATTTTCCTATCCCGACGCCCCTGCCCCACCATTATTACAACGAGCATCCGTTATTTGGAATGGATCCGTGGAAATATTTGTAGAAACTGACCCCGATGCTGTCGAGATAAGTCTTTACCAGCTCGAAAGATGGGTCGAGATTGATAGTATCTGGATTCCAATTTTAGAACCCCTCCCTAGTTCACTTGGGTTCCCTTTAACATTTGTAGACCCTGATGTTGAGACGGATACTCGAAGCTACACTTATAGATGTGCCGTCTATAACGAATGCGGGGTAGCTGTAACTACTTCGAACATTGGAAAAACGATTTTACTTCAAGGTTGGCGCTCAACCGACCCTGAGGCATTTGAGAATAGCCTGATTTGGTCTGAATACTTAGACTTCCCACAAGGAACCTCATCATACGAAATATTGCGCTCACCGAGCCGCCTCAGTGCCGAAACCCCATTATCGTCACACAGCGCGAATGAATTCCATGCAGAAGATTACGTAGGCAACCTAACACATCTACCTGGAGACTTTTGCTACAAAGTAGTTGCGATAGAAAATAATCCTGAAGACGGTCTCAATGGGGCAAGCTCTAACAGGGTTTGCCTTACCGAAGACCCTTTAATATGGATTCCTACTGCATTTACGCCTAATGGAGACGAATTAAATGACTGGTTCCCTTGGAGTCCTGATGAATCAACGCTAGGATTTGTGTTAGAAAGCGTTGCTAGTGGAGAACCAACATATGATTTGGTTATTCTTTCTCGTTGGGGAGACGTGATTTTTGCATCAAACGACCCCACTTTATGCTGGGATGGCACTTCTTCAGATGAATTAGTTCCTGATGGTGTTTACACAGTGGTGATAAGGGTTCTTGACGGTTCAGGCAAATGGCATATCATATCCCAAAGTTTACAGGTACTTAGACCGTAATTTGTTACCTTTGTGCGAATCGCGGACCGAAGGGTAGGCGCAGAAGCGCTTTCTAGATGGAAGGCGAGTAACGCGATTCAATCAGAAAAAATGTCTATAAAAGAAGCTAAGTTTTTCGGCGAAGGTCTCACCTACGACGACGTGCTACTTGTTCCAGCCTATTCGGAAACTCTTCCTCGTGACACGAAACTAAATTCACGTTTTTCACGAAATATTGAGCTAAAAACTCCCATTATTTCAGCAGCAATGGATACCGTTACTGAAAGTGCGATGGCTATTGCAATGGCACGTCAGGGTGGAATCGGAGTCATTCACAAAAATATGAGTATCGAGCAGCAAGCTCAGGAAGTATTGAAGGTGAAGCGTTCTGAAAACGGTATGATTCAGAATCCTATTACTGTTAATCGCAACGCCACAGTTGGTGAAGTGATAGGCATTATGCGAGAGAGAAGCATAGGCGGGATTCCTGTTGTGAGTGCCGACAATACTCTAGTGGGCATAGTTACTAATAGAGACCTTAGGTTCGAAAATACGCCTTCTAGATTAGTTTCTGAGGTCATGACTAGCGATAAATTAATAGTAACTAAGGATGGTGCTGATTTCGATAATGCAGCCCAAATCCTCCGCGAGCACCGCATCGAAAAACTTCCTGTTGTTGACAACGAAGGGAAGCTTGTAGGTTTAATCACTTATCGTGATATTATTAAGCTCACGGAGTTCCCTGACTCTTGTAAGGACGGCTTTGGTAGATTACGAGTCGCCGCTGCAGTGGGTGTTACCGCTGACACAATGGATAGAATACAAGCTCTAGTCGATGCTGGAGTGGATGCCGTTATTGTTGATACTGCTCACGGACACAGTAAAGGTGTTATCGATGTAGTTAGAGACGTGAAATTACGTTTTTCCGAAGTTGATGTAGTGTGTGGAAATATCGCTACAGGCGCAGCAGCACTTGCTTTAGTTGAAGCAGGAGCAGACGCCGTGAAAGTGGGAGTAGGCCCTGGTTCAATTTGCACTACTCGAATCATCGCGGGAGTAGGAGTTCCTCAGCTTTCAGCAGTAATGAACGTAGCTGAAGCACTGAAAGGCACAGGCGTTCCTGTCATCGCTGACGGAGGAGTGAGATATACTGGAGATATCGTAAAAGCATTATCTGGAGGTGGAGATAGCGTTATGGTGGGATCTATGCTTGCTGGGACAGGAGAAAGCCCTGGTGAGACCTTCATTTTTGAAGGCAGACGATTCAAAGGCTACAGAGGGATGGGATCAATCGAAGCTATGCAACAAGGATCCAAGGATAGATATTTCCAGGATGCTGAAGACGACGTTAAAAAACTAGTCCCGGAAGGCATAAGTGGTCGTGTTCCATATAAAGGATCTGTTCAAGAGGTGATGTTCCAAATCATAGGTGGAATACGTGCAGGCTTGGGATATTGTGGAGCAAAAAATATTACTAGCTTGCAAGACAATTCACAATTCATCAGAATTACAAGCGCTAGTATGAAGGAAAGCCACCCACATGATGTTATGATTTCCCGTGAAGCTCCAAATTACAGTATTCGCTAAACAATCGCAAAACGCAAGAAAACGCGATAAAACGCAAGAAAACGTTAAAAAATGAAGGTATTTCTTAGAATTTTTACTCTTTTCGGAATTATACTAGTAAGTGGTGTTGCTGAAATTTCAGCCCAAAACATTACCGGTGACGAAAACGTAATAACAGTGGGCGAAGAATCCGTATCGCTAAATGATTTTAAACATATTTATGGAAAGAACAATCGTGACAGTGTAATTACACGGGAGGCGCTTGATGAGTATATGGATCTATTTATCAAGTTTAAATTAAAAGTTCTAGAAGCCGAGCATCTTGGTATGGATACTGTTGCTGAGTTCACTAAAGAACTAGCGGGATATCGCGATCAACTCGCTAGACCTTACCTAGTTGATATGGATTTACTAGATGAGTTAGTTCAGGAAGCATACGATAGACAACAAGAGGAAATTCACGCAAGACATATTCTAGTTAGTATAAAACCTGACGCTCTTCCAGTAGATACTATGAGAGCTTGGAGACGAATTTCGAAGCTTAAAGCCCGTGTTGCCGCTGGAGAAAACTTTACAGACGTTGCTAAAAGCAAGGGTGGAAGTGACGATCCTTCTGCTGTCGACAACGGAGGTGACCTAGGATGGTTCACCGCATTCCAAATGGTTTACAGTTTTGAAGACGCGGCTTACAACACCTCTGTCGGTGAGATGAGTGACATCGTTAGAACTAGGTTTGGATATCATTTCCTTCAAGTAAATGGTAGGCGCGCCGCTCGAGGCGAAGTTCAGGTTGCACACATAATGGTTCGAGTACCCGATGCAACCAAGAAACCAATGCTAATGAATGCAAAAGCGACAATCGATGCCGTTTCTGAATTCATCAAGTCTGGTGAGTCGTTTGAATCCCTTGCTCTTAAGTACAGTGATGATGCTACTACAGCAAGTAAAGGTGGAGTTTTACCCTGGTTCGGGACTGGGAAAATGGTGGAAGAGTTCGAAAATGCTTCTTTCGCACTAGAAAATGACGGTGATATTTCTGAGCCCTTCTTGAGTAGTTACGGATGGCACATTGTAAAGCGCATCGGGTTTAAAGGACCATCTAAGTTCGAAGATGTTAAGCGCCAATTAAAGAAGAAGGTGAGTAGAGATTCTAGGGCTGACGTTACGAGATCTTCATTCCTTAACAATCTTAAAGACGAGTATAACTTTACTATGGATTCACGTCGAGTGAGTAATCTCGAAACAGCAGTGAGTCGAACTGATAGTGTTTTCTTCAAGGGGCACAATATTGAGTACGTAAAGAAATCAGAACTTGGAAGAGCTTTATTTTCATTCGATGAAAATGTAATAACTGTTATGGACTTTCTAGATTTCGCAGGAAATCAAAAACCTAGAGGTTTAGATCGCCCATCCAAGATGATCTTAAAAGCGATGCTCCACAATATGGTTGAGGAAAGATTACTCGCTTACGAAGATGAGAGATTAGAGAAAAAGCATAATGACTTCCGTCTCTTAATAGAGGAATACCATGACGGAATTCTATTGTTTGAATTGACGGATACTAAGGTTTGGTCTAGGGCAGTGAAAGACACATCTGGCTTAGAAGAATACCACACGCGCAACGCTGAATTATTCATGTGGCCTGAGAGAATAGACATCGCAGTTTACACATGTGAGGACGCGAAATTGGCGAAAAAAGTTCAGAAGGGCGTTAAGAAGAATAAAGATATCGAGGGGATGAGAAGAGAATTAATCGCAGAGCGACCTCTTGCAATTCGCATAGAATCTGCACTTTACCCTGAGGGAACGAATAATTGGGCTGACACTGTTTTTGCGGCCCTTAAAGACGGATCATTTAAAATATCAGCAAAGGCTCCTAGGTTTATTAGCATTCCTGTTGGTGGTGAGAGCATTGTTCTAATCGATGTTCGAGAACTAATTCCTCCTACTGCTAAATCGCTAGAAGAGGCTAGAGGTCAGGTAATAGCAAGCTACCAAGATCATCTAGAGAAAGAGTGGATTATGGCGCTACGTCGCAAGTATCAGGTCGAGATAAATACAGAGGTTCTATATAGCCTTTCTAGATTAGAAGACTAACAATTATGCCTTTTTTGAAAGTTGCTACATCAGTATGTTTCGTTGTAGCATTATTCTGTATTATATCATGTAACGTTCCTGATGTTACAGAAAACAAAGTCACTATTGTCGTTTCTGCCTTCGGGGAATCTCTTAGCTTAGACAGTCTTTCTGCCCGAATTCCCGATGCTATGACATTTGACGATAGCACTCTTATGGCAAATAGGATTATAGAGGGTTGGGTGAGAGAACAGGTATTGCTGGTAGAGGCAGAAAAAAACCTTAGCTATTTCGATAATAGTTTTGAAGACGCCATAACTGCTTATCGAAACGCTCTTTTAGTAAGTAGTTTCGAAAGTAGATTCGTGGCATCTCGTTTAAATAGAGAGGTAAGTGAAGACGCAATAGAAGATTTTCATTCAAAACATTCCGAATTATTCCTTCTTCAAGAACACGTATTGAGGGCGTTATTTGTGAATCTCTCGGATGAGGAAACCGATTTAGATTCAACTCGAATTTGGCTAACACAGGCTGATTCCATTTCCATACCCAAGCTTGAGCAGTGGAGCATTGAACATAACGCCCAGTTCGCATTAGATTATGAATATTGGTGGTTCCTTAGCGACCTTTTAGACCAAATCCCGATGCAGATTTATCGCCTCGAAGATCAACTACGTGAAAGAAGATTAATCGAATTCACAGATAACAACACTAGGTACTTACTTAGAATATTAGACCATCAATTTAAGGACCGTCCTTCCCCACTCGGAATTGCACGGGATCGCATAGAAGATTTGATCATTCAAGAACGCCGACGCAATCTTTTGGAGGGGCTTAGAGACGACCTAGTAAAAGATGCTTGGGCTCAAGGAGAAATATTCAGAGATAGTATCCCGAGTTAAAGACATCGAACTAACTTAGCAAGTATGAAAGGAATTTCAATTTTTACATTTCTATACCTCATCGCTTTTTCTGCCATTGCGCAACCAGGTGAGGCAATCACGGTACAAGGTGAGACTACATTCCAACTAATCGACGGAATTGTCGCCGTTGTAGGAGATGAGATAATTCTTCATAGCACCCTAGAAGACCGTGCTCTACAAGAGAGGTTACAAGGGGGGTCCGCTGGAGATGATGAGAAATGTGGTTTCTTAGAAGAACTTCTTTTCGAGAAACTTCTTCTTCACAATGCAAAAATCGACAGCTTAGAGGTTAGTGATGGAGAGGTGATGGACGAAATCGAACGTCGACTTGCTTATTACATTCAGATGCTAGGATCGCTCGAAGCTTTCGAGGCCGAGTACGGGAAATCGGTAGCTGAATGGAAGGCCGATTTCACAGAGCCGGTAATGGACCAACTTCTCGCTCAGAGAATGCAACAATCAATCAGTCAGGAAGTTCGAGCTACACCGGCTGAAGTTATAGAGTACTATGAAAACATTCCGTCGGACTCATTACCGCTAATACCTGAGGAATTGAGTTATAGCGAAATTGTTCTCCAACCCGCCATTTCTGAAGTGCAAAAACAAGCCGTAAGGACCACTCTTGACTCGATTCGTAATTTAGTCGCGAGCGGCAAACTCTCTATGACCCTGGCTGCGACTCGATATTCGGAGGATCCAGGATCTAAATACAAGGGTGGGTGTTATGAAAACATTACTAGAGGCGCATTTGTGGCGGAATTTGAGGCGGCCGTGTTCGACACTCCCCTCAATGGGTACTCTCCTGTGTTTGAAACTGATTTCGGATATCACTTCGTTAGGGTTACGGATAAAAGAGGTGAGCAATTCAGTGCTTGTCACGTTCTTATGAAGCCGAAAGTTGATCCTTTAGCTTTAGAGAATTTAAAAGCCCAAATAGATTCCACCTACGCTTCTCTAATAGCAGGTGAAATCCATTTCGACTCAGCAGTTCTATCGCATTCCACACGTGAATCGTCGAAAAACTCGAAGGGGCAAGTTGTAAATGCTCGTGATGGAGGATTAATGTTCGGTATAGACGAATTAGATCCTAACATCTACTTCTTGCTCGAACCACTCGAGTTAGGAGGTGTGAGTAGTCCAGTGATGTTGGTGGATGAGGATGATAATGGGTTTTGGACTATTTTGAGATTAGACAACAGGAAGGCTGCGCATAGAGCGAATCCGAAAGACGATTACGCATTATTCCAATCCCAAGTGGAGAACAATTTGAGAGGAGAGGACATGAATGACTGGATAGAAGTGCACATCTCAGACACCTTTGTAAGGCTAGCCCCTGCATTTATGGAGTGCGAATTAAATATGGATTGGAAGAAGAAGTAAAAATCGAAAGGGTAAGTATCATTACAGTATGCTACAATACTTCTGATGTAATTACTGACTGTCTCGATTCCGTCTACAGTCAAAGAAAAGGACTCGAGGAGTTTCGGCTAATCGGAAATGTTGTGGTAGAGCATATCGTAATCGACGGGGGGTCGATAGACGCGACCGCTGATATTGCGAGAAATCACAGTGGTGTAGACATTGTGATTTCCGAGCCAGACAAGGGACTTTACGACGCTATGAATAAGGGGCTCAAATTAGCTTCGGGCGACATAATAGCATTCCTAAACAGCGATGACATGTACTCGGACTCTACTGTCGTGGCGGATGTAATAAAGGAATTCGAACGATCTAAGAGCGATGCCGTTATTGGCGACCTAGTAGTAGTAGACTCTATTTCTACCGATAAAATCGTCCGCCGTTGGAAAGCCGGCCCGAAAGGAAGATTTAAAAATGGATGGATGCCCCCCCACCCTTCTCTCTTCGTTAAGAAATCGGTTTTCGATAAATCTGGAGGATTCAATATCGATTTTAGATTTTCTGCAGATTATGAGTGGATGGTTAGGAGTTTATTCGCTGAAAATTTAACGATGAGTTTCTTAGACAGAACCGTTGTGAAAATGAGAGCTGGTGGATTGAGTAATGCCTCTATAAAGAATCGGTTGAAAGCCCATCTCGAAGATTACAAGGCGTGGAAAGTAAATGGATTGAGACCTTATCCATGGACTATTTTACTAAAACCGGTTAGAAAACTAACTCAATTTATTTAATAGAGTTGAGGTCGGTGGTTGAGTGTTATATTTGGTCTGCATTATTCAAATAGAAATGAACGATAAAGAAGCTCTAGATAGCCTGCGTGTAAAGCATCAACTCTTAATTGATGAAGTGGGGAAAGTAATTGTGGGACAACACAAAGTTGTGAAAGAAGTTACGATGGCAGTTCTTGCAGGTGGGCACTGCCTTCTCGTAGGTGTGCCAGGGCTGGCAAAAACCCTTTTAGTGAATACTGTTGCGGAGGCACTGGGGCTTTCATTCAACAGAATTCAATTTACTCCAGACCTTATGCCTTCAGACATTACGGGATCTGAAATCTTGAATGACTCTAGGAAATTTGAATTCATCAAAGGACCGCTTTTTGCAAACATTATCCTCGCTGACGAGATAAACCGTACTCCTCCTAAAACTCAGGCTGCCTTACTCGAAGCGATGCAAGAAAAGTCGGTTACTGTCAATGGACAGACTTACAATTTACAAGCTCCTTTCTTCGTTCTTGCCACTCAAAACCCTATTGAGCAAGAAGGAACGTATCCTTTACCCGAAGCTCAGTTAGATAGATTCATGTTCAATACGTGGGTCGACTACCCTTCTTTTGAAGAAGAGTTGAACGTAGTAAAACTCACCACTGGAGAAAGTTCAGCGAAGGTGAATCCTGTTTTAACTGGTGAGGAAATCCTCGGATACCAAAAACTAATTCGTCGTATGCCCGTTTCGGAAAACGTGCTCAATTACGCAGTGAATCTCGCTAGCAAAACACGTCCCGGTAGAGAAAGAGCTACCGAAGAAGTGAATAAATATATAAGTTGGGGAGCCGGTCCTCGTGCATCACAATTTCTAGTTGTAGGAGCGAAAGTTCACGCAGCTCTTGCTGGAAAATACAGCCCCGACATCGAAGACGTGCAGGCAGTAACACTTTCTATCTTACGCCACAGAATCGTCCCTAATTATAAAGCTGAAGCTGACGGTATCACTGTCGAAAAGCTGATCTCTAATTTGATATAATCACCAGATATTTTGTCAAAAGCCAAACCGAATAATGAATCCATCTTCGGTATTCTAAGCCGGGTTTATAGGCTACTTGATACTCGAGAACGCAAACTTGCTCTACCTCTACTAGGAGGAATTATTCTTAATAGTTTCGTTGATATTCTAGGTCTTGCCGTTGTAATTCCCGTAATAGGTTTAGTTGTCGACCCTTCAGCAATTAAAACCAACTCATTCCTTTCGAAATCTTTTGATCTAAGCCACAGCATTGGAATTCATACAGAAAATGGTTTTCTAATCCTTCTTTGCGTAATCATGGCAGGGGCTTTCCTATTCAAAGGCCTTTTCGGACTCTTAACTAATCTTTATCAGTCACGTTTTTCGTTTTCTGTGGCTCACCGCATCTCAGGCAATATGTGGATGTACCATTTCACTCAATCCATTGAAAGGTTGAGGGGAACCGAATCAGGAAGAATATTAGCAGAAATAAATGTTTGGCCTCAATCCCTAGCTAGGACATTCATAGTTGGGTCTTTACTATTAATTAATGAAGTTATGGTAATTGCCATTATTTCAATTGGGCTAGCCGTATACAATTTCCAAGTATTTATGGGCATATCCGGCTTGTTGATATTGGGGTTTGTTATAATTAGAGTTACAACAAAACAAAGACTAGCTAGCTATAGCAAGACTTTAAACCAACTTTCTCCAAAGACTAATACTCTGATAACAAACGCCATTCGTGGGTTCTTGGAGCTAATCACATTCCAAGCTGTCTCTGTGGTCAAAGACGAGTATTTAAAAAACACGAAACATACATTTAGAGTTTTAAGTCACCAAACCGTGGTTACTTTAGCACCTAGCAAACTTTACGAAGTGCTTGCAATTGTTGCTCTATCCGGAGCTATAGTTATAAGTTTGGTTAGTAAAGCTGGAAGTGATGGATTCTTCGAATTATTGACGCTTTTAGCTTTAAGTGCATACAGGATCATGCCATCAATGTCTCGTTTGAATGCAAGTTTTATGGGAATGCAAGGCCAAATACACATCCTCACTTCAGCTGAAAAAAGCGCTGCATTTATTAGATCCTCAAATCTTGAAATAAATCAAACATCTGCTATTTGTGTAAATTATGTCGATGTAGAGTTACGAAATATAGTACTCGGATACGAGAGCTTAGAGCGTTCCATAGTTAATAATCTTAGCGCTACATTAAGTTCCGGCAAAGTCCATGCGATAGTAGGACCGTCTGGATGTGGTAAGAGCACTTTAATAAATGCGATTCTTGGAATTCACAAGCCGGATCACGGGCAAGTGGTGTTAACGGATTCTAAATCTAAGGTTAAAATAAAAAAAGAAACTTGGCTAGCTCACACGGCATATTTAAGTCAACAACCATTCCTCTTCAGTGGTTCTATTAGAGATAATTTGACCCTTCGAGTTCCCGGAATTAAATTAGATGAGGAAAAAGTTCATGATCTGATAATGCGTCTTGAGTTGGATAGGTGCTTGGGACCAAACCCTCTTGACTTTCAATTAAATGAAGGCGGCATGAATCTGAGTGGAGGAGAACAACAACGCCTTGCGTTACTTAGGGCTATTCAAATTAATAGGCCTGTGTTGATTATCGACGAGGCGACGAGTGCGCTAGACGCAAGAATGAGTGCTAAAATTATTGAGATATTGAAAGAAATGGCAAGTGAGGGGGTGAATATTATCATGGTAACTCACGACAATGAACTTGCTGAAAAATGTGATGATATTTTAGAACTTACACAACTTTAAGATGGAAGATTCAAAAAGCACTCGTTTAGATTTATTTGATAATAGCGATCACCAGCCAGGATCATTAATCAAGCGCTATGTTTGGCATCTTATAAATCTAGTATTTTTCTCTTCAGGCATACATATCTCATACGGTTTCAAAAGGGCTTTACTTAGGTTCTTCGGGTCTAAAATTGGTAAAGGTGTAATCATCAAGCCCTGTGTAAATATTAAGTATCCATGGTTTCTAGAAATCGGCGATTATAGCTGGATAGGTGAAGGAGTTTGGATAGATAATATTGGAGAAGTGAATATTGGAGCAAATTGTTGTTTATCACAAGGGGCTATGCTTCTTACAGGAAATCATGATTTCACAAGCTCGAAATTTAATTTACAAGTAGGTACGATAACTCTAGAAGAAGGGGTTTGGATAGGTGCAAAAAGTGTTGTTTGTCCTGGTGTAACTTGTCACAGCCACTCCATTCTATCTGTGTCTAGTGTTACGAGTAAAGACCTTAAGGCTTACACGATTTATCGAGGTAATCCTGCAATAGAAGTGAGCACAAGAACTATAAAATGAGTTCCGATAAATCCATAGTAATTCTGTATTCAGAACTTGCCGGATATGTGCTTTCATGCTTTGAGGCATTAGGTAAAACGCCTGGAGTAAATTTATTAGTGGTTCATTGGCCTATAAAAACAGAAGCTCCATTTAGGTTACCTACTTCATCTAATTTCAAACTTAGGGGAAGGTCAAACATGAGTCGTGAAGACATTATTACTATTGTCGATAATGCACATCCTGACCTCGTTATTGTTTCTGGTTGGATGGACGAAGATTATCTAGCCGTAGCAAAAATCTACAAGTCTCAAATACCTGTCGTTCTAACAATTGACAATCATTGGGTCGGCAACCTTAAGCAATGGTTTGCGGTAGTTACCGCACCAATATTTATCAAAAGATTATTTAATTGCGCTTGGGTACCTGGGGTTCCGCAAACTACCTATGTGAAAAAATTGGGTTTTGCTTCTAACAATATTAAAAACGGCTTTTATTCCGCAGACACCACTCTCTTTAATAATATTTACCGCAAAAGAGAGAAGACTACTCGAAGCAAAAAGAAATTACTCTATATCGGAAGATATCTTGAACTTAAGGGAATTATCGAATTGTGGGATACATTCATGAAACTTTCACCTGAATATCCCGAATGGGAATTACACTGCGTTGGTGCTGGTGAACTATACGAAGAGCGCGCTTCCCACCCTCAGATTTTTCATCATGATTTCCTTCAACCTAACGAACTAACCCCACTAATTGAAACAGCCACCGCTTTTGTAATGCCCAGCCAAATAGAACCTTGGGGAGTCGTTTTACACGAAATGGCTGCAGCAGGATTGCCTTTGATAGCTAGTGACGCAGTAGGTGCCACTACAATGTTCTTGAACCCAGGTGAAAATGGATGGATTTACCCTAGCGGCAATATCTCAGCTTTATTTAATTCCTTTAAAGAACTATTTAATACTTCGGATTCGGATTTAGACCAAATGGGGCGTAAAAGCCACCAACTCGCATCGAGATTAACCCCAGAAATTTGGGCTGAAACGGCGCAGAATTTCCTACTTTGTAACAAACTGAAAAATTGATGAAACTCCTGATTGTAATTGGAACGAGGCCTAACTTTATTAAAGTTACCCGTTTTAAAGAAATTGCTGAGACACTTGAGGATTTTTCGGTAGAAATCGTACATACAGGTCAACATTACGACCAAAAAATGTCAGGCGTTTTTTTCGATCAATTTAAACTTCACCCCGACTACTTTCTTTCACTTAGAGGTGATGATCCAGCTAGTCATTTCGGAAATATGATTGTCGATTTAGGATTGCTTATTACAGAAATAGAACCTGATGTAGTTATGGTCCCTGGCGATGTAAATTCATCCCTTGCTGGAGCTCTCGCTGCACACCGATGTGGCGTAAAAATCGCACACCTAGAGTCTGGTCTCAGAAGTCGCGACAGAGAAATGCCTGAAGAAATTAATCGCATTCTTATAGACCAAATCTCTAATTATCATTTCGTAACAGAAAAGTCAGGAGTCGAAAATCTATTACAAGAAGGATTCGCAACTCCACATTTAGTCGGAAACACGATGATAGACACACTTGTTAAACATCGATCAGACATAGACGCTAGTTCTATACTCAAAGATTGCAAGGTGTCCAAACGAGAGTACGGTCTTATCACGATGCACAGGCCTTCTAATGTCGATAACGAAGAAGGTGTAAACTTCATCATATCTATGCTCGAGTCTCTCGTGCAGAAATACTCGCTCGTCTTCCCTATTCATCCACGAACCAGGAAAAACATCGAAGAACTGGGGCTTTGGGATAAATTATCGTCCATACCCGGCGTAATTATAACGGACCCCCTTGGATACTTCGACTTCCAAAAACTAATATCGGACTCTCGATTCGTAGTAACAGATTCCGGTGGCATACAAGAAGAAACAACGTTTTGCAGAATACCTTGCGTAACTATCCGTGAAAATACCGAACGTCCCATCACAATCGAAATCGGAACAAACTACTTAGTAGGTCGGGATCTCCCCGCAATAATCAACTCCGTAGAAAACCCCAAAGAAGGTCAAGTCCCCGAAAAGTGGGATGGTTATACATCTGAACGAGTTATAGAAATTTTGAGTAATTGAACAACGTTGCAGTCATAATACCTTGCTATAACGTAGAAGGATATATTTTTGAATGTCTAGATTCAGTAAAAAAACAAGGTGATATTGTAAGTGAAATTTATTGTGTCGATAATAATTCAACAGACGATACACTAACTGTAATTAATACGTGGATTAGCATTAATCCTGATGTTAGAATTAAAGTATTAAAAGAATTCGAAAAAGGAGCTTGCGCCGCTAGAAACAAACCTCTTAATTTGATTACATCTGATTGGATTCAATTTCTTGATGCTGACGACTTACTTCTAGAAGGTAAAATATCTCAGCAGATTAATAACTCTGACAACTCTGATATAATTTATGACTCATTTATTAAGAGATTGGTTACAGGTGAAGACATTAATATAACACCTCAAGATAACATTCTTATTGGGCTGATGAAAGGGGATTTAGGAAATACTTGTGCTAATCTTTGGGATACTAAAGCAATTAAGAGAGTGGGGGGGTGGAATGAAGAAATCACAAGCAGTCAAGAATACGATCTTATGATGAGAATGTATAAAGAAGGGGCTTCATTTCAAAAGTTAAACACGTTTAAAACTGTAATTAGGCAACGAGAATTCGGTCAAATATCTCAAGGCAATCCTGAACTTCGTTGGGAAAACTACACGAGTATTAGAGTTGATTTTTTTAATTCAACAATAGCAAACAGTAACGACAGGTTTATAATAAATGAATCTATGCAACTCCTATTTAGAGCTATACAACTGCTTTTTTACAGTAATTCTACACTAGCAATTAAGTTACATAATGAACATCTTAGTACACTTAATTTTAAACCAAAAACGTCAACACTCAAGAGCCAGTTATACTTGATTGTTTATCTTACTTTGGGTTTTAGAGTCGCTGAGAATATTCGAAACTTAACAATAAGAAAACGAATTTAAACGGATGACTAAGTGCGCTTATTTTATATATGGTGAACACGCCTCTGGTATAATTAATAGTCAGGCTGTTGATGTTGTCAAGTTTTACAATAGTTCGGGACTTGCCAACTGCTCACTTATTGCATTCCTACCATATCCTTTCGCCTTGAAAACTCACGCTCAATTAGAGGAGTTTATAGGGCATTCTTTAAATAAAACAAGAGCATTACCTCAGAGGTTTTGGCCTCTACTTTTAAAATGGGAATCCATAAGACTTGCATGGAAAATTAAAAAAGGTGAGATTAACACAATAATCTGTCGAGGAGCTTTTTCAACTATCATCGCTTTAGAAACAAAAAATAGATTTTATAAATCACTTAGAGTGTGTTACGACGGACGTGGAGCTGTTGCTGCTGAACACGAAGAATATGGGGTATACCCTCATTATCTCGTCCCCCTCATGTATGAATCCGAAAAACGGAGTGTGCTGGAAAGTGATACACGGATAGCCGTAACTAAAAACCTTGTTCAATATTGGAGGAATAGATATGGGTATCGTAGCACAAACCATCAAATAATTCCTACAACACTAGATTCATCCATAATTTTAGAAAATCAACCGGAGTTTATCTCTGTTAATCGGATTAAAAACCGAGAGAAATTGAATGTTCGTGCTGAAGAAGTCCTTCTCGTATATTGTGGTTCATCAGCGGGTTGGCAGAGCTTCGGCTTACTATTCGAATACTTGAATAAATGCCTGAGCGAACAGGACAACATAAAAGTTTTACTTTTGACCCAAGAACACTCTCTTATCAGTGAATTATCATTAAAATTCCCTGGTAGGGTTATCCGTAGATTTGTTAAACCAAACGAAGTTTGTAATTGGTTAGTTACCGGTGACTATGGATTATTGATTCGAGAGCAATCTATCACAAATAACTGTGCCTCACCTACTAAATATGCAGAGTACTTAAGGGCTGGGTTAAAAGTAATAACGAGATACAACTTATCTGAATTCAGCCCTAAGAAACTATCAAATAATTACATCGATAATATTTTAGATAGCTATAACATAGATGGTGTTAAAGAATACTCTAAAGAGCACCACAAATCAGAATATTCAAAAATCTGCTCTTGAAGCTCAAAAGACGTAATAGCGCCGTAAATTACTAACTATAAATAGTCTTTACTTAACATGGATAGTTTCTCAAGTAATTGTTCTTGCTTGTTAGCTAAAACTTGACTATCACTCAAGATAGGAGTAGTTTCTTTTAAGTTTTTGAAAAAAGCTATTACTTTTCTCTCAATAAATTGATTTAATTTTATGTTTGTCTTTGAATAAAAGACGCCAATAATTCAACAGATATTTTATCCCAAGTAAATGAATTAGCTTTTTCTAATGAAACATGGTTTCTGTTAACCAAACTAGACCTTTGCACATTATTCAAATTTCTAATTAGATCATCCAAATTATTTGGCTCTATTAGCCAGCCGTTTGCTTCATTAACTAGTGTACTTACAGCTCCCACGTCAGTAGCGATAATAGCTTTTCCTCTTGCCATGGCTTCGAGGATTACCGTGGGCATGCCTTCCGACAACGAGGTTGAAATTAAAATATCTGCTTTGTCAATTAAGCCATAAATTTCATCTTTAGAAGTAAGTAATCCTGTAAAATTTAAAGTGTGTCTGTCACTTTCTATTTTAGGGAAATCTCCAATTATCGTGAGGTGAATACGTTTCTCAATTATTGAAATGGCGTTTGTTAGAACTGAATATCCCTTTCGCTTTTCATTACGTCCTATAAAAATGTATTTCACAGGGCCCGATTTTGTTTCTGAATATTGATGGGCGGTTTTAATAATCTTTGCATCTATTCCGTTCGGCGATATCAATACTTTGTTTGGCGGTATTCCGAGCTGTAAAAGGATATCAGTCAGCCTCCCTCCTAATGAAACAACAATATTTGCTCCTTTAAGTACATGTAAAGCTAAAGGCCTCAAAATGATCTTTTTCAAATTCTCAGTAAATGAAAATGATTTTTGAAACATTTCCAAACCATGAAGATTAACAATTAGATTTTTGTGTTTTCCGACAAACGCATAGCCAGTAAACCCTTGCGCATAAATCACATCGAAGGTTGAAAGCTTGTGCTTAATTGCCTCAAAAATATCATTACTATACCCCTTGCTTGACCTAACGTAATGACCTGGGAGTATTGATTTATCGTTAAAAGGAATGCCGATTATTTCAACGTTTAAAGGATTTCCTAAAAGTTCCAAAACCGCTTTATCTTCTGGGGGAGTAGAATTTATGGGGCCGCAATGAACAAGTGTGATTTGGTCTACAAGAGGAGCCAAATGCTTCACAAGCATCGCAGAATGCTGCTGCATCCCACCCAGGACGAAGGGGGAAAGACCATCACTTAAGAAAAGGATCTTCATATTAGCAGCTTCATGATTTTCACAAGGTATATTACTTAGGGGAAAATTGCTTGAATTATTCGAAGAATTGGTGTCTTTAATACATTAAGTTTGGGGGATGAAAGTAGGGTTTGTCACGCTAAACACTGGGACGATTAAAGGAGGCTCTGAAAAGCTATGGCGACAGCTCGCATGTGAAGCCCAAACATTAGGACACGAAGTCGCTATTTCTGTATTTAATCACCAATTGATTGACACTCGGAATATTGTTACACAAAATGGGAAGGTTGCAGGTTTTCAGTTCTTTACACGGAAGACCTTCACTGGCAAAAGCATCATCGCAAAAATTATTGGGCGAATTGAAGAGTTAACAATCGGGAGGTTTATTATAAGTTTTTTTAATAAAGACATAGAACCCGACGTTTGCATTATTAGCTGCGGTGGATTAGCAGAATTAGGCCTAAAGGGGAATCAAAAAAAGGTCTTACATCTAAAAGTGCCGTATTCGATTATTATTCAAAATAATCTTGATGAATGGGATTTCAGTTTGGAATCCAAAATAGCTATAAGTAGAATTTTTGATGGCGCTGTGAAAAATTATTTTGTGAGCAAGAAAACACTTGACCAGTCCGAACATCAAATAGGTACGATGATTAAAAACTCATCCTTGATAGCAAATCCCATTCCGACATCTCCGATAAGTCCAATTCCATCATCAACAAGGGTGCAACTTGCTTTTATTGGGACATTGGATCTTCAGGTTAAAGGTGTGGGGTTATTAGTAGAAGCACTTTCTAAACCATTTTGGGAAGGGAAAGACATCGTGGTTAACATTTACGGAGAAGGCAAGGATAAAAATCAGATTTCGAGTTTAATTCGTGAGTTTGGGGTTGATGACACTGTTTTTTTAAGGGGATGGGTAGATGATATGGAAGAGGTTTGGTCTAAAAATCATGCCCTTGTCTCAACCTCATTCAACGAAGGATTACCAATGGTCATTCAAGAAGCCATGATGCGCGGAAGGGTAGTGATTGCTACAGACGTAGGTGGTGCCACTGAGATCGTTACTGATGGGGAAACAGGGTTCATTGCAAAAACGCCCACTGTAGTTGAAGTTCAAGCCGCTCTCGAAAGTTGGTGGCTGAGCCGCGATAGATGGAGTGAAATGGGAGCTGAAGGTGCTCGGGCAATACGTGAGTTTCATGATAACATACCGCAACCTATGACTGTACTAAAGGAATTACTGAGTTCAAATGATTGATATAATAATTCCAGTTAAGGGCAGGTCTGAGAAATTGGAAGTGGCTCTTGATTCGATTCAGAATCAGAAATTCCGAGAGTTTTCGGTTACGGTGGTGAACGATCATTCAACTGGCGAAGACAGTGCAAAGATTAACGCCATTTGTGAACGGTTTAGATCTAAATTTAATATCACGTTGATAGATTCTATTGGGTCTGGGGCTGCCGCTGCAAGAAATTTTGGGTTTCAAAACACATCGAGTCCATATGTTTTGTGGTTTGACTCTGACGATGTTTTATTGCCTAACAAGCTATCACACGACATGTCTCTATTCAAATCAAACTCATATGAGTTCGTTGTTAGTAGGGCGCAACATCTTGTTGATGGAGAGTTGATTGATTTATTTTGGGGTGAGATTCCGCGCGGAAATAAGGGTGCTTTTCAATTTCCATTCCAAACAATGTGCGCTCTGCTATCGAGAGAATTTTTATTGAAACACGGGATTCGATGGAACGAAGATAATTTATCTAATGACGATTGGGAGTTTAGCAACACATGTGTACTACTATCCGATAGGTTCGCTTTTTCGAACGTTACAACAGCTCACTATAATGTCCCTACTTCAAAATCTGGGTCCATAGGTTCTTCTATGAATCGCATAAAAATTGAAAGTCAATTTAATGCCATAACGAATATTTCTAAACTACAGAAAAAGCTTGGCTATAGTCCAGGTTTATATAGTAGACTTAGGATTTTCAGACATCGCATTTATCTTTTAAGGGCAAGCCTGAAAAACGGATACTACCTGTATTTCACTAAGTCCATCAAGAAATTATTCTGAAAAAAGACGATTAAGCTGGTAACAGCTTACCTGAGACTTCGCCGAAACCTATTCTTACTTTAGAGTCTGTTGTTTGAGAGCCGCGCATCGTGACTGTGTCGCCATCGTTTATGAAACGACGCTCTGTGCCGTCGGGCATCGCAAGTGGCTTCGTGCCTTTCCACGAAATTTCAAGCATAGATCCGAAAGATCCAACTTCTGGACCGGAGATAGTGCCTGATGCAATCATATCTCCTCCTCGGATATTACATCCGTTTACGGTATGATGTGCAAGCTGTTGGCGCATATTCCAATACATATGCTTAAAGTTAGATCGGCATACGACTTTTGAATCGCCGCCAGCAGTAGTTATCTCGACTTCGAGGTCGATATTGTAATGGGCGTCACCTTGGTACTCAAGGTATGGAAGAACTTTCGGGTCTTGCGTGGGGCCAGAAACGCGGTAAGGCTCGAGGGCGTCGAGGGTTACAATCCAAGGCGATATGCTAGAAGCGAAGTTCTTACCAAGGAATGGGCCGAGTGGTATATACTCCCACTTTTGGATATCTCGTGCGGACCAATCATTGAAAAGCACCATTCCGAAAATGTAATCGTCCGCTTCCGAAGTAGGGATAGGAGATCCGAGGGGCTTCCCGGGATATGTAATGAAAGCCATCTCGAGCTCGAAATCGAGGAGTCTGGATGGACCGTAAATAGGAGGTTCGTTATCGGAAGGTTTGAGTTGACCGTGAGGGCGACGGACCGGAGTTCCGCTAACGACTATTGAAGATGCGCGGCCGTGGTATGCAACGGGCATGTGTTTCCAATTGGGGAGTAGAGCATTTTCAGGATCGCGGAACATCTTTCCCACGTTTCGAGCATGATCCTCGGATGAGTAACAATCTGTATAGTCCCCAACGTTAATAGGCATGTGCATCGTAGCTGAAGACATGTCGATAATGCATTTTTCACGTAGAGATATGGAATCTCGTAACTCAGATGAATTGCTATTTAATAGTTCACTTAAACGATTTCTGAGAGATGATGTAGCCGATTTTCCGTGATTTATTATCGAATTCAGTACAGAAGAGGTAAAGTCGCTCTGGATGAAAGGAAGGCTAGTTAAAAGTCCAGATTCATTAAGCGCGGAGAGGTCTATGATATAATTTCCAATCGCAACTCCTACTCTAGGTGAGAGCGAAGACGTTGAGAAAATTCCGAATGGAAGATTTTGAATCGGAAAGTCGTGCTCTGAAGGCACTTCAAGCCAAGAAGTAAGGTTGGGGTTGTTCGCTTCAATCATGGTGCGAAATTACCTCAAATAAGACTGTAAAGCGAAGGAGGAATTAAGTAGATTTGGGATGAGTAAAAAGAACAATGAATTTCGACCTAGAAGAAGAGAAAAAAGAAATCCTGAGAAGATACAGGGGGCTTCTACGTGCGGCTAAGAATAGTCGATCTAGAGAAGACAGGAAAGCTATTCGAAGGGCATTTGATTTAGCGTTGGACTTGCATTCTGAGCAACGGAGGAAGAGTGGGGAGCCGTATATCTACCATCCGATTAGTGTGGCAAGAATTGTTGCTGGGGAACTCGGGTTAGATACTACATCAATTGTTTGTGCTCTGTTGCACGACACCGTTGAGGACACAAATTTGACTCTGGATGAGGTTGAGAGATTGTTCGGGACTAAGGAAAGGAATATTGTTGATGGATTGACGAAGATGAGCGGGGTTTTTGAACCTGGAACAAGTGCTCAGGCAGAGAATTTTCGAAAAATGCTTCTCACTTTGAGTGATGATGTGAGGGTTATTCTGATTAAGCTAGCTGATAGACTAGATAACATGAGAACTCTAGAGTATATGTCGCCTGATAAGCAACAAAAGATTGCTTCGGAGACCTTGTATATGTACGCGCCCCTAGCTCATAGATTAGGTCTTTACGCAATAAAAAGTGAGCTTGAAGATCTATCCTTGAAATACAAAGAATCTAAAGAGTACGAGTTTATTAATAGTCGATTAAGAAAAACACAAGCGGTTCGAGCTAGATTTATTAGGAGTTTTTGTGCACCAATTAAAAGAGAACTGGACGCTGCAGGGATAAAATACGAGATTAAAGGAAGGCCGAAGTCGATATTCAGTATTTGGTCTAAAATGCACAAGCAGAAGGTGTCCTATGAAGAAGTGTACGATGTGTTTGCTGTAAGAATCGTTATCGACACAGAGCGGGCGAAGGAAAAGACGGAAATTTGGAGGACCTACTCTATCGTCACAGACTTTTACCAACCTAACCCAGATAGACTAAGAGATTGGATTAGCTTACCTAAGGGAAATGGCTATGAATCACTACATACAACTGTAATGTCGCCCCGGGGTAAGTGGGTTGAAATTCAGATACGGAGTGAAAGAATGGATGAGGTCGCAGAGAAAGGATTTGCTGCTCATTGGAAATATAAAGAAGGAGGTGTAGGAAGAGCTGAGGGGAACCAAATTGATAGTTGGTTGAACCAAGTTAGGGGTGTTTTAGAGGCTGAGCAAGAGGATGCATTAGCGTTTATCGATGAGTTCAAAATGAACTTGACGACGAGTGAGATTTTCGTTTTCACGCCTAACGGGGATATGATAACTCTCCCGAAGGGTGCTACCACACTGGATTTTGCATTCAGGATTCATACGAAAGTAGGATCGCAGTGCGTCGGTGGTAAGGTAAATCACAAGCTCGTTCCGTTGAGTTATGAATTGACTTCTGGAGACCAAATCGAAATTATTACATCTCGTAAACAAAGCCCTAAAGAGGATTGGTTTAATTACGTCGTTACAACGCAGGCGAAACAAAAAATCAGACACTCCCTTAAAGAAGTCGAGCGTGAGAAAGCTTTAGAAGGGAGAGAGGCGTTCAAAAAATGGGCGAAAAAAAATGGTTTACTATTAATCGAAGCTAACCTTGAGTCATTGTACCGAAAACTCAAGTGCGATTCTGTACAAGAGATGTACTTCTTAATAGCCAATGGGAGCATCAATCTCGATGGAGTAAAGGGGTATGAATTAAAACAAGGTAAACTAGTTTGGGATAAAGGACCCCAAGTTGGAACATCAAAGAAGACAGATGTCTCTGAGCTTTTCATACCAAACGCTAAAGAAGACACCTTACTTATAGGAGAGAGCATGCAGAAGCTAGATTATACATTAGCTAAGTGTTGCAACCCTATTGCAGGAGATGACGTGTTCGGGTTTATTACAGTGAGTGGTGGTATTAAAGTCCACCGTCAAAATTGTCCGAACGCGACAAACATGCTTTCTAAATATGCATATAGAATGATGAAAGCTAGGTGGACAAGTAAAGCTCAACATCAATTCCAAGTAAAAATTTCTTTTACAGGCATAGATGATGTGGGCCTAGTAAACCAACTAACTCAAGTCATTTCTGAAGATATGAGAGTGAATATGCAAGCGATTAGTATGGAATCCAAAGATGGGGTTTTTGAAGGAACAATTACCGCTCTTATAATGAATACAACACATTTGAAAGAATTAATGGGGCAGTTGAAAAATGTTTCAGGAGTTCACACTGTTGAGAGGGTAGACGAGGAGGTATAGGTTACCTTTGCCACTGCTAAAAGCTATGTCAAGCGACGATATTTTAAACCAAGCGCGAGAGATTTTCGAGGTTTACCTCGAGCAAAATAGGCACCGTAAAACGCCTGAACGCTTTGCCATACTTGAAGAAATCTATACTTATCAAGGGCACTTTGATGTCGAAACATTGTACTCCCGTATGCAAAACGGAGATTGTCGTGTTTCAAGGGCCACCCTTTACAATACGATGGAATTATTGCTCGATTGTAATTTGGTACGAAAGCATCAATTCGGCGAGAAAATTGCACAATACGAGAAGTGTCATCGAGTTAGACAACACGATCACGTGATAATAGCGGATACCGGAGAAGTTCTAGAGTTTTGTGACCCTAGAATTCAGCAGATAAAAGCGACTTTAGAAGAATTGTTTGACATAGAAGTTCTTCATCATTCATTGAATATCTATGCGCGAAAGCGTAAAAAAAAAACTGACGCATGAAGGCTGATGTACTATTAGGGCTCCAGTGGGGCGACGAAGGAAAAGGTAAAATAGTAGATGTTCTTACTCCTAAGTATGGAGTAATTGCTAGATTCCAAGGTGGGCCAAACGCTGGTCATACTTTAATTTTCGATGGCCAAAAGCACGTTCTCCATACCATTCCAAGTGGAATATTCCGTAAAGGCATTTTAAATGTTGTGGGAAATGGAGTAGTGGTTGATCCCGTGATTTTTCAACGTGAAATTGAAGGGCTACTCAAAAGTGGAGTGAATCCTTTTGAGTCGCTCGTTATTTCTAGAAAAGCTCACCTCATAATGCCCACACACGGTCATTTAGATGCTGCTTCAGAGCAAGCGAAAGGAAAGGCGAAAATTGGATCTACTTTAAAGGGAATCGGTCCTGCTTATATGGATAAGACCGGAAGAAATGGATTGAGAATCGGGGACATTGAAAGTTCGCATTTCGAAGAACGCTATAACTCGCTACGTGATAAGCACGTACATATGCTAGAGCAGTATCCGGATTACACTTATGATTTAACAGACTCTGAATCCATATGGCTAGAATCTATCAAATTCTTACAAAAATTTAAGTTTATTGATAGTGAACATGTTCTGAGCAAAGCATTACAAGAAGGGCGTGGAATTCTTGCAGAAGGCGCACAGGGAACGATGCTTGACATCGATTTCGGGACTTACCCATTTGTAACTTCTTCGAATACTATTACTGCTGGAGCTTGTACTGGATTAGGATTACCCCCAAATAAAATTGGAGAGGTTTTCGGTATTTTCAAAGCATACTGTACGAGAGTAGGGTCGGGACCATTCCCCACTGAACTTTTGGAAGAGACTGGAGAAAAACTAAGAGCTGCAGGGTCAGAATTCGGTGCTACTACAGGTCGTCCTAGAAGATGTGGCTGGCTAGACTTACCACAGTTGAAATACGCAGTAATGGTGAACGGGGTCACTCAACTTTGCATGATGAAAGCTGATGTTCTCGGGGAATTTGAAGAGATACAGGTGTGTACACATTACATGTACAAGGGTGAGAAAATAGACTACCTCCCGTATGGAATCGAGCCAGACGAGGTGCAGCCAGTATACAAAACATTCGAGTGTTGGCCTGGGGATTTAACTGGGTTAAGAGAGGTTGAGAATATCCCCACTTCTTTAATGAATTATGTGAAAATGATAGAAGAAGAAACCGGTGTGCCGATTTCTATTCTTAGTGTAGGACCAGATAGAGAACAAACTCTACTTTTGAACGAAGATCTAAAATGATTTATTGGTTTATAGGACAACCAGGGCACGGAAAAACTACTCTTGCTAAGGCATTAATCGATCAGTTACGAAGAGGAGGATATTCTCCTTATCACGTAGATGGTGATGACCTTAGGGCTTTAACCACAAATAAAGATTACTCACGCGCTGGTCGTGAAGCTAATATTAGGCGCGCACAGAATATCGCACAATACCTACATGGGCAAGGTGAGATTGTTGTCGTGTCATTCGTCTCTCCCTATAGAGATATTAGAGAAGAATTAAAACAAACTACTGGGCTTACAGAGGTATACGTTCACACTACGGAGATAAGAGGAAAGGAGGATAGACATGTCAATGATTTCGAAGAGCCGTTAAATAACTTTATCGATGTTGATACAACAAACACAAGTGTTGAAGATTGTGTTGCTCTTATTCTTGAAGAATCACCAGTTCCATCTAAAGAGCTCAAGACTTTAGACAAACGAAAAACACTTGCTGTCGATTTTGATGGTGTAATTCACCGGTACAGTAAAGGGTTTCAGGGTTTGGAGAATGCGTACGATCCACCAATGGATGGTGCACGTGAGGTTCTTCAAAAACTTAAGGATAAAGGGTATGTGTTGAAAATCATGAGTTCTAGACCTGCTCTAGTAATAGAAGAGTGGCTAGTCAAGTACGAAATGGAAGATTTGTTCGACGAGGTAAGCAATAACAAGTTCGCAGCAACAGTTTATTTGGATGATAGAGGCTTTCATTTCACAAACTGGGCATCCGTTGAAGAAAAACTCGCATTACACCCTAAATTCGCACAATAATTGTAGGATTTAAAAATGGACGCAAAAAAATCGAGAATTAGACATATTGCCAAGTCGATTACTTGGCGTATAGTTGCATCTATTACGACTTTCGTATTAGCATATTTGTTTTTCGGAGATTTAGCAAAAGCAAGTGGGCTAATGGCCGTAGAGGTAGTAATAAAAATGCTTTTGTACTATTTACATGAAAGGGCTTGGTATAATTACATCCGCTTAGGAAGAGATAACGAGTAAAATGGAACAATCTTATACCCTAGACCACTTAACCGAATTAGAAGCCGAATCTATTTTCGTCCTCAGAGAAGTGGCGGCACAGTTTGATCGCCCTGCAATTCTTTTCAGTGGAGGAAAAGACAGCATTGTGGTTACACATCTTGCCGCAAAAGCGTTTTATCCCGCAAAGATTCCTATGCCTTTAGTACATATTGACACAGGCCATAATTTTCCTGAAACCATTGCTTTCAGAGATAACCTTGTTACTGATTTAGGGGCAAATCTTATTGTGGGGAGCGTTCAACAGACGATAGATGCTGGAAAAGTGCAAGAGGAAACCGGCCATAATGCGAGTCGTAATAAACTTCAAACGACTACACTTATCGATACTATTGAAGAAAATAAGTTTGACGCGTGTGTAGGAGGAGCTCGTCGGGATGAGGAGAAGGCTCGAGCTAAGGAAAGGTTTTTCTCGCATCGTGACGATTTCAGTCAGTGGGATCCGAAAAACCAACGCCCCGAACTTTGGAATCTCTTTAATGGAATTCACGCTCCGGGTGAGCACTTCAGAGTATTCCCTTTGAATAACTGGACGGAATTAGATGTTTGGAATTACATCTTGAGAGAGAAAATAGAATTACCGAGTCTGTATTTCTCACACGAAAGAGAATGTATTCGACGAGATGGTCAGATTTTGGCTAATTCAGAATTCCTGAATTTAAGGGAGAATGAAAAACCTGAGATGTTGCAAATTCGTTTCAGAACTCTAGGAGATTTGACTATTACAGGAGCGTTTGAGAGTAAAGCGGACACATTAGAGAAAATCATAGAGGAGGTGGCAGCTACAAGAATCACCGAGCGTGGGGGGAGAATGGATGATAAGAGAAGTTCGACGGCTATGGAGGACAGAAAAAAGAACGGATACTTTTAGAAATCAGTGATATGAGCGATAATAACACAACAGAAAACGGATTACTGCGCTTTACAACAGCGGGAAGTGTGGATGACGGAAAAAGCACTCTTATAGGGCGACTTTTATATGATTCTAAGAGCATTTTTGAAGACCAACTCGAAGCTATCGAGGAGGCGTCAAATCAAAAAGGATTAGAAGGAGCGGACTTGAGTCTTTTGACAGACGGGCTTAGGGCGGAACGCGAACAAGGCATTACGATTGATGTCGCTTATCGATATTTCGCCACCCCTAAAAGGAAGTTTATTATTGCGGATACTCCTGGTCACATTGAGTACACCAGGAATATGGTGACGGGTGCTTCTACCGCAAATCTTGCGATTATTTTAATAGACGCACGTCACGGGCTTCTAGAACAAACCCATAGACATAGTTTCATAGCGTCACTTCTCGGTCTTAGGCATGTAGTGGTGTGCGTAAATAAAATGGACTTAATAGACTTTGATGAAGCGAGATATCGAGATATCGTAAGGGACTATAAAAGTTTTAGCTCGAGACTTGATATCACAGATATTACGTTTATTCCTATAAGTGCTCTGCTCGGAGATAATGTGGTCGACAAGTCTGAGAAAATGGACTGGTATGGAGGGACTACACTTTTACATCATCTCGAAAATGTCCATGTAGGATCTGATAGAAATCTACAGGATTGTCGCTTTCCGATACAGTGCGTTATTAGACCGCAGACCGATGAAAATCGCGACTTCCGCGGATATGCAGGTAGAATTGCATCAGGAGTGTTTAAGCCGGGAGATAAGGTTTTGGCCTTACCAAGCGAGAGAGAAACTACAATCAAGGAAATTACTCTGGGAGATCAGAAACTTGAGAAGGCCTTCCCTCCTCTTAGCGTTACTATGACTCTTGAAGATGATATAGATTTATCGCGTGGGGGAATGCTTGTCAGGGCGAATAATCAGCCTGAAAAAACGAATTTAATTGATGCGAGGATTTGTTGGCTTGACAGCAAAAGTCTCAATCCTTCTTCTCGTTTCATTTTGAGACATATGACTCAAGAGGTGCAGGCGAAGGTGGTGGATATCATGTATCGAATTGACATTAACACTTTGCATAGGGACGAGGATAATAAGGTTGTGGCGATGAATGATATCGCGCGAATTAAGATAAAAACCGCATCACCTATCTTAACTGATAGCTATCGTAATAATCGTACGACCGGAGCGTTTATCTTAGTGGATCCGAGCACGCATTCTACAGTTGCGGCAGGAGTCGTTGGATAAAATTAAATTGCATTAAAAATCGTATCGAGATAACTAATAAACTGATGACCACGCTTGTGGTGCTAGGGTTTTATTTTGTTTTTTCTGGCGATGTTTTAGGCCAAACCTCTAATGAGAAGCAGCGAATCGAAATTATTGGGGCAACGGTAATAGAGAGGGATCCGAACATATCCGATGCTAGTAGGTTAATCGGGAATGTAAGGCTAGGACTTGAAGATGCTGTGTTGACGTGTGATAGCGCGTACCGATTTGATGATGGGAGGTTCGAGGTTTTTCGGAACGTTCATATAACGGAGGGTTCGGGAACGGAAGTTTTTGCTGATTATGCCGTGCTGGATCCCGAGGTTGAAGTGGTTGAGATCAGTGGGGAAGTACGCTTTATGCACGAAGAGTTTTCGATAGAGTGTCCGGCAATGATTTACGGATTAGAATCTAAGCTTGTCTCGTACTCGCAAAGGGCGAAAATAATTGAGGGCGATAGGGTTCTATTCAGCGACAATGGAGTGTATAGCTCGAAAACTGATAGACTATACGCGGGGGGGGAGGTCGAGATTAGAGAAAATAACGACCTAATTATTTCAGACTCTCTTGCAATTGATAGAAACGATAAGACATTGATTCTTTTTAAAACATCGACACTTAAAATTGAAGGTGCGGTCATAAAATGTGAAACGGGGATATATGATGGCGAATTAGAGAAGGGATGGTTTGCCGGTAACGCGAGCATAGAGGACGACGGAGGATTACTGGCAGGAGATAGCATAGTCGTGTCTCGTGCAAATAACGAGGGAACGGCCTGGGGGAACATTACTGTAAGGGATTCTTCTGGGACGATGACTGTTCGTGGAGATTACGCAAAAAGAATGGACGGCTCGGACATTGTTGAGGGAAGCTCAACTTCAAAAGTTAGAGTAGTAAATATCGAAGGTGAGGACACATTAAAGATGAACAGTCGCAGACTCGTTCGAGAAGGCGACATGCTATACAATTCCGGCGGGGTCGTTTTCGAACAAGGAACTTTTTCTGGACAAGGTGATTCACTTTCATGGGATAGGAAATCTAATGAAATTTGGCTACTCGGAGAGCCCGTGGTTTGGTCTGATCAGGATGAGATGACGGGCGACACCGTTAAGATGATTCTCCAAGAAAACAGACCCGAATTAATGAAGTTAATGGGTAATGCAAACGTGCTAAGTCCCACAAACGACTCCCTTGATCACCAAATTTCAGGGCGAAATTTAGACGCTATTTTTCGAGACGGAAAACTCAAAAAGGTTGATGTAAAAGGGAACGGAATGGTGGTTTACTACTCTGTAGATGACGAGAATAATGTAAGTGTGAATAGAGCTACTTGCGCTCACATTAGTTTGGTATTTACTGATGGATTAGTCAAGCGTATCACATTGCTTAATAAACCTGAAGGTCGATTTGAAAACATGAACGACAAGCTTGAAGAGGACGTTTCTGTAAAAGCCAGAATAGCTAAACCGGAAATCTAGAGAGCGGGGAATTAAGAGACTAAAGGAAATTTAGACATCTTAGCTTTTACTGACTGAGCAATGTTTGCGAGAACTTCTTCATTTTCATGATTGCAAATTGCTTCGTCCATCCACTCAACTAGCTGAACCATATCAGATTCTACTAATCCACGGGTAGTAACAGCAGGAGTTCCTACTCTCATCCCTGAGGTAACAAATGGAGATCGTGTGTCGAAAGGAACCATGTTTTTATTGACTGTGATTTCTGCTTTCCCTAGTGCTATTTCAGCTTGTTTCCCTGTTATGTCCTTATTTCTAAGATCGATAAGCATAAGATGATTGTCAGTTCCTCCTGAGATAAGGTGGTAGTTCTTATCCATAAAAGCTTGCGCCATCGCTTGAGCATTTCTCACTACTTGCTCGCAATAAATTCTGAATGAGGGATGTAGGGCTTCGCCAAAGGCGACCGCTTTTGCTGCGATAACGTGTTCCAGGGGTCCTCCTTGCATCCCTGGGAAAACACCACTATCTAAAATAGCCGACATAGGACGAACAATTCCTTTCGGGTTTGTTTTACCCCAAGGGTTTGGGAAATCTTTACCCATCATTATTATCCCACCACGTGGACCTCTTAATGTTTTATGGGTTGTAGTGGTCACAACATGACAGTGAGGCATAGGATCTGCAAGTATTTCAGATGCTATCAATCCAGCAGGATGAGAGACGTCAGCAAGAAGAATCGCACCGACTTTATCCGCTATTTCACGAAACCTCGCGTAATCCCAATCACGGGCATATGCAGATGCTCCGCAAATAATCATCTTAGGCATCTCGCGATCTGCTATCTCAGCTAATTTATCCATATCAACTCGACCTGTCTCCTCCTCTACTCCATAGAATACAGGGTTATATAGTTTTCCGCTGTAATTCACAGGAGATCCATGAGTCAAGTGGCCTCCATGAGATAAATCAAATCCTAAAATTTTATCTCCAGGGTTTAAACATGCAAGCATTACAGCTGCGTTCGCAGAAGCACCGGAATGAGGCTGAACATTAGCCCATTCAGCTCCGAAAAGTTCACAAACTCGATCAATAGCAAGTTGTTCTACCTCATCAACGAATTCACAGCCGCCATAATATCTTCTCCTAGGTAATCCTTCGGCATACTTATTTGTAAGGATGGAACCCTGTGCTTCCATAACACTGTCACTTGTATAGTTCTCAGAAGCAATGAGTTCGGCACCCTCAGTTTGGCGTATGCGCTCCTTAGAAATCAAAGAAAAAATTGAAGAGTCAGTAGAACTTAATGGCATGATTATTCTTTTATGAGCGCAAAGGTAGCAATGACTACTTCTATTAACTCACTTAACACTAAATTGGCAGTATGAAAAATATTACAAATTCTATTTTCGTTTTAGGGCTTTGCTTTGCTTTGGTTGCATCAATCTTTGCTTTCAACACTCCAGCGCCTAATTACGAGCATCTCACATTTACAACTATTGAATCCATCGTTCCAGGCGGGACAGGCCGTAGCCGTTTACTCATTGATGGAGGAAATGGAAATATGGATGAGCAGAAAATAAAAAATCTTTACAGCATTGTGGGGATTAAAATGGAAAACATCTTCGATAATGACCAGAGTGTTTCTGAGAAACTTAACGATTTAAGTGAAGAAGGTTGGGAACTGTCATTTGTAAGTACAGGAGTTCAGTCCCCATCTGATAACGGAGGAGGAATTTACTGCACACGCTATATTTTGCGTAGAGAGAAGTAATAAATGGTGAACAGAAATAATGTTTTGGGCGTTTTTAAAGCGACAGCGATTATCGTATTCGCTCTTACTTTGGGTAGCAAAAACGTAAGCGCTCAATACCGTTGGGACGTTGGGTTTTCTGCTGGAACCGGGAATTATCTTGGTGATTTGGGAGGCGAGGAGCTGACACGTAGAGATTTGATTTTCGATCTTCACGTAGACCAAACCCGGTTTTCTGTAAACTCTTTTGCTAGGTACAGACTCAATAGTATTATTTCAGTTAAGGGGAGTTTCGGCGTAGTCTCTATTGAAGATTCTGATGATGCTTCTATAAATAGAGATAGAGTTGCTCGTAATGCTCATTTTAGAAATAAACTATACGAAAGCTCTGTTCGGGTGCATGGAATATTTTGGCATAGACCAAACATGTTGCCCTATCAATTCCGCAGAAGTGTTGGAGGTGAATTTTATGGTATTGCCGGCATAAGTTATTTTAGTCATAACCCGCAAGCTAGATTATCTAGACAAGCCGCTGAATATCAGTATAATGCTGGTCTAATTAGCACTCATCCCGATAGTTTTGATTACGATATGTGGTATGATTTGAGGGGGCATGCTACCGAAGGAGTTGCTTATTCTAAAGGGAGTATCGCTATACCAATGGGTATTGGAGCGGGGTTTTCGATAAATAATAATTGGAGATTGTCTGTTGAAATGATTTGGGCTGTAACATTCACAGACTACCTAGACGACGTGAGTACCACATATGCAGACCCTTCTACTTTGAATGACATAGGCAGAGTCTTGAGTAGCCCCACACATATTGAATTAATCGATTTACTAGGCGTTTCTGACCCGGAAGTATATATTCAGAATCATCAATATTCAGAATATTTTGTAAGCCCTAGAGGAAATGCTAGTCGTAACGATGCTTTCGGCACACTACAAGTTTCTATTTCTAAGATTATTAAACACCAAAGTAATTTCAGTAAGAGAAATTATGGTCCTAAGAAGAAGAAAAATCGTGGATGGACTATTAGGCGTAGAGGAAGCAAGCCAAGAGGATATAATAAGAGAGGAAGAGCGAGATTCTAATTATGGTGAAATTGAAGACTATTTTTTCAGTATTACAGTTTTTTGTCTTGACTTCTATTTGTACCTATGGCTGTGGAATAAGGCCTGCATCTAACACAATGAGCGACACGACTTACGCACATACAAATGACTTGATTCACTCTTCAAGTCCTTACCTGCAACAGCACGCACACAACCCATTGGATTGGATGCCATGGGGTGAAGAGGCGTTTGAAAAAGCTGAGAGGGAAGGAAAGTTGGTTTTCATAAGCATTGGGTACAGCGCATGCCATTGGTGTCACGTGATGGAGCATGATACCTTCGAAAATGAGGAGGCCGCTGAGTACATTAATGCGAATTTTATAAGTATTAAAGTAGATAGGGAGGAGAGACCTGATGTAGACCAAATCTATATGAATGCCGTTCAACTCATGACGGGACGCGGGGGATGGCCATTGAACTGTATCGCGCTACCTGACGGACGACCGGTTTTCGGGGGAACGTATTTTCCACGTGCGAGGTTTATTGAGATATTAGAGGGGCTTGTTGAACTAAAGATGAACGATTCGAAGAAGATGGAGGAGTATGCGGATCGACTTTCAGAGGGAGTTGCTTCGTCAGATTTGTTGGTCGCAGTAGATGACGGGGTTGCTCGTGATGCGAAGGGAGGACCGTGGCCTAAGACGGATCGTAATAAATTCGGAGCCTCCATTGATTCGAAGGTCGATTCTTGGAGGGCGCAATGGGATAGAAATCGTGGGTTGTCGAATGGCGCGCCTAAGTTTCCTCTCCCGACTAATCTCGATTTCCTACTTCATTATGGTGTAGTTCGAGGGGATAATGATGCCTTGTCACAAGTACGGCTTACTTTAGATATGATGTCTCGAGGTGGGATTTACGACCAAGCAGGAGGAGGGTTCGCTCGTTATAGCACCGACTCAAATTGGAAGATCCCTCATTTCGAGAAAATGTTGTACGATAATGCTCAGCTCCTCTCAACTTATGCTCACGCTTGGCAAGTTTTCGGAGAGTCTAGATATAAAGAGGTTTGTTATGGGATTATCGACTTTTTAAATAACGAGCTAGACGACCCGTCTGGGGGATTTCGGAGCGCTTTGGATGCCGATAGCGACGGGGAGGAAGGTAAATACTATGTTTGGACGAAAGATGAATTGGCGGACGCGCTCTCCCCTAGCGATTTCGAACTTGCTATGGTCGCTTACGACATAGACGGGAGGTCGTTTTGGGAGCATGGGAATAGCGTTCTTATGAGCTGGGATTCTGATGAAGCGCTTTCGAAAAAGGCGGGACTTAGTCCTGATGAATTTCGAAATAGATTATCCTCTATAAACAAGACGCTTTCTTATTATCGCGATGGGAAGGATAAAAACGGGAAGGTCGAGAAAGGAAAGCATGCTCGAGAACCGAGAGTAAAACCGGGACTCGACGATAAAGTGCTTACATCATGGACAGCTCTGACGGTATCTGGACTTTGTGCGACGTATAGAGCGTTCGATGATGAAGAACATCTAGATCGAGCTGTGAAAGCGATGAATTTTATTTTGCAAACCGCAAAAAATTCTGACGGTACATTAAATCACGTTTATCATTCAAAAGTAGGTTCGCATATAAATGGATTCCTCGAAGATTACGCTTTTACAATTGAGGCTTGTCTAAACTTATACGAAGCTACTTTCGACCCACGTTGGCTTACCGAAGCCCGCGAACTCACCCTAGTTAGTTTTGATCATTTTTACGATACTGAGACAGGAGTGTTTTGGTATACCTCCGCAAACGAAAAAGGACTGTTCGCGCGCAAGCAAGAAAATGACGACAGTGTCATTCCCGCCTCAAACTCATCCATGGCGCGAAACTTATTCAAGCTCGGCCGATACGACAGCCGATTTGACTGGATTGAAAGGAGTGACAGAATGTTGATTTCTGCGTGGGAAAATACTGGAAGTATCCGACGATCTACAGGATGGGCTACAGCATTACTTTGGAGATCAACCCCTTTTTACGAGTTAGCTATTACAGCTAAAACTCAGAAAGAAATGGCAAATCTCAGATTAAAAGTCGACAAAGATTTCAGGCCTCAAATAATATTAGCTGGAGGAATAGACGCAACAGGCCAACCTTCTTGGCTTGAAGGAAAATATACTAAATCTGGTAATCCACGCTTTTTCGTTTGTCAAGAAGGGGCTTGTAAATTGCCCGTAGAGACACTATCAGAAGTTGATAACTTACTCGAGACTAGGCGGGGTAAGTAATCTAATTCTTACCTTGTTTGTCTTATGATGAATCAAGTCTCGACCTGCGCCAATATTATCCGTGAAAAATCTCCTGAATTTTATCCTCAGATAGGATTAATCTTAGGGTCTGGCCTCGGCACCTTTGCAAGCCAAGTAAAAGTCACTTCAGAAATTTCTTTTTCCGAGCTCCCTGGGTTTCCACAAGCTGGAGTAGGAGGACATGAAGGGAAATTACTTTTAGGGTTTATCGGTAAGACAAAGGTTGCCGTTCTACAAGGCAGGTCACACTATTACGAAGAAGGTAAAGCCGATACAATGGCTATTGCTATAAAGACACTTAAAGAAATCGGATGCCAGTCGCTTGTCTTGACAAATGCCGCTGGATCTATTGAATCCTCTTCAAAACCAGGTGACATTATGCTCATTACAGATCACATAAATATGACTGGTGTTTCTCCGCTATTCGGATCGCGGGGAAATGATAGATTTGTGGATATGTGTGGGGCTTACGATGAAGATCTTTCAAATAAAATGAGGGTTGCCGCTGATAAAAATGGAATTGAATTGAAAGAAGGAGTGTATGCATGGTGGAGTGGTCCGCAATTTGAAACTCCCGCCGAAATCCGGGCGCTTAAAGTTCTAGGCGCTGATGCCGTGGGGATGTCCACTGTTCCAGAAGTTATCGTTGCGAGGCATGCAAAAATTCCACTTTGTGCATTGTCAGTTTTAACAAATTATGCCGCTGGGATAAGTAACACTCCACTCAGTCATGAGCAGACGATTATAGTGGCAAAGTTGGCCGAAAAAGCCATTACAGACATGCTTAATTCATATTTGAATTCGTTTTCTGATGACAAAAATTAATACCAAATCAGATATTATTCGCAATCCTGGAATTGATTTTCAAGTTGACAAATTTTGCGATTTAAAAATCAATTTAAGTGCTGTAGAACAGCGCTGTCAAGAGTATGCAAAGCGGCGTAGCATTAAAAAAGAGAAACAAGCAGCTTGGTTATTGAAGGTCGTCAGCTTAATTGATCTAACGACTTTATCCGGAGACGACACAAGGACTCGGGTACGTCGTTTATGCAAAAAGGCATTAAATCCGATAAACGAAAAGACAAAAGCAGCTCTCGATATAGGCGACCTGAACCTGAAAACTGCCGCCGTTTGTGTATATCACGAAATGTTATCTGAGGCGGCTACACATTTAAAAGGAACAGGCGTTCATTTAGCAGCTGTATCTACGGGGTTTCCCGCTGGATTATCGCCCCTCCCCTTGCGCATAGAAGAAATAAAGTACTCGGTCGAGGCAGGGGCTGACGAAATCGACATCGTAATATCTCGTCGCCACGTACTTGAAGGGAATTGGGAAGAGCTTTACAACGAGGTTAAGATGTTTAGAGAGGCGTGCGGCGAAGCGCATCTGAAAACCATTCTCGCAACAGGAGAACTTGGCAACCTTACGAATATCGCAAAGGCATCGGTTGTTTGTATGATGGCAGGTGCCGATTTTATCAAAACTTCTACTGGAAAAGAACCTACGAATGCTACTTTACCTGTGAGTTTGGTGATGGCTAGGATGATTCGTGATTATTACGAATCCACCGGATATATGGTAGGGTTTAAGCCCGCAGGAGGAATCAGTGACACGAAAACGGCATTGCAATTTATGACGTTGATGCAAGAGGAACTTGGACGAAGATGGCTGGAGCCGGATCTTTTCAGGTTTGGTGCATCAAGTCTTTTAGGAGATATAGAAAGGCAGTTAGATCATTTTACAAGTGGATATTACTCAGCCGCGTATCGACACCCATTAGCTTAGAAAACATGGAATTAAATAAATCTTTCAAGGACCTAGATTATAGCGTCGCACTCGAGGACGATAAAGCAGCCGTAGCTTGGCTGGGGAAATACGGGGGACGATTTGGGCAATTTATCGGCGGAGAGTTCCTGTTCGATGATAAAGCAGACGTAATCAAGGTTTCGAATCCGTCCAACGGTGACGTACTTGCTGAAATTGAAGTGGCCGACGATAGTGCTGTGGACGCAGCTGTTAAAGCGGCTCGCAAATCGCAGGAGTCATGGAGTAACGCTGGGGGTCATGCTCGTGCTAAGGTTTTGTACGCTTTAGCTAGGTTGATTCAGAAGCACGCAAGGGTGATTTCCGTTCTAGAAACGTTAGACAATGGCAAGCCGATTCGTGAGAGCCGAGACGCTGACATTCCGCTTGCGATTCGTCATTTTTACCACCACGCAGGATGGGCGCAGTTGCAGAATTCAGAGCTCCACGATCATGAATCTGTCGGAGTTATAGCCCAAATCATTCCATGGAATTTTCCCTTCTTAATGCTCGCTTGGAAGATCTCTCCAGCAATAGCAATGGGGAATTCGGTGGTTTTAAAACCCGCCGAATCTACACCACTTACCGCCATGTTTTTCGCTCAGTTATGTGAAGAGGCGGGGGTACCTAAGGGCGTAATCAATATCATTAACGGAGCAGGGAAAACGGGGGCAACACTTGCTGCTCACTCAGGAGTAGATAAGGTCGCTTTTACAGGATCTACCGCAGTAGGTCGATCTATCAGAAAATCTACGGCAGGCCAAAGCAAGAAACTCACTCTCGAACTGGGAGGGAAGTCTGCTTTTGTGGTCTTTGAAGATGCAGATATAGATTCTGTAGTGGAGGGAGTGGTTGATGCGATTTGGTATAATCAAGGAGAGGTTTGCTGCGCGGGATCGAGGCTATTAGTGCAGGCGAGTGTTGAGCAGAAGTTAATTTTGAAACTAAAGAAACGGATGGAAAATCTACGTTATGGAAATCCTTTGGATAAATCTATAGACGTGGGTTGTTTAGTAAGTGATGCTCAGTTTAAGCAGGTTTCAGGGTTAGTTGAAGACGGGTTAAAGCATGGGGGAGAGCTTTATCAGTGTGATAAAATGGACTCCGCTACGAATTTTTACCCGCCAAGTATTATTACAGATGTTGATTCATCTCATCCTCTTGTTCAAGAAGAAATTTTCGGGCCTGTTCTAGTAATTTCTAGCTTTAGAACTAAAGACGAAGCCGTTAAGCTCGCTAATAACACAAGATATGGTCTTTCGGCTAGTGTCTGGAGTGAGAATATCAACCTGTCTATGGACGTAGCTCCGAAATTGATAGCTGGCGTGGTTTGGATTAACTGCCATAATAAATTCGATGCCTCCTGTGGGTTTGGCGGGGTGAAGGAGTCTGGGTTTGGCAGAGAAGGAGGAAAAGAGGGGCTTTATGAATACCTCAAGCCGATTAAGCTGAAGTATGATAAATCGAGAGGGGCAGGGAAATCAACATCGAGCAAAAGCTCTAAATCAGCCGCTTCCCAAGAAATTGATCGCACGTTGAAATTTTATATCGGGGGCAAACAAACTCGACCAGATGGAGGAGTAAGCACAGAAGTTCTCAATGCTGACGGCTCTATTGCCGCCACGGTAGGGGTCGGAAACCGTAAAGACATAAGAAATGCCGTAGCGGCGGCGAGTAAAGGTCGCGGGTGGGCGAAGCAGACAGCGCATTTACGAGCTCAAATCCTATACTATTTCGCGGAGAACTTGTCTGTACGTCGAGACGAGTTTATTTCGCGTCTCGAAATTTCGACTGGCGTTTCGAAGCCAGACGCGGAAGCAGAGTTCGACGCAACAATATCTCGAATCTTCACTTATGCCGCATGGACAGATAAGTACGATGGGGCGGCACATAACGCGCCGTATCGTGGGGTTACTTTAGCGTTACCGGAACCTATAGGGGTGATAGGACTTATCGCTCCTGACGATCAACCGCTTCTGACAGCAATTTCACTCATCGCTCCGGCAATAGCTATGGGGAATACCGTTGTGTATATCCCTGGTGAGCGTTATTCGAATATTGCACTTGAGCTCGTATCAGTTATGGAGACATCGGATATTCCGGCGGGAGTGATAAATATCGTAACAGGCGAAAAGGCAACGCTTTCTAAGCATTTAGCTGGGCATGGTGAAGTCGAGTCGGTTTGGTGTTGGGGAGAAAACGATGTTGTAAAAGACGTTGAGGAAATCAGTGTGGAGAATCTTAAGCGCACCTGGTGCCATGAAAACAACGATAGAGATTGGCTCATCACAAGTCAAGGCGAGGGCACTGAATTTTTAAGGCAAGCGACTCACGTGAAAAATATTTGGACGCCTTATGGAGACTAAAAACTCCATGAAATATTTACCTCAGGAACTTATCCGAAAAAAGCGAGATGGTGGGGTGTTAAACGATGCAGAAATTGGATTTATCGTAAAAGGAATGTGCGATTTATCCATGACTGACGCACAACTTGGGGCTTTCGCTATGGCTGTCGTTTTGAAAGGGATGAACATGGATGAGAGAGTGAGTTTAACGACTCATATGAAGAATTCTGGGGAAGTATTGAACTGGAGTGATTTGGACTTGGATGGCCCTATTGTCGACAAACATTCAACTGGTGGAGTGGGTGACAAAGTGAGTCTGATGCTGGCTCCAATCGTGGCGGCTTGCGGGGCTTATGTTCCGATGATTTCTGGACGTGGGCTAGGGCATACAGGCGGAACGTTGGATAAATTTGAAAGTATTCCTGGATACAATGCCGTGCCGAACGGGACGCTTTTTCGCAATACTGTAAAAAATGTGGGGTGCGCTATTATAGGCCAAACCGCACAACTCGCCCCGGCAGACCAGCGTTTTTACTCCATAAGGGATGTAACCGCGACAATTGAATCTGTGGGAATGATTACCGCTTCGATTTTGTCGAAGAAATTGGCCGCAGGCCTTGACGCCTTGGTCATGGATGTGAAAACTGGAAATGGTGCCTTTTGTGCAACGCGAGAGATGGCGGATGAGGTGGCACAAAGTATAGCCGATGTTGCAACTGGTGCAGGCGTTCCCACCCGATGTTTAATCACGGATATGAATCAAGTTTTAGGACATAGCTTGGGTAACGCCGTCGAAATTATTGAGTGTCTCGACTTTCTGACCAAACCTTCAGAAGCCGACTCAAGGCTCCTAAAGCTGACTCTGGAATTGGCAGCTCACATGATTCAGATTAGTGGAATCGAAAAGGACTTTAACTCTGCATTGTCTAAAGCACAAGAAGCGTTGAACAGCGGGCGAGCTGCAGAAAGATTTGGGCAGATGGTAAGTGCGCTTGGGGGACCGACTGATTTAATAGAAAGACCTCTTAACTACCTCACCCCTACTCCGATTATTCAAGCTATACCTGCGAAATCTACCGGTTATATTTCGGCAATGGACGTCAGAGAAATCGGACTTAGCATGGTTTTGCTTAAGGCCGGAAGAGTGAAATCAACTGATAACATCGACCATAGTATCGGTCTTTCCGAAGTGGTCCAGATAGGGCAATTCGTAAACGTCGGTGATCCGCTCGCAATTGCGCACGTAAAGAGCTCGGACGATCTATCTATGCTCAGCAGTAAAATCTCGAATGCAATCACGATTTCTGAGGGGGAATCGGGAGAGATTTGGTCTAAAAACGACCTCATATATAATGTGTTAACCTCCAATATCGACTGAGGATTTATGAATGACGCGCGAGCCATAATCATCGTACTAGACTCATTAGGAATCGGGGCGAGCAAGGACGCCGAAAAGTATGGCGACGTGGGATCGAACACCTTGGGTCACATCACAGAATATTGCGCCCAAGGGAAGTGCGATAACCATCTACGAAGTGGCCCACTAAACATCCCAAACCTCCAACGATGGGGGTTAGCGGCAGCTGCGAAATACAGTTGTAAAACCGACCTTACTTTCGAGCAAAATATAAAAGCAGAAGGTGCGTACGGTTACGCTCAGGAAATCAGTTCTGGAAAAGACACCCCTAGCGGACATTGGGAAATCTGCGGGCTGCCAGTACCCTACGAATGGGGGCTATTCCCAGACACGACCCCATGCTTTCCGAAGGAATTATTAAACGAACTTATCACGAGGGGAAATATACCTGGAACTCTCGCAAACTCTCACGCCTCAGGCACGGAAGTCCTAAAAGAATTCGGAGAAGAACACATGAGAACCGGAATGCCCATATGCTACACGTCATCCGACTCAGTTTTTCAAATTGCGGCGCATGAATCAACTTTCGGGTTACAGAAGTTGTATGACCTATGCGACATCGCCCGTGATATAGTTGACCCTCTCAATATCGGCAGAGTAATAGCTCGACCATTCGAAGGCGATTCCCCTTCAAATTTCGAACGCACTTCGAACCGGAAAGACCTCACCACTCCCCCACACGGACCTACACTTTTAGACGCTGTTTACGATTCTGGCATGCCTGTTATTTCGATCGGAAAAATTAGCGATATTTTCGCTGCGAAAGGAATAACCTACACTGTAAAGGCGCCCACAAATATGCTTCTCGTGGACGAGCTTCTAAAGGAGATGCAGAAAGTAGAAACTGGACTTCTATTTGTGAACCTCGTCGATTTCGACTCAAAATTTGGACATCGACGCGACGTCTCAGGTTACGCCCTCGCTCTAGAACAATTCGACGCTAGAATACCCGAAATCGAATCTCTATTAAAGCCTCGTGACCTCGTTCTCATCACTGCCGATCACGGTTGCGACCCCACATGGAAAGGAACAGATCACACACGAGAATACGTCCCCGTTCTTTTTAACGGCCCAAGAGTAAACCCTAGCAATCTAGGACTCCGCGACACTTTTGCCGACATGGGCGCGACAATCGCAGAACATCTAAACGTAAGACCTTTAAATCATGGGACTATTTGCGATTTTTAAACCTGTTTTAAATATAAAACTAGCACAACAAATTCGCATCTTATTTTGCCTTATAAGCCTGTTTTCCGCAACCGTATTTACAGTAGAAGCCCAAACCGAAATCTCTCGTTCCCAGCGTCGAGAACTACGTAAAAATAAAAAACACTCATTCTCTGAATATCAAACGTTAGAGAAAAACTATATTTCTCGTCAAACTGAGCATTACAAACATCAAGATCGTGAAACACGGAGAATGATGAGAAAAGGCCAGAAACAGGCGAGAAAACAAGCGAAAAATAGAACTACCCCTTGGTGGAAACGAGTCCTACTACGTCGTAAATAATCGGTTTCAGTAATATTTATTTAGTTTTTCACAGTTTTTCACATCCACCGATAACACCCTATATTTACGCCTTCTATTGAAACGCCTGAAAAACTCCTGCGAATGATTCGGTTTGCTACATTTATATCCGCCATATTGCTCTTCGCGAGCGCTGGCTTAGCCCAAGTGGGTTCTGGAACTCTGAAAGGAAAAGTTACAGATTTTGACACTGGGGAACCGCTACCTTATGCTAGTGTGGTTCTATTCCTTAATGGGAACCAAGTATCCGGTACGAACACCGACTTCGATGGTGCGTACACAATTAAGCCTATTTCTCCGGGAACTTATGACGTGCTATTAAGCTTCGTAGGATACCAGCCGAAGAAAATAACTGGAATCCGCATCAACGCTAACAAGATACATTTCGTCAACGCTGAAATCAGTGCGGGTGTTATGGTACAAGAAGCAGAAGTTGTAGAATATGCTATTCCTCTTATTGACCCAGATGGAGGTCCAACTGGTGGAACTGTCGGTAGAGAAGATATCGATAAACTTCCTGGACGTTCCGTAACTTCTATAGCTGCGACAATAGCTGGAGCGAGTACCGCTGGAACAGGTGGAGGGATTTCTATCCGTGGTGCCCGTCCAACTTCAACTTGGATTTATATAGATGGAATTAAGATTCGTGGATCTTCTGCGCTCCCTAAATCAGCTATTGAAGAAATTCAAGTTATTACAGGTGGAATTCCTGCGAACATCGGTGACGCTACTGGAGGTGTCGTGAATATTTCGCTTCGTTCTTCAAGTCGTACTTGGTTCGGAGGTGGTGAAATAATTAGTTCAGGTGTTCCAATTGGTGAGACTGCTATAGGCCTAGATAAATTTGGATACAACCTCGCTGAGGGTGTAGCATCTGGCCCTATCCTTTTCCGTAAAGATGAGAATGGCAATAAAACCGATCCTCTTTTAGGTCTTTTCTTAGCTGGTAGCATTACATACCAAAAAGACCCTAGGCCTACTTTCGGTGGCGTTTACAGAATGACCGATGCCGCTCGAGATTCAATTATTGCGAACCCTCTCCGCCAAAACATTAGTTCTACCGGTGAAATTAACGGAGCTCTTTATAATGCCGATTTCCTTACGGCTGACGACTTTACTAAAGTTGACACGCGAATGAACGTCGGTTCACAGAGAGCTAACATCGTCGCGAAATTTGACGTCAACACGAATGAAACTACAACTCTTACTATTGGTGGTACAGCATCCGGATATCGTTTAAACGAGTTCGATTATGCTCGATCATTGATGAACTGGGAGAATAACAATCTCTTAACAAGCTACGACTGGCGTGCATATGCTAAGTTCAGCCAACGCTTCATTAACGAACAAGGTGAAAACGCTAGCAATCTTAAAAATGTGTTCTACCAAATCATGGTAGACTACAGCCAGAGCTACTTCAACAGACAAGACGCTAACCACCGAGACGACTTTTTCAAGTACGGCCACGTAGGTAAATTCGAGGTTTACGATAGAAATTCTTACGGATACAATCCTGTTACAGGACGTTTCGTACACAATGGTTGGGAGGACACACTCGTGACATTCGAAGCATCGGAGTTCAACCCCGAGCTTGCATCGATAAACAACCAGTATTTCTCTCTATTCGATCAAGATCCTTATAGTCAATTCGTTGATGGACCTTATGATGGGCTTCTCGAAGTCCAAAACGGTAATGCTCTACTCAACGGTCAAAGCCCTACTTCTACTTACGGGCTTTGGAATTACGCAGGTACTCAATCACCATCTTACTATACATCTAACAACGCTCAATTCCGTGTAAGTGCCGCTGGTTCTGCCGACATTGGAGACCATGCGCTTCAAATGGGTTTTGAGTACGAGCAACGAAAAGATGCTTTCTTCTCTCTTGCCCCTATCGGACTATGGAAAGTAGGTCGTTTAATGCTAAACTCTCATATCCAAGAGCTCAACTTCAACGACTCAACTATTACTAACATCGGTACAGAGTACTACGTTACCTACGGACGCCTTATTGGTGACAACCAATTCTTATTCGATAGAAATTTACGTCGTGAGTTAGGTCTTGACCCATTCGGTAATGACCTTATCAATTTAGATGGAATCGACCCCGGCTTCTTCACTCTTGACATGTTCGGAGCTGACGACCTTCTAAACCAAGGAGCTAACCTAGTAAACTACTCCGGTTACGATCCCTACGGAAACAAGATTTCTGGACGCCCTACTATTGAAGACTTCTTCAAAGACACCGATTCAGAAGGGTTTAACACTCGCCCTATAGGAGCTTTCGAGCCAATTTATATCTCAGGATATGTAATGGATAAATTCACTTTTGATGATATCATCTTCAACGTCGGGGTTCGTGTTGATAGATTTGATGCTAACCAGAAAGTACTTAAAGACCCATACGTAATAGGAGATTCTCACACAATCGGAGATGTCTTAGGAAGCGATGAACTTTTAAGCTCTTTAGATGGTGAGGTAATTGTCCCTGAAAACATCGGCGATGAATTCGTCGTTTACGTTGATGCTCTAGACAACCCTAATGCAATCGTCGGATATCGTGATGG
>JYMV01048305.1_pt1 | contig 77003 bp, 69 predicted proteins | sample 338911 | NCBI WGS metagenome assembly JYMV01 (sample SAMN03354496, study PRJNA234377) | hydrothermal vent metagenome | biome: Deep sea; feature: Hydrothermal plumes at the Eastern Lau Spreading Center, Western Pacific Ocean; material: Seawater | place: Tonga | collected 2009 | depth 2000 m m | reverse complement strand
TGCCGAGAATCGGCAACGAAGTCATCGTCAGCTTCCTGGACGGCGACCCGGACCAGCCGATCATTACCGGAAGAACCTACCACGCCACCAATACGCCGCCGTACGCGCTGCCGGAGCACAAGACCCGCACCACCCTCAAGACCCAGACCCACAAGGGTGAGGGCAGTAACGAACTGCGGTTCGAAGACGAAGCGGACAAGGAACAGATCTACGTCCACGCCCAGAAAGACCTGGACCTGTTGACGGAGAACAATCGCACCGAGGTGGTTAAGAACGAAAGCCACCGAACGGTGGACAACAACGAGTTCAGCAATATCAAGGGCAGCGACCACTGCACTGTGGACGGTGAGAAGCGACAGACTGTCGGCGGCGACTGCAGTCAGAACATCGGTGGCACTTTCCACCAGAAATCCGCCCAGGGCACGCTAAGTGAAGCGGGCACCGAAGTTCACCACAAGGCAGGCGCCAAAGTGGTGCTGGACGCGGGTGCAGAACTCACCATCTCCGCCGGCGGCAGCCTGCTGAAACTGGACCCGAGCGGCGTGACCCTGGCAGGGCCCGGTATCAAGATCAACTCTGGTGGGGCACCGGGCAGTGGTTCCGGGCAAGGTGTGGTGATGGCGGAAATGCCCCAGAACCTGGAGGGGCTGGTCCATCAGGCCATTGAGCCAGCAGCGCTGCCCGAAGTGCCCCTCACCGCACCACAGTTCAACAACCTGATGTCGGATGCACCTTTCTGTGAAGAGTGCGTGAAGTGTCGAGATGGGGTGTGTGATGTCTGAATCGCAAGGTTTTTGCACACGTCTTGACGATGTTCGTCAGCAGGCTGGGCCCGAAAGCGCCATCTATCTTGTACTGAGTGGCACCAGTGCTTCGAAGCCTGTTCGTCATTTTTACGCCATGGATGGCTTGACCGCCCTTCCGCTGTTTCAGGGCACTCAATACGCGGGGTGGCACGAAGTCATGCCATTCCTGGCACAGGTAACGGAAACAAGCGCATTCCTGGGCTGGATCGACGAATCCGACAGTGCCGACTGGGGCTGGGGATTAGTGAGTAACGCCACGCTGGAGGAGGTGTTCAGCCACATCCGCAGCCTGACCAAGATTCTCCTGCCAGACCGACAAGAGGTGTTCTTTCGCTATTGGGACGCACGGTATTTTGGCGCGATTCTGGAAAGCGTTGATGAGACATGCCGCGCCCAATTGATGGGGCCGATAGCAACCGTGGTGTTGCCTGGAGGCGAGGTCATTGAGCACCCGGGTGCCCCGGATACCGCCAAACCTGTAGAAGAGTTTCCATGGTTTGTTCTGCCCGCCGAAGCTCTGAAGAAAATTGCAGCCCTGTGCTGGGGGCAGCTGGTGGACAATACGGTTTCGGCGCTTGGCAAGAAAAAGCAGACGCCCCTGGTTCGGTATCCTGGGCCCATCGCCCGCCAGAAAGTTGAACGTCATTTACGGCGGTTGACCAGCGGTGACGCCATCACCGAACTGTCTCCGGAACACGTGCAAACCATACACGAAGCTCTGATGCGTGAGGCATTGCAGGGCGCACACTGATTGAGGATGAATCAATGATCGAGTCACGGACGGCTCTTCAGGCTTCAGAACAGACATCCGGCGCACTTCCGGATATCAATGCCATTACCCGGGAGCTTCGGGAATCCCTTTCCAATTCCTACGATGACTGGCGTGACGGCTGGTTCTCATCGATCTTCATGGGGCATGAGCAGGTTCTGGAGGTCAATGGTGAGAACAACCGTGAGGACGTCAGTGAAAACGAGATTGTCTCGTCCACCGTTGCGCCTTGCGAGGAAACCCGAAAAATCAAGATTGCCCACTTCCATGAGAACGTGAGCAAGACTCCGATACCGTCCACGCGTTTCCAGATTCAGGAAAATACCGGATGGATATTCGATAGCTGGGACGCGATTCACAGCGGCACCACGGATGAAAATGGCCTTGCGGAAGTGCCGGTCACTCCCGGAAAGGAATACCGGGTGGTGATGTCTCCCGATGTCTCCCAGGCGGAGATGGATGCGCTCTATCAAACCTACGAGAGCTTCGTAGACCGTTGCTGCGCTCTGCTGGAAAGCACCTGGAACAACGGCGCCCGCCAGGAATGGGACAGTTATCTGTCAATGAGCTCCACGGAACAGTCGCTGGCCGTTTACGGCCGTCTTCAGGAAGGCATCGCGGATGGCTTTACCGCCGTGTTGGATGATATCCGTCGTATCTACGACGTAATCTGCGGTTTGTTGGATTACGACTTCAGCAACCTGCCAGACGATCTTCAGGAACAGATGGAGACGCTGAAAAAAGCCGACGATGCCTATCTCAAGGCGTGCCTTGTGGCTAACGACGAGATCTTCCTGTTCCTGGTGATGTACACCGTCCGTCAGTATTTCAGGCTTCTGTCACCCACTCAGGTAGCTGAAGTCTCGGGCGAGCTGGTTGGGCAGATCCTGTTCGACGTAGTGGTTGGGCTGATCATCACCGGAGGTGCCGGCCTGGCAGCCAAGTATGGTGTTCGTATTGGCAGCAAAGCGGTTGCTGGTGCGATGAACGTGGCGGATGGCGCACGCACCAACAAAAATATTCTCGGGGAATTTCTTGGCCAGTTCGCCAGGGAGTTCCAGGATTTCATGGAGGATATCGGTACCAATCACCGCGCCATCCAGGTGGCCGGCGGTAGCCGCCTGAACCCGTCCAGCACCCAGCCCGGTCCGGACGTTCGAAACCGCAATGCGATGTATCAGCAGATTGCTGACGATGACGAGGTTGTGAACTTGCAGGCTGGAGGCCGTGATCATGCTGCCGCCAGTGAGGCCAGCAAGGCTCCGGTCCGGGATGATCCATCACCCTCTGAAACCGATCAGGGCCGGGTCACGCAGGACAATGAATCCACGGAAAGCGTGGAAGACCCGATCAGCACGGTTACTGGTGAAGAGGTGCTTGAGCTGACGGATGCGCGCCTCAGCGGCCCGTTGCCCTTTGAATTCAAGCGGGTGTATCGCTCCGGCAGCAGTGATCGGCGCCTGGATATGGGTTACGGCTGGCGCCATAGCCTGAACCATGGCCTGAGCTTTGACGGCAACAGCATCACCTGGCATGACCACGAAGGTAAGAATACCCGTCTTCCTGAGCTGGATAGCACCCCCTTTGGCACCAACTCTCAGACCGGCATGGCCGCCTGGAAAGACGGCGAGCAGATTGTTGCCTGCGCCGGGGAGAAAGCACCACGCTACCACTTCCGCCGGGAGGGGGATCGTGGTGTGCTGGTGCAGATTTCCGATCGATACGGCAACAAACTGCAGGTTGGCTATGACCTCCACGGCCAATTGGAGCGAGTGGTCAGTGATGCTGGAGACGCCCTCGCATTCGAATTTGACGGCCCTTATCTCAAAGCGGTCAACCGCCTGCGACGTAAGCTGACCGACACCGGTTACCAGTGGCAGGCGCTGAGGACCGAGCGCCGATACAGCTACGATGACGGTGATGACCTGATCGCGGCTGAAGATGCGATCGGTGGTATCGAACGCTACGGTTATGACAACCACATGCTGACCAGCCGTCAGCTTGCTGGCGGATACAGCTTCTATCTGGAATGGGACGAAGCCTCGCCCAAAGGGCGTTGCATTCACCAATGGGGCGACAGTGCCCAGATTGATACCCGGTTTGAGTGGGACGACGATAACCACAGCTGCACCGTCAGCTACGTCGACGGGAGCAAGGAGATTTGGCGATACGACGGTGCAGCGCAACTGCAGGAAAAGATCGACCCGGACGGTGCCAAACACATCAGCGAGTACGATGAAAAAGGCCGCCTGCAGGCCACCGTTGACCCCATGGGCGCCCGCACCGAGTACCAATACGACAGCAACGGACGCCTGCAGGGTAAAACCGGCCCCGACGGCCAGCCTGTTCTCTTCACCTATCGCAAAGGGCGGATCGCGGAAATCCACCGCAGCGGCCAGACCTGGGCGTTCGATTATACCCAGCACGGTGACCTTGCCCGCGAAACCGATCCAAAGGGACGGGTTACCCGCTACAGCTACAACCCCGAGGGCCAGCTAACACAGGTAAACCTGCCCGATGGCCGAACCCACAAATGGGGCTGGAACAACCACGGCCAACTGATCGAGGAAACCACCCCCACCGGTGCTTTCTACCAATACCGGTACGATGAATTTGGCCAGTTATTGGCCAAGAAAGACGCCCGTGGCGCCATTACCCGTTATCAATACGATGGCCTGGGGCGGGTGACGGACGAAATTCTCTCTGGCAACCGGCGCCGACAGTACCACTACAACCACTACAACAAAGTAACGCGTTTTGTTGACGAGAAGGGCCGGGAAACCTGCTACGAATACGGCAACAACCTCCACCTGCTGACCCGACGCATTAACCCGGACGGCAGCGAATTGCGCTACCGGTATGATCACCACCGTTTCCTGCTCACCCACATCGAGAACGAACGTGGTGAAGAGTATCGCATCGACTATTACCCGAATGGTCTGGTCAAGCAGGAAACGGCTTTCGACGGTCACAGGACGGCTTACCAGTACGACCTGAACGGTCACCTGATCGAAAAAGCTGAGTACGGCACGTCCACAGACGTACTGCAGACCACGGCTTACGAGCGGGATGAGCTCGGTCAACTACTGAAAAAAGTGCTGCCAGACGGCCGTGAAATCCAGTACGGCTATAACGCCGACGGTAAGCTGACCGCTGTGGATGACGGGCGCTGGCCATTGGCCTTTGAGTACGATGAATTCGGCCTACTGAAAACGGAGCACCAGGGTTGGGCGACCCTTCGTTACCAATACGACGAGATGGACCGCTTGCGCGGCATGGTGCTCCCGGACGGTCAGTCGCTGACCTACCAGCATGATAAAGCTGGCCTTCTGTCTGGCATCGACCTCAACGGAAAACCACTAACCCGCCATCGCATGGCTTCCACCGGCGAGGAAATCGAACGCCAACAGGGCGACCTGTTGAGTGCCTATGTCTACGACGAAAAAGGCCGTCTGACCCAGCACCGGGTGCACCAGGGCCGCATCAAGGACATCGCTGCCCAGCGGGATTACCAGTACGATCCAAACGGCAACCTAAAGGCCATCCAGGACAGCCGCAAAGGCCTGCGGGAATACGTTTACGATCCCATGGACAGGCTGGTTGGCGTGCGAGGTGACCTCTACGAACAATTGATCCACGACCCAGCCGGCAACCTGCTGGAACAAAGCCAAAGCCCGGCCAGTGGAAACACCGCCAACGTACGCGGCAATCGGCTCACCATGCACGGTGACTGCCACTACGAATACGACGAATTCGGCAACCTGACTGAAGAACGCCGTGGTAGGGACCAGAGACTGGTCACCCGGTACACCTACGACTGCGAACACCGCCTGAGCAGCGTCACCAAACCGGATGGAGGCACCTGGCACTACGAATACGACGCCTTCGGCCGCCGCATCGCCAAAACCAACGGCCTGACACGAACCGAATTCCTCTGGCAGGGCGACCGCCTGATCGCCGAGGAAACCGGCGACCAGTACCGCACTTACGTCTACGAGCCAGATACCTTTAAACCCCTGGCACTGGTAGACGGCTGCGGCCCCGAACAGGCCAGCATTTACTATTACCACTTGGACCATCTGGGTACTCCCCAGGAACTCACCAACGCCCAGGGCGACCTTGTCTGGTCGGTAACATACCGCGCCTACGGCAACGTTGTTCGCGCCCTGGTCAACGAAATCGACAACCCGATCCGCTTCCAGGGCCAATACCACGACCCAGAAACCGGCCTGCACTACAACCGCCACCGGTACTACAATCCCAACACCGGGCGCTTCCTAACCCCGGACCCGATTGGGCTTGCGGGTGGGTTGAATAACTACCAGTATGTTCCGAATCCTACGGGGTGGGTGGATCCATTGGGGTTAACCTCGGTAAAAGGGGATTGTCCAGGAGTACATGGGAGTTACAGCCCGATTGTTCCTGGTGGTGGACTCATGAGCCATGAAAAGGCTGGCGGTCATCTATTGGAGCGGCATGTTGGGCAATCAGAGCAACAGTTGTTGTCAAGAGTAGAGCAAAATAGACGAATCAGCGGTGCATCGTCTTTTCTGGATCGTCCTGCTGCAGAAAGAGCAGTTAGTCAGGCGCTAGAGGTAAATGACAGCGGCATCGAAAGATTTCTTAGTGGTGATGAACGACGGCTTGTTATTAATCATTCGCTGGAAGAGACTGTCGGTATTTCAGTGAGACGAGGCGACGCGGCTGCTGGCATTGCTAGTAATGTAAGGGTCGTATTGGAGCGTGATCCGAAAATGTCTATAGGTTACAGAATCGTTACAGGGTTCCCCACATTATGAGTGAGCTTGGATTTGAAGATCTTGAGCAGATACTAGGCGGCTATTTTCATCAAGATTGGATGGATGAATTTTCCTCTGAGAAAGAGGCGATAGAGTATATCTTGAAGAATGAGTCGCGTCGGAAAATTGTTTCTGCTAAAGAAGCTATAGAAGAGGTACTAAATAAAGATATGTCAGAGGAGGAATATAAAGATAAGCTTTTTGCACTGGGAAATGAGTATGAATATGAGTTCGATGGATATAGCAGTAGAGAGTGGTTGGAGTTTTTGCTAGTTTCATTTGATATTAAGTGAGTGGTGATGGATTCGGTTCTGCAATGGAAGTATGTCACCTGATATGCACCGAGAATGCCTGCTAGTGTGAGCGTATACGACTCCTGCATCTTGCCAGTTGGATTGGCAACTGGAAGCCATTTTTGGGCCGCGTAGGGGCTTTGGTTTACAGATGTCGATTAGGTAATTTTTTATGATGGCGGCGGACATAGAGAATGCTGTGTTCATTTATATCAAAGAAGTGGATAGTTCGTTGTTAAATGAGGTAGTACTATCATCTGATTTTAGATTCTTGAATTCAGCTCCTGTCAGTGTCGAGCCGAAGCAGGAGGCTGAGCAGATGAAAATACACTACGATTCAGTTCTGAATGCGGGATTTGAGAATTGGGGATTCGAATCAACAATTGAGAAACTTAGTATTTCCGAAAGTGAAAACATTCAGTTTATTGGTTTCAAAGGAGCTGGCTATTCAGCCAAGCTTTATTTTGAGGGCATACCGGAAAAGGTGATTGGTGTAATCGTAACTCGGCGTCCTTCAGTTTCACCCGCAATAGACCAAACTGGAAAGGCATTGTAGTCGACCTCACTCCACACACTGAACCTCATCCTCCACCACCAGATACCGAGCCGGCAAATCCGGCAGTGAGGTTGTAATCAACTCCTCCAGCCTGCCAGACGCCCGCAACTCACTGAGCCCTTCGTTGAATTTCTCCAGATACCGTTCACTTTCTGGCACCAGTTTGGACAGGATCAGGTACAAGTAATCCGATTGCAGCGGAGTGGTGTGGAAGGTGATTTTGTCGCTGAGGCCGAGCTCTTTCAGCATGCCCATGCCCACGGCGGGCTCCATTGGAAACAGGTCGATTCGGCCGGCCGCAAGTTTGCGGAAGTTGGATTCGTCGGAGGTGGTGACATCGGCACTGATGGTGCCGGCGGCGACGGCTTCCTCGAATTCCTCGCCGTAGTTGTAGTCCTGGGTCAGCCCTATGCGATAGCTTTCCAGGTCTTTTACGTCTTCCCAGTCGAAATCCATGCTGGTGCGATGAAACAGGGCGTAGTTATGGGCGACGATAGGGTCGCTGAAGTGGAAATGCTTTAGTAATTTCTTTCGACAGGTCCAGGCAACTGAACCGTCCCACCGGCCTTTTTCCGCCAGAAGGCGAGCGCGGGACCAAGGGAAAAAGCCATAGGATACGGGAATGTCTTTCTTGGCGAAGGCCAGGGTGACGATTTGGGAAATGACCCCGTAATGAGGTGGTGTGTTTTCCATGTAGGGAGGCCAGTGCCCATTGGTGAGGCTGATGGTCGGAGCCGCTTCGTCGGCTTGAAGCGGCAAGGCGAGGGCGCAGGCCATCAGCGCACTGGTAAGGGTAGTGTAGAGGTGACTCAATAGCTGCCTGATCAACCGAATGAGTCGTCGATCGTGCTTGGGCGATCCCTGCTTAAACATCTGTCCATCCACCAAAGCAGGTGCTGGCCGGATGGCGGGGGTGGTTCACAACACCGTCATCGATCGGTCGCACTAAAAGTTGATGATAGTCAAAGAGTAGCAGTCGCTCAGATCATTACAACCAGTCGGTTTTGGGGATGCCTAGCGGTGATTGCCCCTCAGGGCTTTGACCTTTTCTTCCAGCATTTCCGCATTGGCCTGCTGCGCGGTTACCGGCTCACCGGCAATGAGTTCAATCCGCGACCAGAAGCGCTTGGGAAGATGTTTCAACGCAGGCCCGCCGCAGTGGCTGAAGAAGCTGCCCCACAGGCCTCGCAGGGCCATGGGAACGACTGGTACCGGGCGTCGCTCCAGGATAATATCCACGCCGCCGCGGAAGGTGGCTACCTCACCGTCGGAGGTCAGGCGGCCCTCGGGAAAGATGCAGACGACATGGCCGGCGTCCAGTTCTTCGTCAATGCGCTCGAAGGCGGCGTCGTAGATCTCCGGTACCCGATTGCGGGAGCCAATGGGAATGGTTTTGGCAAGCTTGAAAATCGCGCCGAGTACCGGCGTTTTAAAGATCTGGTAGTCCATCACGAATCGGACAGGCCGCCTGATCGCGCCGGCAATCACGAGGGCGTCCATGTAGGTGACGTGGTTGCAGACCAGCAGTGCCGGTCCTTCCTCGGGAATGCGATTCAGGCCTTCGTGGTGTACCCGGTAAATAGTGTGGGAAAGCACCCAGACAATAAACCGAAGGGCGAATTCGGGCACCTGCTGGTACACAAAGCCCGCCACAATCAGGTTCATGATGGCCAGTACCAGGAAGAACTCGGGGATGCTGAGGCCGATCACGCCCAGCATCATTACGCCCATGATGGCGCTGACCACCATGAACAGGGCGTTGAACACGTTCAGTGCCGCAATAACACGGGCGCGCCGTTCCTCCGGGGTTTCCCGTTGCACAAATGCGTAAAGGGGCACGATAAACAGGCCACCAAAAAAGCCGATCCCCAGCAGATCGATGGCCACTTGCCGGTGCTGGCTGTCGCTGATCATCATCCACCAGTCGGTTGGTACCGGGTTGGCGGGCATGTTGAAGTAGAGGTCGAGCCCGAACAGGCTGATGCCCAGGGAGCCAATGGGCACAATACCCAGTTCTATCCGATGGCCGGAAAGCCGTTCGCAGGCGACAGAGCCTAACGCAATGCCGATGGTGAAGATGGCCAGCAGCAGGGTGACCACGGTTTCATCACCCATAAGGTCGGTCTGGGCAAAGCTGGGGAACTGGGTGAGGTAGGCGGCGCCGAGGAACCAGAACCAGGAAATCGCCATAATGCACAGCAACACCGAGTGATTTTCCGCGGCCAGGCGCATCAGATGCCAGGTTTCCCGCAGTGGGTTCAGGCGCATGGTCATGTCGGGATTGGTGGTGCCGGTCACCGGGACTTGCCGCGCTGCCAGGTAGCCGATGACGGCCAGGGCGAGGACCCCGATTGCTGCGAGTTTCTCCGGTTGGTCGCTGCCCATAAGCAGGCCAGCGGCGAGTGTGCCCACAAGAATAGCCACGAAGGTACCCATTTCCACCAGCGCGTTTCCGCCCACCAGCTCATCGTCCCGAAGCACCTGGGGCAGGATGGCGTACTTCACCGGGCCGAAGAAGGTGGATTGCACGCCCATCAGGAACAACAACAGCAGCTGTGATTCGTACCAGCCGACCCAGAGCCCGGCGGCGGCCAGCGCCATAATGGCGATCTCCGCGAGTTTTACCCAGCGAATCACACGGGACTTTTCATACTTGTCCGCCAGTTGGCCAGCGATACCCGAAAACAGGAAAAAGGGCAGGATAAACAGCAACGCCGCGATGTTAACCACCACATCAATGGGCAGGCCCATCAGGCCACCAGCCGTGTAAGTAATCAGCAACAGCAGGATGTTGCGGAACAGGTTGTCGTTAAAGGCGCCTGAGAACTGGGTCAGGAAGAACGGCAGAAAGCGTCGCTCTGAAAGCAGCCGAAACTGGCTGTGGTCGTCCATGATAGTGATCCATCATCTCGTTGTTGATGGGGAATATTCTGCCACAAACCGGTTACTGAAACAGGGTTCTGGTTGCAGGGAGCTTCAGGTGGTGAGCAGGTTTGTCATTTTCGGAATAACATGATGGCAACTGCTTTGGACGTTGCTGTTTATGAGTCAGGCCAGGTCCTCGGAACCACAAACACCCGGGAGGTCTCACTCCAGTAACCGTCCTCTGGCGACCGCTCCAGCACTGCAAACAGGCGGGGGACACCGGCCGATCGAACGACGGCCAATGCGTCTTCGGTGCTCTGTGGATCGGGGGTCTCTTGTTGGCGCCAGGGGCCGAGCCAGTGAGGTTTAACCAGCGGAATCCATCGTTTCCCGTCGGCGGCCGTTAGGTTTCCCGTCGCATTCATTTCGTCCAGATCGCTGATATAGAGCCAGTCACCACGCAGGTGTCCCACCGGGATGCACTCCGGTGGCGATAGGGGCGTATCCAGGGGATAGAACAGATACCCCGGCATGAAAATTCGTGGACGAACGGGTGTTTGGATGTCCAGAGACGCCAGAAGGTTGCGGGTCTCGGGTCTTGCTGTGAGTTGGCTCTGGTGGTCGGTCAGACGTTGGGTTTTGAGATCCAGACGGTCCCGAGTATTAGGCCCGTACCAGAGTGGCCTCGCCTGACCGTCATCCTGATGGCCGAGGTAAAACTTCACGGCAATTTCGTGGTGTTCGACCACGTTATCGGCAGGGTTGCGGACCAGGAAATCGAGTTCGCCCAGTGTAATGCCGTTGCTGCGGACCGGCTGGTTCTTGAGCATAACCTCCCAGCCCAGGAGGTCCTGCATCAGGCATTCGTACAGGCGCTCGAAATAGTGCCCAAGCCGTCGCGCCGGTGGTTCCGTGAGTACCTCCGGGCCAAGTTCGGGCGCACTGTCCCATACCTTCAGGCGCTCTTCAGCATCATCCGGCAGGTAAGTTTCCGGGGCAAAACCCATGGGAGAACTGATAAGCTGGGGAGCATGACACATCCACGCCAAGTGGCGCACGGCTGGAACTCGGTATTGGAGATGGGCTGTGGTTTCAGGGCGTCGGTTCATTCTGGCAGGATACCCTAAACCATTGATTTGATCAGTCCCCGTCATAGGCCTCGGGGCAACGTATCAGGAGAGGCGATATGCAGTACCTTCACACAATGATCCGGGTCAGCAACCTGGAAAAAACCCTGCACTTTTTCTGCGAGCTACTGGGCATGGTGGAAATCAGTCGCAAGAGCAGTGAAAAGGGGCGCTTTACGTTGGTTTTCCTTGCGGCTGCCGAGGATGAGGCGCGGGCCAGGGAAGAGCGGGCTCCGATGATAGAACTCACCTATAACTGGGACCCGGAAGAATACACTGGTGGTCGCAATTTCGGGCATCTGGCGTATCGGGTGGACGACATCTATGCATTATGTAGTCACCTTCAGGCCAACGGCGTTACCATCAATCGACCCCCGCGCGACGGCCGCATGGCGTTTATCCGGTCGCCGGACGGCATCTCCATTGAACTGCTCCAGAAGGGCGAGTCACTACCGGCGAAGGAGCCCTGGGCCAGTATGGAAAACACCGGCACCTGGTAAGCCGGCGCCTGGTAAGAAGGTGTGAAGGTTTGCACGTTAGAACCGGTTTAATCGTCACTGGCAGGACAGGTTGGCGGTTTTTGGGGTAAAATTCGCGAAAATTCAAGACAAGGACGACCCATGCTCGCAGTGATTCTTTCTGGTGGTTCCGGCACCCGTCTCTGGCCGTTGTCCCGTGAAGCCTATCCCAAGCAGTTTCTGCCGGTGGTGTCTGACGATTCCCTGCTGGCGGAAACGATCGATCGTGGCCTGGCACTGGATGACAAAGCCCGGGTGTTGGCCATCACCAATGAAGAGCACCGGTTTGTGGTCGCGGCCCATTTGCAGGCTCAGGCACCGGAGCGTACCGCCGGGATCATCCTCGAGCCGGTCGGTCGCAATACGGCCCCGGCCATTGCCCTCGCGGCCCTCGCGGCTGCTGAAGAAAACCCGGAAGAGCTGCTTCTGGTGATGCCTTCGGACCACGTATTGAAGAATCAGGATGTTTTCCGCCAGGCGGTGAGTCAGGGCGCTGAAGCCGCCCGTTCCGGCAAACTGGTTACCTTCGGTATTGTGCCCAGCGCGCCTCACACAGGTTACGGCTACATCAAGGCCGGCGCGGCCCACGAAGGGTACAACGATGTAGCGGCCTTTGTGGAAAAACCGGACGAAGACACCGCCCGCCAGTATCTGAAAGAGGGTGATTATTTCTGGAACAGCGGCATGTTCCTGTTTCGCGCTGATCGCTACCTTGAAGAACTGGAAAGCCAGCAGCCCGAGATGATGAAAGCCTGCCGAGCTGCCTGGAAGGAGCGCAACGCTGACATGGATTTCACTCGCGTGGGTGCCGAGAACTTCAGGGCTTGCCCGGACGATTCCATCGACTATGCGGTGATGGAAAAGACTCACGATGCGGTGGTGGTGCCCCTGGATGCCGGGTGGTCGGATGTGGGCTCCTGGTCCGCGCTTTGGGATATCCAGCCCCACGATGAGAACAACAACGTGTGCCGGGGAGATGTGATTACCGAAGACGTTTCCGGCTCCTACATTCACTCAGAGGGCCGTCTGATTGCGGCGCTGGGTATTACGGATCACGTCATCGTTGAAACGGATGATGTGGTATTGGTGGCCGATCGTGGTCGGGTTCAGGATGTGAAGAAGCTGGTTGCCCAGGTCAAGGCTCAGGGCCGCCATGAACACCGCTTCCATAAGAAGGTCCACCGCCCCTGGGGTACCTATGAAGGTATCGCCATGGGGGAACGTTTCCAGGTCAAGCGCATTACGGTTAAGCCGGGCGCGTCGCTGTCACTGCAGAAACATCATCATCGTGCCGAGCACTGGGTGGTGGTGAAGGGAACGGCCACGGTCAACCGCGGCGACGATGTGTTGTTGCTGACCGAGGACCAGTCCACCTACATTCCGTTGGGTGTGACCCATCGGCTGACCAACCCTGGCGTTATTCCCCTGGAACTGATTGAAGTGCAGACGGGTAGCTACCTGGGTGAAGACGACATTGTGCGTTTCGAGGACACCTACAACCGGGTCTGATCGATCTACATGAAACGGCATCAGGATGATGCCCGACAACACAAGGAGAAGTGAATGGAAGACTGGCAAGGATGCCTGAGCCCCCTCTGTCAAACCGCACTGCAACGGGCACGTGACAGCGTTGCCCAGCGAGGTGGTTATGCCATCACCGTTGAGGATTTCCTGTTGGCGCTGCTGGATGGTGAACCTGCCATCTGCGGATTCCTGCGCAGCCGCGGTGTTGATCTTGACGAACTGACCCGCACCATCCAATGTGAGCAACCCATCGTGACCGAAGTGGGCGGAGAGGGCCAGTTGTCCTCACAGCTCATGTACTGGTTTTCTTCTGCCCGCGAACTGAGCAATGCCCCCTGGCTGGACTGGCCCATCCTGTTGTCGGTGCTGACTCGTAACGCCGAACGCCTGCAGGAGAAAGCCTACGTTGCGGTGTTGGAACTGGTCGACCGGTGGCCCGCTGCGGACGAACAGCAGCAAGTCGCCGAAACCTCCGACAAAGGCGATACGCCCGTTGTGATTACCGACCTGGACTGGCTGGAGCTGGCGGAAGATGTATCGATTACCCTGGTCTCGGTTCCAAGAGCGCTGGTGTGGGTGAGAGGGGCAAGGGGTACCGGTAAAACCAGTTGGCTACAGGCACTATTGCCGTTCCTGTATTGTGGTTTTATAAGGTTGGACCTTCGCAATGAGGCGGAAATCATGGCCAGCGAGAATCCCGCCATTCCGTCCAAAGGCATCGACTGCAAGGATTATCCCGCGCTGGTTCTGGATAACGTTTCTCCGGTGGACCTGGCTGCAATGATGGCGCCCGAGCTCAGCGTGGCCCGCAGTCTGGTTACCGGATATCCGGGCCCCGTGGTCATGCTGGGGCCAGACTCACCGGAAGCAGAGGCTGCCGTTGGGCAATTGGAGCGTTGCCTGGGGCGGGATTTTGATATCTTTGACATGCCCGGCACGAGTACCGGCCAGAAGGTTGCCATCCTGACGGCTCATCAACCAGCGATTGAAAAGCGCTGGAACATAGAGTTGTCCCAGGCGCTTATCCGCTATGCCGCCTCAAGCCGGAGTCGGCTGGTCGGGTCTCCTGGCGGTATGATCCAGTGGGTGGAGCGCGCAGCCGCCCGATTGAACCTGTTTGCCGAACGAGGCCCTATTGAGGGTATGGCGCTCGCTGGCAGGACCGATACGCTGCGGCGACAGTCACTGGTGGCAATGGCCAGGCAACAACCGACAGAGGCACTGGAGCGATCCCTTGAAAGCCTGGCCGTTGAGCGTGCGGCGGCGGAGGTGGCGTGGCATGAGCGAAAAGCAGAGGGTACGCTCAGGACCCTGAAAATCGATGACCTTCGCCATGAACTCGAACGCTGGGTTGCAGCCCGCCCCGGGCCGGTTCACTATGTGGTCCATTGTGATCAACCGGCAGGAGAAACAGAAGGTGCGGGATCTCGAAATCTACATTCGTGACCTGGAGTCGTCAGCGGTATCGAGCTGGCTTGCCAGTCATCTGGACGACATTGAGCTTAGGGATGACGCGCTGGGTGACAGGGCGGTGAAAGGATCAGCTCATTATCGGGCGCATAGAGTCCGCGTTAATCTGTACCCCGGTGCAGGTGGCAAGCGATACACCTCTGTGATCCTGGAGGGTGAGGATCTGCCCTGGGTGTCCGACCTCGATTGCGCCCGGAGTGCCTGGCGCGCCATGGATACCGAGATTCGCTGCAGCCCCGGTGACTGGAAAGAAGGGGAGCCCGTGGAGGATGAGAAATGGTGGCGGCTGGATCAGCGCGGAGAGCAACTGGCGGTCTGGAACTGAGTTCTTCACAGCAATAAAAAAGGGGGCAGCCGGTTGGCTGCCCCCTTTTTTGTGATGCACGTTCTCGTGGATCAGTCGCTCAGAATGGACACGTTGTCCGCCTGAAGGCCCTTGTCCGCTTCGACAACGCTGAACCGGACCAGTTGGCCCTGGCGCAATACCCGGCGGCCACGGCCACGAATGGCGCGGAAGTGTACAAAGACTTCATCGCCGCTATCGCGAACGATAAACCCGAAGCCTTTCTTGACGTTGAACCACTTGACGGTGCCTTCCTCATTGCCTTCAGGGGTGCTGTCGTCGTAGTCATCGTCATCCTCGTAATCCGGTTGGGATTGCTGCTTGCGCGGGGCCGGCTGGCGAGGTGCCGTGCTGGCGCGAGGCGCTTGCTGCTTCACGGCTGAGGGTTTCTTGGCTGCCAGAGCGACGGTAACGAAGCCTGCCAGGCCGAAAAGGACAACCGCAATAATATAGGCTGCGATGCCCTGGGCGCTGCCCAATACAAACGTGGTACTGGTTGCTTCCTCGCTAGTGCCGGCCTGAGACAGAATCTGGAAGAGTTCCGGGGTGAAAGTCACCAACAGAAAACCGAGGATAAAAGGTGACGGAATCGCGACCAGGAGAGCAAGGACGATCGCTTTTGCTGGGTTTTGCATGGACTGAAGTTTCTCCATTCATCTAACGCTAACGATAAAGAGCCGGATATCGGGTAAAATCGGGTCTCCGGCGGTGAAAACCGCTGGGGCCAGCAGGACATAAACGGGTCTTGCAGGTTCCCCGGCGGGCAAAAGCGGGATGATACCAGATAACGGGGAGCGCTGACCAAGCGGCGTGTCCGCCGACACCAAATTGATCACACAATACCTTGATGGGAATCCTTCCCGGAGAACCAAAAACCTTATGAGCGACAAAGATCTGCAAGCCCGGCTGGACGAACTGGAAACGCGTCTGGCATTCCAGGACGACATCATTCATACCCTGAGCGAGCAGGTGGCCCGTCAGGAGCTGGATATCCGGGAACTCTGGGAGGCGAAGAAGCAGCTGAACACTCAGCTCAAGGAAGTGTCGTCATCGAACATCAGAAAGGAGGAGGACGAAACGCCTCCTCCCCACTACTGATCAGGCCAGCAGTTCCACAAGTACCTGCTCGTAAATCTCTGACAGGGTGTCCAGGTCTGCGGCTTTCACGCACTCATTGACTTTGTGGATGGTGGCGTTGATGGGGCCAAGTTCCAGAACCTGGGCGCCGGTCGGAGCGATAAAGCGTCCATCCGACGTACCGCCCGAGGTAGACAGCTCGGTTTCCCTGCCGGTAACGGAGCGGATGGCACTTTGTGCCGCCGAAACCAACGATCCACTATCGGTCAGGAATGGCCGGCCGCTCAGATGCCATTGCAGGTCATACTTCAACTCGTGGCGGTCGAGAATGGCAACCACTCTTTCTTCCAGGCTTTCCGCTGTGTTTTCCGTGCAGTAGCGGAAATTGAAGTGAACCAGGCACTCGCCGGGGATGATGTTGCTCCCGGTGCCAGCTTCGATCCTAGTGATCTGGAAGGTGGTTGGCGGGAAGAAGTCATTGCCACTGTCCCAGAATTCCTTCGCGAGGGCGTCCAGAGCCGGGGCAACGGTATGAATCGGGTTTTCCGCCAGGTGCGGGTAGGCCACGTGCCCCTGTGTGCCCTGTACTGTGAGATAGCCATGGAGCGAGCCCCGGCGGCCGTTCTTGATGACATCGCCCACCTCACGGGTGCTGGACGGTTCACCAATCAGGCACCAGTCGATTTTTTCATTCCGGGCTTCCAGGGTTTCCACCACTTTCACGGTGCCGTCCTGGGCCGGACCTTCCTCGTCACTGGTGATCAGCAAGGCAATAGAGCCCCGATGATCGGGATGGTTTGTCACAAACCGCTCGCAGGCTGTGACAAAGGCCGCCAGGCTGCCTTTCATGTCAGCTGCGCCCCGGCCATGAAGAAAGCCATCGTCAATCACCGCCTCGAACGGCGGATGACGCCAGTTTTTCTCCGGACCGGTGGGCACAACATCTGTATGGCCTGCAAACGCCAGCAGGGGGCCTTCCGAACCCTTGCGGGCCCAAAGGTTGTCGGTTTCGCCAAAGCGCAGGGCCTCGCCCTTGAAGCCAAGGGCAGAGAGCCGCGACATCATCAGTTCCTGACAGCCGGCGTCGTCCGGGGTAACGGATGGCCGGCGGATCAGGTCAACGGCGAGCTTGAGGGTCGGGGAAAGCTCTGCGGAATTAGTTGTTTGCATGCAGTTCTTCGTTCAGCTCGATGGCGGACTTGTTGGTCTTGCATTCAACCGCGCCAGTCTGGCTGTTACGGCGGAACAGAAGATCCGGCTTGTTGGCCAAATCCCGTGCCTTGATGACTTCAACCAGTTCGTTGTTGTCGTCCAGCAGGGCTACCTTGGTGCCGGCGGTAATGTACAGGCCCGCTTCGACTTTGCAGCGGTCACCCAGGGGAATGCCGATACCGGCATTGGCGCCGATCAGGCAGTTCTCACCAACGGAAATGATGATGTTGCCACCGCCAGACAGGGTGCCCATGGTGGAGCAGCCGCCGCCGAGGTCCGAGCCCTGGCCGATCATCACGCCGGCGGAGATGCGGCCTTCGATCATGCTGGTGCCTTCGGTGCCGGCATTGAAGTTGATAAAGCCTTCATGCATCACGGTGGTGCCTTCACCCACATAGGCGCCCAGGCGAACACGGGCAGTGTCGGCGATGCGCACGCCTTTTGGTACCACGTAATCCGTCATCTGCGGGAACTTGTCGACGGACTTCACTTCCAGGGTGCGGCCTTCGAGGCGCGCCTTGAGCTGGCGCTCTGGCAGTTCGTTCAGGTCGATGGCGCCTTCGCTGGTCCAGGCCAGGTTTGGCAGCAGGCCGAAAATGCCGTCCAGTTTCAGCTCATGGGGTCTGGCCTGGCGGCTGGAGATCAGGTGTAGCTTGAGGTAGACCTCTGGCGTGCTGGAGGCAGTGTCGTCGGTGTCCAGTAGGGTCACCACGACCGGGCGCCGGCTCTCGGCAGCTTTGCCCGCCAGGGCGGATTGCTCCATCTGGCCCAGCTGTCGTAATCCGTCCGAGAGCGCCTTGAGCTGATCGGGCGTCACCGATACCGCCTGATTGCCTCCCTGGTAATCCAGAACGTTTTGAGCCACTTCGATGAGGCCGTTATCGGGGGTGATGACCGGCTGCTGGTAAAACACTTCCAGCCACTCGCCCTGATTGTTCTGGGTGCCGATACCAATTCCGAATGCAAAACTCATTGATGTGCTCCTGGTTCTCAGTGTTTGAATCGTTCGGCCCACTCATCGGCACTAAAGCCGACGCTGACCGTGTCGCCGTGCTCAACCACGGGCCGCTTGATGATGGACGGATTGTCGAGCATCAGGTCGTGGGCGGATTGGGCGCTAATATTATCACGAACCTCGTCCGGAAGTTTGCGCCACGTGGTGCCTCGACGGTTCAGTAACACCTCCCAGCCGGCCGCCTGCTCCCATTGGCTGAGCCGGGCAGTGTCCAGCCCGTCCTTCTTGAAGTCGTGGAATTCGTAGTCGATGCCGGCGTCGTCCAGCCATTTCCGGGCTTTCTTGACGGTGTCGCAATTTCGGATGCCGTAGAGTTTCATGTCCTGTTTGCCTTTACAAAAGTCACAATGCGTTTGGCCGCTTCCACGCATTCTTCAACCGGCGCCACCAGGGCCATTCTTACCCGGTTTTCGCCAGGATTATGGCCATCGACAGTGCGAGAGAGGTAGCGCCCGGGGAGCACGTGCACATTCTGCTGGGCCGACAGTTCCCGCGCGAACGTTTCGTCGTCCATCGGGGTTTCCGGCCAGAGGTAGAACCCGGCATCGGGAAAGTCCACGTTCATCACTTCCCGCAGGATGGGTACCACCGCCTCAAACTTGGCGCGGTAGGCCGCCCGGTTCTCCCGCACGTGGTCTTCATCGCTCCAGGCGGCAATGCTCGCCAGCTGGTTGTGTATGGGCATGGCGCAGCCATGGTAGGTGCGATATTTGAGATAGCCTTTGAGGATATCGGCATCGCCGGCCACGAAACCGGACCGCAGGCCCGGCAAGTTGCTCCGCTTCGACAGGCTGTGGAACACGACGCAGCGGGCGAAATCGTTGCGGCCAATAGCGGCACAGGTTTGCAGTAATCCTTCCGGCGGCTGACGTTCGTCCGGGTAGAGCTCGGAATAGCATTCATCGGACGCGACGATGAAGTCATGCTCGTCCGCCAGTTCGATGACCCGCGCCAATGTCTCCCGGGGAATCACAGAACCGCTGGGGTTGCCCGGTGAGCACAGGAACAGCACCTGGCAGTTTTTCCATACGGATTTCGGAACCTTGTCAAAGTCCGGTATAAAATGGCTGTCTGCGTCGCAGGCAAGGTAATGGGGCGTTGCGCCGGCGAGGAACGCAGCGCCTTCGTAGACCTGGTAAAACGGGTTGGGGCTGACCACGGTGGCGCTCTGGCTGGATTCCACCACCGATTGCACCAGCGAGAAGATGCCTTCGCGAGTGCCATTCACCGGAACGATATGGTGCTCAGGCGTCAGTGATCCGGGTGTCAGTTCAAAGCGGCGGGTGGCCCAGCGCGCGATGGCCTGACGCAGTTCGTCGGTGCCTTTCGTTGTAGGGTAATTGGCGAGTTTGTCCAGATTATCCGAGATCACCTGTTTGACGAATTCCGGAGACGGATGCTTGGGCTCACCAATGCCCAGGGAAATCGACGTCAGGTCCTTGGGAACGCTGATGCCGGACTTGAGTTTGGTCAATTTCTCGAACGGGTAGGGGTGTAGCCTGTCCAGGTCGGGGTTCATTGGGTGTCATCCAGCATTTGGCAAAGATCCTGCTGCAGGGCCTGGCAGACTGCGGGGTCGCTGATCTGCTCGCCGTGCTCGTCGGTTACAAAGAATACGTCTTCCACCCGTTCACCCAGCGTCGCAATTTTGGCGTTGGTTAGCCGCACACGATGCTCCAACAATACCTGTCCAACGCGGGCCAGCAACCCCGGGCGGTCCGGTGTGATCACTTCCATCACCGTGCGCTGGTTGATGGTGTCATTGGAGAAGGTCACTTCCGTGGGGAAGGCAAAGTGCTTCAGCTGTCTGGGAGTGCGGCGGTGGATGATGTCAGGGTAATCTTCCGGGTCATCCAGTTCCTCAATCAGGCGCATGCGAACCCGGTCCTTGCGGGCCGGGTCAATGCCCAGGGGTTTGCCTTTTTCGTCCAGCACAATGTAGGAACTGATGGAGAAGGGGCCTTCGCTTGAGCTGATGCGAGCATCGACGATGTTGAGGTTAAGTTGTTCCAGCACCGCCGTGGTGGCCGCGAACAGGTCAATACGGTCACTCATATAAATGATGATCTGGGAGTAGCCGTCAGTAGGGCCGCCCCGGGTGTCACGAATCAGCACCAGCGGGTCGGGATCATCGCCATGGCGGATGATGGCAGCGGTCTGCCAGGCAATGTCTACCGTGGAATCCTGCAGGAAGTAGTCTTCGTCCAGGGTTTCCCAGATTCCGTCGATCTGTTCGTCCGTCATGTTCTGGGCGTGGAGAATCTCCCGTGCCTCGGACTGAGTGGCGCGCACCCATTCCTGGCGGTCTACCGGCGTTTCCGAGCCGCGTCTGAGTGCCCTCTTGGTCTCGATGTAAAGCTGGCGCAACAGCGAGGCGCGCCAGGTGTTCCAAAGCTTTGGGTTGGTGGCGCTGATATCGCACACCGTCAGCACGTAAAGGTAGTCCAGGTGCACCTGGCTGGGCACGGCGCGGGCAAAGCCGTGAATGATGTCTGGGTCGGAGATGTCCTTGCGCTGGGCGGTCATCGACATCAGCAAATGATTTTCCACCAGCCAGGAGGCCAGTTGGGTGTCCCGCTCGCTGAGGTGATGGCGTTCGCAGAAGCTCTCGACATCAATTGCGCCCAGCTCTGAGTGATCGCCACCCCGGCCTTTGGCCACATCATGATAAAGGCCCGCAATATACAGGGTTTCGAGTTTTGGTAGCCTGTGAATCAGTCGGGATGCCAACGGGTATTCATTGCGGGCGTCGGCGCTGTCCAGCCGCACTATGTTGCGGATCACCCGCATGGTGTGGGCGTCCACGGTGTAGATGTGGAACAGGTCGTGCTGCATCTGGCCGATGATCTGGCCAAATTCGGGGAGGTAGCGGCCCAGCACGTTGTATTTCTTCATGGCCGACAGGGTCTGGTCGAGGGCGTGGGGCGTCCGCAGCAGTTCCATGAACAGGGATGTAACGGCCAGATCCGAGCGGAAAGCGTCGTCAATCAGGTGGCGGTGCGCCCGCAATGAGCGGATGGTGGTGGCGCGGATGCCCTTGATCTCCGGATGCTGCGCCATCAGAACGAATATTTCCATGATGGCATAGGGCGCGTAGGCGAAGACCTGATTGTTGACGGCTTCAATGTAGTAGTTGCGAATCTGGAAGCGCTTGTTCAGGGGTAGGATGTCGTCGTCACTTCCGGCGCCGAGGATGGCCTCGTCGTAGTACTGAAGAATAACGTCGGTCAGCTCCGCCAGGGCCAGCACGGTGCGGTAGTAGGACTGCATCATCAACTCGACGCCCAGCCGCTTGCCCTCATCCTTGTAACCCAACATCTGGGCGAGTGCCCGTTGATGGTCAAACAGGAGGCGATTCTCGTTGCGGTCGGCAATCAGCTGCAGGCCGAAGCGAAGTCGCCACAGGAAGGTTTCGCCCTGCAGTAGTATCCGGTGCTCTTCTTCGGTCAGGATGCTGAAGCGTGTCAGATCCGCGATATTCTGCAGGCCGAAGTGTCGCTTGGTAATCCAGCCGATGGTCTGTATATCCCGCAGCGCGCCTGGAGAGCCTTTTACATTGGGCTCAAGGTTGTATTCTGTGTCCCCGTATTTCGCGTGGCGCTGCTTTTGCTCTTCCCGTTTGGCGATGAAGTAATCGCGGTCAGAGCTGATGGCGTCTGAATAAACCTGATGACTGAGTTCGTCACGTAAGTCATCCGGGCCGGCGATGGTGCGGGTTTCCAACAGGTTGGTGAGAATCGTGACGTCTTCTCTGGCGGCATCCATGCTTTCCTGAATGCTGCGGACGCTGTGGCCAATATCCAGCTTCAGGTCCCACAGGAGTGTTATGAAGGCGCCAAGGTCTTCCTGCCAGTTCTCTTCTATACCGCTCCGGGTGAGGATCAACAGATCAATATCGGAGTGAGGGTGAAGCTCTCCCCGGCCATAGCCGCCGACTGCAACGAGAGAGATATCGGCAGAGGCGGCAAAGGCGTAGCGGTTCCAGATCAGGGCAAGAACGGTATCCAGGGTTCCGGACCGGGAATGGACCAGTGCGCGAACATCAGCTCCCTGCCGGAACGCTTCTGCGTCTGCGTTGTAGCGTTCCTTCAACAGCTCCCGGGCTGCTACAACAGGTGAGATGTCGTTGCTTATCCTGGATTCCAGTTCGCTGAGGTCCACCTAGAATGACTCTTCCGTGCGCTTGGTCAGTACTTCGTAGCCGTCCGATGTCACCAGGATAGTGTGCTCCCATTGCGCGGAGAGCTTATGATCCTTGGTCACCACGGTCCAGCCATCCGGCAGCAGCTTGGTGTGGTACTTTCCCTGGTTAATCATCGGTTCGATGGTAAAGGTCATGCCTTCCTGCAGTTCCATCCCGGTGCCGGGCTTGCCGTAGTGCATCACCTGAGGGTCTTCGTGAAACACCTTTCCAATGCCGTGGCCGCAATAGTCCCGTACCACAGAATAGCGATGCTTCTCAGCATGCTGCTGGATCACATGACCAATGTCGCCCAGCCGGGCGCCAGGCTTCACCAGTTCAATACCTTTATACAGACACTCCTGGGTGATCTGGATCAGGCGTTCGCTGCCGGGCTTGGGCTTGCCGACGATGAACATCTTGCTGGTATCACCGTGCCATCCGTCTTTGATTACCGTGACGTCGATATTGACGATGTCACCGTCCTTCAGCACCTTTTTCTCGTTCGGGATGCCGTGGCAGACCACATGATTCACTGAGGTGCATACCGATTTCGGGAAACCCTTGTAGTTCAGCGGCGCCGGAATGGTCTTTTGCTCGTCCACCATATAAGCGTGGCAAATACTGTCGAGCTTCTCGGTTGTTACGCCCGGTTTGACGTGTTCGCCAATCATCTCAAGAACTTCGGCCGCCAGGCGGCCAGCGACACGCATCTTCTCGATTTCTTCCGGAGTCTTGATCGATACCTGCATTGGGGTTCCCGTTGATTTGGATCAAACACGCATTTTAAGGGGGAGTGTTGCCCGGTACAAGGAAGAGGCGGTTTTGCCGTGCTTTCCGGGACACAAATTAATGGAATCCGGCGGGCGATTTATGGTATAAACGCGCCCGCTGGAAACAAATCCGGCAAATTCGCACACACGTCGGCACGTTGTCCCAGGGTGCCTGCTCATGTTGTCTCTATATAAAGGCGACGGAGCCAGGTTGGGGCAATCGGACGTGTGGAGGACTAACCCGAAGCTAAAAAGGTAAATATCATGGCTCAGGTAAATATGCGTGACCTGCTGAAAGCAGGCGCCCACTTCGGTCACCAGACTCGTTACTGGAACCCGAAAATGTCGAAGTTCATCTTCGGCGCTCGCAACAAGATTCATATCATCAACCTTGAGCAGACTGTTCCTGCCATGAACGATGCGTTGAACTTCGTTCATAACCTCGCGGGCAACAAGAACAAGATCCTGTTCGTTGGCACCAAGCGTGCGGCGGCCAAGATCATCAAGGAAGAAGCACTGCGCTCCAGTCAGCCATACGTGAACCATCGCTGGTTGGGCGGCATGCTGACCAACTACAAGACCATTCGCCAGTCAATCCGTCGCTATCGCGACCTGGAAGCACAGAGCCAGGACGGTACGTTCGACAAGCTGACCAAGAAAGAAGCTCTGGATCGTACCCGCGAAATGGACCGTCTTGAGCGTTCCATCGGCGGTATCAAGGACATGGGTGGCCTGCCGGACGCCATGTTCGTGATCGATGTTGACCACGAGCGTATCGCCATCAAGGAAGCCAACAAGCTGGGCATTCCTGTGATCGGCGTTGTTGATACCAACAGCGACCCTGACGGCGTTGATTACGTGATTCCGGGCAACGACGATGCCATCCGCGCGATCCAGATTTACGTGCAGGCCGTTGCTGAAACCTGCATCGAAGCGGCCCAGTCTGCCGGTGCCGGCGCTGACGAGTTTGTAGAAGTCAGCGAAGACGCGGAAGGTGCTGCTCCCGCTGCGGAGTAATAGTTCCTTCGCGAACAGGTTGTAGGGTGTGCCCGTGGTTTACCTCCGGGCACACCGGTCCAGAATTCGGAACAGTTAAGAGGAATGAACATGGCTGCAATTACTGCTGCAATGGTCAAAGAGCTTCGTGAGCGCACCGGCCTTGGCATGATGGAATGCAAAAAGGCATTGGTGGAAGCTGGCGGAAGCGTTGATGCCGCAATTGAAGAGCTGCGTAAGTCTTCCGGCCTGAAGGCTGCCAAGAAGGCGGGTCGTACCGCTGCTGAAGGTGTTTCCCTGATCAAGGTGTCTGACGACAACACTGTCGCTTACATCCTGGAAGTGAACTCCGAGACTGATTTTGTTGCTCGTGATGACAACTTCATGAATTTCGCCAACGACGTTCTGAATGTTGCGTTTGAGAACAGCAGAACAGACGTTGCCGAACTGATGGAAGGCGATCTGGAAGCCAAGCGTGAAGCGCTGGTTCAGAAGATCGGCGAGAACATCACCGTTCGTCGTATCGTACGGGTGGAAGGCCCGGTTGTGGGTGCTTACGTTCACAGCACCAACAAGATTGCGTCTGTTGTGGCCCTCACCGCAGGCAGCGCTGAAGTTGCTCGGGACGTTGCCATGCACGTTGCCGCTGTTAACCCGCGGGTTGGCAAGCCGGAAGACATGCCGGCCGACGAGCTTGAGAAAGAAAAAGCGGTCATCAAGGCCCAGCCTGATATGGAAGGCAAGCCTGCTGAAATCGTCGAAAAGATGATGGGTGGCCGGATCAAGAAATTCCTGGCGGAGAACAGCCTGGTCGAGCAGCCGTTCGTCAAGAATCCTGACCAAAGCGTGGGTCAGCTGATTAAGGACAACGGCGGTGAGCTGGTTAGCTTTGTTCGCCTGGAAGTCGGTGAAGGTATCGAGAAGGAAGAAGTGGATTTTGCGGCAGAGGTCGCTGCGGCGGCAGGTACCGGCAAGTCCTGATCCTTCTGACAGGTGCCAGGGCGATGTCCGGGGCACCTTCCAAGTCTGCCACGTTAGCCGGAATTTTCCGGTTCTCGTGGCGGGCTTGTATCTGAGATACCCCTTTTTATTGAGGAGTATGTCAGATACAAGCCTGAGAAGCTTGTCCTGCCAGGCACCAAGCCAGACACATAGAAGGGGATCCTCATGCCGAAGTCGTCCAATACCCAGCCCAGATACAAACGCGTCCTGCTCAAACTCAGTGGTGAAGCCTTGATGGGCGAGCACGATTTTGGCATTGATCCAAAAGTGCTTGATCGGATGGCATTGGATATTGGTTCGCTCATTGGCATTGGTGTTCAGGTAGGCCTGGTCGTTGGCGGCGGCAATCTGTTTCGCGGTGCGGCGTTGAACGCCGCTGGCATGGACAGGGTGACCGGCGACCATATGGGCATGCTGGCAACGGTCATGAATGGACTGGCTATGCGTGACGCCCTGGAGCGATCCAATATCCGTACCCGGGTTATGTCCGCCATCCCTATGAGTGGTATTGTTGAGCATTATGATCGCCGCCGGGCGGTACGCGACCTGAAAGACGGCGATGTGGTGATTTTCTGTGCAGGCACCGGTAACCCGTTCTTTACGACCGACTCAGCCGCTTGTTTGCGGGGGATCGAAATTGAAGCGGATGCCGTGCTGAAGGCAACCAAGGTTGATGGCGTTTATTCCGCCGATCCCTACAAGGATCCGACTGCGGAAAAATACGATCGTCTCACCTATGACGAAGTGCTGGACAAAAAGCTGGGCGTGATGGATCTGACCGCTATATGTCTTGCGCGAGATCATGGCATGCCTCTCCGGGTCTTCGACATGAACCGCTCTGGCGCGTTGACCCGTATCGTGACCGGAGAGTCGGAAGGCACACTGATTGAATAATCTGATTGAGACATTTTGTACAACGAATCCGAGGACGCTGCAGTGATTGACGATATTAAAGCTGATGCTGAAAAGAAGATGAAGAAAAGCCTTGAATCCCTGAGCTGGGCTTTCAACAAGATCCGTACCGGGCGAGCACATCCGTCCATCCTGGACAGCGTAACCGTGGATTACTACGGCCAGGAGACACCGCTCAAGCAGGTGGCGAGCGTGAACGTCGAGGATAACCGTACGTTGGCTGTGTCGCCCTGGGAGAAGCCGCTGTTACCGAAGATCGAAAAAGCGATCATGATGTCGGATCTGGGTCTGAACCCGTCCAACAACGGTGAGGTTATTCGAATTCCCATGCCGATGCTGACCGAGGAAACCCGTAAGGAAATGGTCAAGCAGGCCAGGGCTGATGCGGAGCACGGCAAGGTTTCCGTCCGCAACGCGCGTCGTGATGCCAACAGCACGCTGAAAGAGCTGCTGAAGGAAAAAGACATCAACGAAGACGAAGAGCGTTACGGTGAGGAAGAAATCCAGAAGTTGACTGACCGTTATATCGCTGAGATCGAGAAGCAGCTCAAGGCCAAGGAAGAGGACCTGATGGCTGTCTGATCAGCCGGTCCAATTCAGCACAATGATCAGCCGGTGCCATTGCAGTTGTCCGGTATCGGCTGAACAGGGGATTGCATGACGGAAAGTGTATCCGCAGAGATTCCGGTTTCGGCTGGTAGCCGGCCCCGGCATGTGGCCATTATCATGGATGGTAACAATCGCTGGGCCAAAGCCCGGCGACTGAAAGGTGTCGCCGGCCACAAGGCCGGCGTGAAAGCAGTGAGATCAGTGGTTGAAACCTGTGCCCGGGAAGGGGTGGAGGTACTTACCCTGTTTGCGTTTTCCAGCGAGAACTGGCGCCGTCCCGAGGATGAAGTGTCGGCCCTGATGCGCCTGTTCCTGTTTGCGTTGGAGCGGGAAGTCAAAAAGTTGCACCGCAACGACATCTGCCTGCGCATTATCGGCGATCGCTCCGCGTTTAGTACAAACCTGCAGGAACATATGGAGCGCGCCGAGGCGCTTACTCGCGACAATACCCGGATGACGCTGGTTATCGCCGCTAATTATGGCGGGCATTGGGATATCACCCAAGCCAGTCGTAAAGTGGCTGAGAAGGTCCGTTCTGGAGAGCTGGCGCCCTCCGACATCACCGATGACCTTATTCAGCAACATCTGTCTATTGGTGACTTGCCCATGCCGGACCTGATGATTCGTACGGCTGGCGAGCAACGCATCAGCAACTTCATGCTCTGGCACCTGGCCTATACCGAACTGTATTTTTCTCCCGTTTACTGGCCCGATTTCCAGGCGCAGGAAATGGGGCAGGCGTTGCAGGCATATGCGGGTCGGAAACGCCGTTTTGGTCAGACAGACGACCAGATAGCCAGCGTTTCGTCAGAACAATAACGACAAGATAGCGAACGATATCGTGCTTAAAACCCGTATTATTACCGCGCTTATCCTGGCCCCCATCGCGATTGGCGGAATTTTCTTCCTGCCGCCCCTGGGGTTCGCCCTGTTTACCGGGGCCATTATTACCGTTGGTGCCTGGGAGTGGGCCAACATGTCCGGCCTGACTGCGCCCGCGGCCCGTGTTGTATATGCCCTTGTGGTCGCGGCGGTGCTGTACGGACTGCTGAACGTTCCGGCAGTTGCGGTGCTTTGGCTGGCATTGTTCTGGTGGGTACTGAGTTTCCTGCTGGTAAGAAACTACCCCGGTGGTTCAGAGCGCTGGGGCGGCGTGCCTGCCCGTGCCCTGATGGGCCTGTTGGTGCTGGTTCCCGCGTGGGTAGGGCTTAACCATCTTCGCACTGGCGGCTTTCAGTTCGGCGACAGTGCCAATAACCTCCTACTGATTCTTTATGTTTTCTGCGTGGTCTGGGTCGCGGATATCGGCGCCTATTTTGCCGGCCGTGCGTTTGGCAAAGCGAAGCTTGCACCCAGGGTCAGTCCGGGAAAATCCTGGGCGGGTGTCTGGGGTGGTCTGGTGGCGGTCGCGATCTTCGCAATTGTGATCAGTGTGCTGGCCTCAGCCACCACCATGCAGTTGCTGCTTCTGGTTGTTGCCAGCCTGATTACCGGTGCCGTTTCCGTGCTTGGCGATCTGCTGGAAAGCATGCTGAAACGTTTCAGGGGTATTAAGGATAGCAGTCAGCTATTGCCGGGCCATGGCGGTATCATGGACAGAATCGACAGCCTGACGGCTGCCATCCCGGTGTTCGCCCTGATCATCACGCTGATGGGTTGGTTGACGACGGGGCAATGGTGACTATTGTGAAACGTCGTGTTTCGATACTTGGTGCGACGGGCTCCATTGGCCTGAGTACACTCGATGTGATTCGTCGCCACCCGGACCGGTTTTCGGTTTCAGCGCTAACCGCCAGTACCAGTGTCGACAGCATGGTGGAACTCTGCCATGAGTTTCGTCCGAGGTATGCGGTCATGGCCGATGAAAATGCGGCTGAAGCGTTGTCCCGTGCGTTAAGTGATTTGCCTGCCGTCCTGGTTCTCGGCGGCTCGGAAGCGTTATGCCAGGTTGCGGGCGATGATGATTCCGATACGGTTATGGCGGCGATCGTTGGAGCCGTGGGATTACCGCCTACGCTTGCTGCAGTGAGGGCGGGTAAGCGCGTTTTGCTTGCCAACAAGGAAGCACTGGTTATGTCGGGCAAGCTGTTTATGGATGCCGTTCTGGCGTCGGGTGCAGACGTTCTGCCGATCGACAGTGAACATAACGCCATCTTCCAATGTATGCCGCCGGACAAGATCCGGGATACCCGTGGTGCGGGTATTACTCGCATTCTGCTTACTGCCTCCGGTGGGCCGTTTCGTACTCACTCGGCCGAATCCCTGCGCAATGTGCTGCCTGCCGAGGCCTGCAATCACCCCAACTGGTCGATGGGGCAGAAGATCTCAGTCGATTCCGCGACCTTGATGAACAAGGGGCTGGAGCTGATAGAAGCATGCTGGCTGTTCAATACCACGCCGGAAATGATTGAAGTGCATGTCCACCCGGAGAGCATCATTCATTCGATGGTTGAGTACGCCGATGGGTCCGTTCTGGCGCAGCTTGGTAGTCCCGACATGCGCACACCCATTGCTAACGGTCTCGCGTGGCCCGAAAGAATTGAAGCCGGTGTTGCTCCGCTGGATCTGTTTCGCATCGGGCAGTTTCACTTTGAGCGCCCGGACCTGGAGCGCTTTCCGTGCCTGAGGTTAGCAGCGGAGGCGTTCCACGAGGGGGGAACGGCACCAGCGGTAATGAATGCTGCGAACGAAGAGGCTGTGTCGGCCTTTCTTTCCGGTAACCTGTGTTTTGCGGATATCCCCCTTATCATAGAGCGTACGTTGGCAGCCACCGAGGTTGTACCGGCAGACAGTTTCGATACCATCTTCGCGAAGGATGCCGAGGGCAGGGCTGTCGCACGGGAACAGATACAGGCGCTGGCTGTCTGAACCATGCGAGTCCTGAGAGGCGGTTCTATCATCACCAACAGAGAGCATTATGCAGATCGTTGAAACCGTATTGGCGTTGATACTCACGCTGGGCATTCTGGTGACGCTCCATGAAGCTGGTCACTTTTGGGTGGCTCGCCGCTGCGGTGTCAAGGTTTTGCGGTTTTCTGTTGGTTTCGGGAAGCCTCTGTTTTCGTGGTACGACCGGCAGGGCACCGAGTTTGCGGTTGCGGCGATCCCTCTCGGTGGCTACGTGAAAATGCTGGATGAGCGGGAAGGGCCGGTGCCCGAAGAGCTCAAGGATCAGGCGTTCAATGCCAAGCCCCCATCGAAACGTATCGCTATTGCTGCCGCTGGGCCCATAGCGAATTTCCTGTTTGCCATTGCTGCCTACTGGCTGCTCAGCGTGGTTGGTTTCACCACGGTTGCGCCCATTGTAGGCGACGTCAGTCAGGGGAGTGTCGCGGAACGGGTCGGGCTCACCAGCGGCATGGAAATCCACCAGGTCGACGGCCGTCGTGTGACATCCTGGCGCGACGTGAACATGCGCTTGCTTGAGCGCACGGGTGAGTTTGGTGAGGTAACCATCGATGTCTCGCAGAACGGTAACCGCGGGACTCTGCGGGGAGCTCTGGATGGCTGGAGTCTAAGTGAGGACACGCCGAACCCGTTGAATGAGTTTGGTGTGACGCCCTGGCGGCCCGACGTACCGGCAGTGCTGGGGGAGATATCACCGGGTGGCCGGGCTGAGGCCGGCGGGTTGAAATCCGGCGACCGAGTGGTTGAGGTGGACGGCAAGCCAGTAGCGGACTGGTTCGAACTGGTGGCTTTCATACGCGAGGCGCCCGAAAAGCCCCTGGAGCTAACGGTCGAACGCGATGGCCGCATGGAACAAATCCGTGTGACGCCCGCGGAAAGAACGGCAGACGATGGCAGTGTTACCGGTTTTGTGGGTGCGGGTGTCAGCGAGGTGACCTGGCCTGATCACGTACTCAGGGATGTCAGTTATGGTCCCCTGGCAGCGATTCCCAACGCGGTTTCCGAAACCTGGGGTGACACTCGATTGACCCTGGTCGCGATCAAAAAAATGGTGACCGGATTGCTTTCTCCCACTAACCTTAGTGGCCCGATTACCATTGCCAGGATAGCGGAAGCCAGTGTAAGTTCCGGTTTCGAAGACTTTATTCGTTTTCTTGCCTACCTCAGTGTCAGTCTTGGGGTGCTGAACCTTCTGCCAATACCGGTTCTTGATGGTGGGCATATTGTCTATTACACCATTGAAGCCATCCGCCGGAAGCCTCTATCAGAGCAGGCCCAGGCGTTCGGACTGCGTATTGGAATGGCAATGATCCTTACATTAATGGTGTTCGCACTTTACAACGACCTGATGCGGTTGTGAGAATTGCGAACTCCTTACGCGCATCAACAGGCGAAATTATTGAATGAGACGTTCTCTTCTGGGTATAGCTGTAGGCTTGGTAGTCGCCACCTCAACCATAAAACCGGCACTGGCTGATGAATTCACCGTATCCGATATCGAGGTAGAAGGCCTTCAGCGGGTATCCGCAGGGACGGTATTTTCCGCATTTCCCGTTTCGATCGGGGAGCCGGTCGATGAGGTGGAGCTGTCCGATGCGATCAAAGACCTGTTTCGCACCGGCCTGTTTACCGATATCAAAGCCAGCCGTGATGGTGGTGTGCTGATCCTTACGGTTCAGGAGCGACCTTCAATCACGTCCATAGACATTGAAGGCAACAAGAACATCGAAACCCCCATGCTGATGGATGCGCTATCCGGAGCGGGTCTCCAGGAGGGGCAGGTATTTCGCAGGGCGACCCTTGAGCGACTGGAGCTTGAGATTCTCCGGTCCTACATCAGTCAGGGTCGTTACAACGCGCGGGTGAAAGCCACCGCCGAGGACCTTCCCCGCAATCGCGTTGCCATCAAGCTGGACATTAACGAAGGTACGGTTGCGGCTATCCAGCACATCAATATTGTGGGTAACGACGCGTTTGACGACGAGCGGCTGCTGGATCTGTTTGAGCTCCAGACCACCAGTTGGTGGAATTCCATCACCAGTGCTGACAAGTATGCCCGGGAGCGCCTGAGCGGCGACCTGGAGTCACTGCGGTCCTTCTACCTTGACCGCGGCTACATCGACTTTACGGTTGAGTCCAGCCAGGTCTCGATTTCTCCCGACAAGAAACAGGTTTTTATTGCCATCTCGTTGAACGAGGGGCCTCAATACACGGTGTCAGACGTCAACCTGCGCGGTGAGCTGATCGTACCTGAGGAAGAGCTGCGGGAGCTTATTCCCATTGAAGAGGGCGACGTGTTCTCTCGTTCCCGGATGACGGCGATTTCGGAAGCGCTTTCCCGTCGTCTTGGCCGCGAAGGTTATGCGTTTGCAAACGTGAATGCGGTGCCGGAGCCTGCCGATGACAATACAGCGTCAGTAACCTTCTTCGTGGAGCCTGGTAAGCGGGCGTATGTCCGGCGCATCAATTTTGATGGCAACGTCTCCACCCGGGACGATGTGTTGCGCCAGGAAATGACCCAGATGGAAGGTGGCGTCGCCTCCACCGACCGGATCGAATTCTCGAAAACAAAGTTGGAGCGGCTTGGCTTCTTCGAAACCGTCGATGTGGAGACGGTTCCTGTGCCCGGTACGGATGATTTGGTGGACGTTAACTATTCCGTGGCGGAACAGGCAACCGGCAGTCTGTCGGCGTCTGTCGGCTTCTCGCAGGCCTCCGGGGTAATCCTGGGCGCTAACGTGTCCGAGAACAACTTCTTTGGCAGCGGCAAGCGTGTCTCCTTTGGCGTCAACGTCAGTGACTCCATCAAGAGTGCCAATTTTTCCTACCAGGACCCATACTACACCGTGGATGGCGTCAGCCGTGGTTTCAGCGTGTTTGCCCGTGAAACCGACTTTGAAGAACAGGATATTTCCTCTTACCTGCTGGATGAGTACGGCGGCCGCCTCACCTTCGGTTATCCTACGGACAACATTACCCGCCTTAATTTCGGGCTTGGTTATACGTTGTCCAAGGTGAAGGAGGGTGCATTCACCTCAGAAGAGGTCAAAACCTTCATTGATGAAGAAGGCAACGATTTCAACAATTATTTCCTGTTCGGTTCGTGGCGGCGCAGCACACTAAATAGGGGTGTTCTTCCAACGGACGGCTATAGCCTGTCGTTATCCGCTGATGTAGCGGTGCCCGGCAGCGACCTGACATTCTATAAGCTGAATCAGAAAACCGAGTTCTACCAGCCACTGAACGATAATCAGACCTGGGTATTCAGGGCGCGTTCGGAGATTGGTTACGGGGACGGTTACAACGGCCGAAGCGTGATGCCGTTCTACGAGCACTTCTACGCCGGTGGCTATGGTTCGGTGCGCGGATATGAGGCAAACTCTCTCGGCCCGCTTGCTACCAATGCGCCGAACGACTTCTCCGATCCGGACCCCTTCGGTGGTAGCTTGTTGACGGAAGGCAGCCTGGAACTGATTTTCCCCACACCGTTTGCTGGGGATACCCGTTCCATGAGAACCGCGTTCTTCGTGGATGCGGGGCAGGTTTTTGATGCCGATAGGAATTTTGATCCGGCCCTGGATGAAATTCGCCTGTCGGCCGGTGTAGGATTCCAGTGGATCACGGCAGTAGGACCGCTGGCGTTCAGTCTTGCCAAACCCTTGAACGACAAGAGCGGTGACGACACTCAGGTGTTCCAGTTCTCCCTCGGCCAGACCTTCTGATCGTCAGGGCCGGAGGGGGTGCGAAAGACAATGATAAACAGGAGAAATAACATGTTCCGATATTCCGTTGCAGCGATTCTGTCAATGCTGCTGATCGCATTCCCGGCTGCTGCCGAAACCAGAATAGGTGTGGTTGACCTTCGCCAGGCCTTGTTCTCGTCCAGCGATGCGCGCGCGTTCAGCGAGACACTGCAGAAAGATTTCGCTGGAGAGGAAGCCAAGGTTCGTGAAGCCCAGGAGGCCGCCCGCAAGCTCAAGGAGCGGCTTGAGAAAGACGGTGCCATGATGAATGAGTCCGAGCGCCAACAGATGGCTGCTGAGTTCCAGGAGAAAGTTAAGGAATTCAATTTCCTCAAGCAGCGCCTGGACTCCACTGTGGCCAATCGCAAGCAACAGTTCCTCGAAGAAGCCCGCCCGGAGGTAGACGCAGCGGTTAAGGAGCTCCTGGAAGAGAACAATCTGGACATGATCCTGCCCAGCGAGGCGGTGGTGTATGTCAAGCCTGAAATGAATCTGACAGAAGAGTTGCTAGAGAAACTGGACCGCTGATACGGAGGGCCGGATAATGGCCCGCCCGGATAAACCTTGTGGAGCTGACAATGACAAAGCGTTCGTACCGGCTGGGCGACATTGCTTCTGAGCTTGGCGCGGAGCTCAAGGGCAATCCCGATACGGAAATCAACGGGCTTGCGACGCTTCAGGCGGCTTCTCCGGGCCAGATAGCCTTCCTGGCCAACCCGTCGTACGGTCGCTACCTGACGGAGACCAGCGCTTCAGCGGTTATACTCTCGCAATCGACTGCGGACCAGTGTCCTACCAACGTCCTGTTACTGGATAACCCCTACCTCGGCTATGCTCGCCTGAGCCATTGGTTTGACCCGGCGCCGGTTCCAGAGCCTGGTATTCACCCGTCGGCCGTTGTGGCGTCTTCCGCGAGGGTCTCGGATACGGCCTGCATCGGCCCTCAGGCTGTTATTGAGGCTGAGGCTGTCGTGGGCGAAAACGTTGTCGTGGGCGCCGGCTGTGTTATTGGAGCCCGGTGTCAGATTGGCGAGCAGACTATACTGCGTCCACGGGTAACCTTGGCCCACGATATCGTTATGGGGAAGCGTTGCCATATCCTCAGTGGTGCGGTCATCGGTTCCGACGGTTTCGGGTTTGCAAATGAGAAAGGAGCCTGGCATCGAATAGCCCAGCTTGGCCGGGTCATTCTGGGGGACGATGTTGAAGTGGGTGCGAACACCACAATTGATCGGGGAGCCTTGGACGACACGATCATTGGCGATGGCGTGAAGCTCGATAACCTGATTCAGATTGCGCACAACGTCAGTATTGGTGATCACAGTGCCATGGCGGCGATGGTGGGTATCGCGGGTAGCACACGTATTGGCAGCCACTGTGTTTTTGGCGGCCAATCGGGTGTGGCAGGGCACCTTACGATTGCGGATCAGGTCCACCTGACCGGCATGACGCTGGTTTCTGGTGACATTCGGGAGCCCGGCGTGTATTCGTCTGGAACCAGCGCCGACAGCAACCGGCAATGGCGTAAAAATGCTGTGCGTTTCCGTCAGCTTGATGCCTTGGCGCGTCGGCTTAAAGAACTGGAAAAGAAAATGGAAGGCTGAGGCCGCTACTGATGATGTATATCGACGAGATCATGGAATACCTGCCCCATCGCTACCCGTTTTTGCTGGTTGATCGGGTAACAGAGCTGGAAAAAGGACAATTCATCAAGGGCTATAAGAATATCTCCCTTAATGAGCCTTTTTTTACCGGCCACTTTCCCAATAACCCCATTATGCCGGGCGTGCTGATCATCGAAGCCATGGCTCAGCTTTCAGGTATTCTCGGCTTTGTGACGGTTGGCCGGAAACCCTCAGACGGCGTGGTACAATACCTGGCTGGTTCCAGTAAAGCGCGTTTCAAGCGCCCCGTGGTGCCGGGGGACAGGCTGTGCATGGAGTCACAGGTTATTTCCGGAAAGCGTGGAATCTATAAATTCGAGTGCCGCGCACTGGTTGATGATGAAGTCGTCTGTGTGGCAGAAATATTGACCGCTGAGAGAGAAGTTTGATGGCGACAAAAGAATGGTCGGGAGTCCATCCTCAGGCGATTGTGGACCCCTCTGCCAAGCTTGCCGACAACGTAACGGTTGGCCCATGGAGCTACATCGGCCCGAACGTTGAGATCGGAGAGGGGACTGAAGTGATGTCCCACGTGGTCATCAAGGGCCCAACGAGAATCGGCCGCAATAACCGCATATTTCAGTTTTCCAGTGTCGGGGAAGAATGCCAGGACAAAAAATACGCGGGTGAGCCAACCACGCTGGTTATTGGTGATGACAATATCATCCGTGAGAACTGCACCATTCATCGGGGCACGGTTCAGGATCGTGGTGAAACCTGTATCGGCAATGGCAATCTGCTCATGGCCTACGTGCATGTGGCGCATGACTGCATTATTGGCAATAACACCATCCTGGCCAATTGTGCGACATTGGCCGGCCATGTGTCCGTTGGTGACTTCGCGATACTGGGTGGCGGCACCATGGTTCATCAGTTCTGTCATATTGGAACCCACAGCATGAGTGCTGGTGGAAGTATTGTGCTGAAAGACATCCCTGCGTACATCATGGCAAGCGGGCAATCTGCACAGCCGTTTGGCATGAACGTGGAAGGCTTGCGCCGCCGTGGTTTCAGCAAGGAGGTGTTGTTGGCACTCCGTCGTGCTTACAAGGTTATCTATCGTCAGGGCCTGACTACGGAACAAGCCGTTGAAGAGCTCGAAAAAGCCTACTCCGATATTCCCGAAGTGACGCCCCTGATCGATTCCCTTCGTGGTGCACACCGCGGCATCATCCGCTAACCAGGGAGTGAATGCCCCGGTGACGGACCATCACGAAAACTCTGTAGCCAGCACCCGCAAAGTGACTTTCGCCATCGTGGCCGGAGAGGCGTCAGGAGATATCCTCGGCGCCGGTCTGATCCGTTCCCTGCGGCTCAGGTATCCGAACGCGCGGTTTGTCGGCATTGGTGGCGATGAAATGATCGCGGAAGGCTTCCACTCTCTCGTTCCTATGGAACGGCTGTCAGTGATGGGGCTCGTCGAAGTGCTCGGGCGAATACGGGAGCTGTTCGATATTCGCGCACGGCTGATGAACTACCTGCTGGCGACACCGCCGGACGTCGTCATTGGTATCGACTCCCCGGACTTTACCCTGGGTATTGAGCGCAGGTGTCGTGATGCCGGTATTCCGACCGCCCATTATGTTAGCCCGTCCGTCTGGGCCTGGCGGCAAAAGCGGATCTTCACGATCGCCAAATCTGTCAACCTTATGCTTACCCTGTTCCCGTTTGAGGCCCGTTTCTACGAAGAGCACGGCGTGCCCGTGGCCTTTGTAGGGCACCCCCTGGCGGACCGCATTCCAATGATGCCTGATACAGCTGGTGCCCGTCAGTCCCTGGGGCTTCTGGAAGATGCGCCGGTGCTGGCCATTCTTCCGGGGAGCCGGGGCGGGGAAGTGGAGCGCCTGGGTACTCTTTTTCTGGAGGCCGCCCGTTGGATCCAGGGCAGGCGTCCGGATTTGCAACTGGTGATTCCTTGCGTAAACCGGGATCGGGAAAAGCAGGTTCGGGCACTGGTAGACGCCCTGGACGTGAAACTGGCGGTGACCATTGTGCGAGGCCGTTCGAGAGAGGTGATGGCATCGTCCGACGTGGTATTGCTTGCGTCCGGAACCGCCACTCTGGAAGCCATGTTGCTGAAGAAGCCCATGGTGGTGGGTTACCGGTTGAGTCGTGTCAGCTATGCATTGGTCTCAAGGCTGGTCAAGGTGCCTTATGTGGCCTTGCCAAACCTGCTGGCCAAGGAACAACTGGTTCCGGAACTATTGCAGGATGATGCTTCGCCGGAGTCTCTCGGAGAAGCCGTGCTTGAGCGCCTTGAAAATGAATCCGAACGCGCCCGGTTGACAGCCGCTTTTTCACAATTGCATGAACAATTGCGACAGGGGGCTGACGAGCAGTCTGCTGCAGCCATCTCCGCATTGATAGAAGGCGGAACAGTATGAGTAAGCGCCCCTTACCGCCGTTTGAGTGCCAATATCAGGGGCGACTATTGGCCGGTGTGGACGAGGTGGGACGCGGGCCGCTGGTTGGGGCTGTGGTGACGGCCGCGGTTATCCTGAACCCGGAAAAGCCAATACCGGGCCTGGCAGATTCGAAAAAGCTGACGGACAAGCGCCGTGAGGCTCTTTACGAACAGATCATTGAGCGTGCAGTATCCTGGAGCCTGGGGCGCTGTGAGGCCGATGAGATTGACAGGCTGAACATCTTCCAGGCAACCATGGTGGCTATGGAGCGTGCCGTGGCGGGCCTGCATGTCGAGCCGGAATATGTACTGGTGGATGGTAACCGCTGCCCCAAATGGCGTTGGACCTCTGAGCCAGTGGTGAAGGGCGACAGCCGGGTGGAGGCCATCAGTGCGGCGTCCATTGTCGCCAAGGTGACTCGTGACAGGGAGATGGCTGTGCTCCATGAGGAATTCCCTGAGTACGGCTTTGCAGGCCACAAGGGTTATCCGACGCCCGTACACCTCGAAGCGCTTGGCAGATTGGGTGCAACCGCTCACCATCGTCGCTCATTCCGCCCGGTTCAGGAAGCGATTGATGCCGTGGGTTTGTACAGCCGCGCCGCGGATCAGGAACTGCAATATCCTGGCGACTTGTTTGAAAATATCGATTGACAGGTTCCGGTCGAATCCTTAGTATACGCGCACGTTGATCGGGGGAAGCCCCGGTAAGTCTGGTAGCTCGTCGGGCTCATAACCCGAAGGTCGTAGGTTCGAATCCTGCCCCCGCTACCACTTATAAAAAGCCGGTCTTTGACCGGCTTTTTTTGTGCCTGTTCGGTCTACTTCAGGATTTAGTTCCGCCCCGCATATTTTTCGACCCTTTTGCAACTCCTATCCAGTCGGCTTTCCTTAAATCTAATACTTTCGTACCAAAAATAACCGCCATTTATCGCCTTTCGGGCAAAAAATTGCCCGGTTAATCAGTATCCTCAGTTGTTTCATTACGGTTATCTGTCGAAAAATTGACAAAATCGTAACTTGGGAAATGACACCATTCACATCGATACTTGCCCACGTTTTATACAATTTAACAAATTCGGCAATTTATTGGTGTGAAATACATATGAAACGCGTCACCAAAGTGTCACAGGCATGGATTGCCGCGTTGTTTTTAGGATTGGTCCTCACAGGCTGTGGGGGCGGTTCTTCTGGTAGCTCAGAGAGCACTGCAGGTACAGGCGATAGCACGGGGGTTGGCTCAGGTGGTTCCGAGGGCAATCCACCACCGAGCGGTGGTGGCGAGGGAGTGGTTGACCGCTCGGCGTCGCTCAGCTGGAATGCGCCCACCGATCGTGAAAACGGCGATGATCTAAGTCCGTACGATTTGGAGCGCTACGTTATCAGGTACGGAACGGATAGGAATAACCTCGACAAACAAGTTCAAGTCGACAATGTCGGAGGCTTGGAAACGATGAGCTATGACGTTGAGAACTTGTCGGCGGGCACCTGGTACTTCACGATTCAGGTGGAAGATGTTGATGGCCTGATGAGCGCGCCATCGGCGCCGGTCAGCAAAACCATCTAGTTCAGACAACGGATCTCTGACATGAAGTGTATGCTCGGCCTTGCTGTTACCCCAATGGATGCGCAATCGGCAGTTTGAGGGTAAAGGCCGACCCTTCCCCGGGTCGGGAGCGAAGGGTTATTTCACCGCGATGCTTTTCGACCACAACGTTCACGAACGACAGCCCGAGCCCGGTGCCATGATTGCCAGACAGCTCGCTGCTTTTCTGGCGCTGATAGCGATCAAACAGATAGGGGATTTCTTCCGGAGCAATGCCTTCCCCCTCGTCGCTTACAGTCAGACACGCCTGGTGGCCGGCCTGAAAAACCTGAATGTTGACGATCGATCCGGATGGGCTGTACTGCACGGCGTTGGTCAGAAGGTTGATCACGGCACGTTCAAGCAGTTCCGCATTTCCTTTCAGCCATAAATCCTCTGTTCCCTGAAGTAACAGCTGAATGCCTTTCTCGGCAGCCTGCTCGCTGACGCTGTCGCGGGCGTTCTCAACAATGGCTAAAAACTCGCACTCGTAAAAGCGGGTTTCGGTTAACTGTTCGGCCCTGGCAAGCTGCACGAATTCTTCAGCAAGATGATAACTGCGCTTCGCTAGCCGACCCAATTGGTCGAGCTGTTCCGGCTCGATATGGCCACGATTCCGCTTGAGCTGTTCGATCAGTGCAAGTTGTGAAACCAGGGGCGAGCGAACATCGTGAGAAATAAAGTCGATGGCCTCCCGGTGCTGGCGCTGTTGTTCCCTGAGTTCCGAGATATCCGATATGTTGGCGATAATGCCGTTCTGATCGCTGTCAGGCAGTGAAAACGGCGCGAAGTGAATCAGGAAATCCATATCGCGAATCCGTAGGTCCACTGTGCGGCTCTGAGCCAGCGTGAGGGTTTCCGAGACGGTTTCATGCCAGGGCGGATTGTCCCGTGGGTCATGTCCCTCCAGAAGTCTGGCCAGGGGCAGGCCGCTAAGGCTTGGCATGGGTTCACGAAACCATTCTTCAATGTGGCCGTTGGCAAAGCGGATAACGCCTAACTCGTCGGTTACGATAATGCCGTCCGGCATGCGTTCGAAGCTGCGCCTGATAAACCTCTGCATCTGACTCATGCGCTCGGTCGCTACGCGTACTCGCTCGATTCGAGCGGAGATGTTTTCCCTTGGCCCCGTTTTACGCACCGGCTCCTGGGTGCTGGACAGCGGCAAACGGCGGAGGTAGCGCTGGATGGCCTCCCGGCTCAGGTCGTTGGGCAGCTTGAGCCCGATTTTGTAGGTTACGCCATTGCGTATCAGGCTGACCCAGCTTTGGCCATCAATGTGATGCCATTGGCCCGGGGTGTCCAGCGGCGGGATATCATCGGCGGCCAGACCAGAAGATGTCATCACGTCATCACCTTCAGCTAACAGCCAGCCCTCTGGTTGAAGCAGGGCCTGGAAATGGCTGAGCAGTTGCGGTGGGTGCCTCAGTGACGGCTCTTCGAGGGTCATGGTGGGCCCGCGGGCAAGCTCGTCAAGCTGCCGGTTGAGGAAGCTGTTGGTCATGGCCAGCCGTAGTGCGCTGGATACGGGCAGCGCCAGCAGGGGAATTACGATGGCGTGGGAGATCGGTAGCCAGAGCTTGGCTCCGACCAACAGTAGCGCATGCAGGAGAGCCAATAAGCCGAGGCTCGTCAAACAGAGCAAAATGCTACGTGCCGGTCGCATGCGGGGTAGGGTGAACGACAATAGAGCGATGATAAAAACGGCGAGACCAATCGCAATAGGCTTCGATACCCGTGATATCAGTTCGTCTTTCACCAATGCGGAATAGCTGTTGGCGTGGAACTCAACGCCGGACATGGGCTGTTTGAGGCCCGAAAACGGGGTGGGCAGGATGTCGCCAAAACCCGGTGCGGTTGCACCCACAAACACGGTTTGCCCTTTGAAAGCATCCTTTGCGAATTGCCCATCAAGCACCTTGGTATAGGAGTGGGAAGGCAGCGTCCCGGCACCACCAGCCATTGGAATGGCGCGGTAGTGCTGTCTGACGTTTGTGTAGGGCGGCACACTGGATATTTCCGGGCCCGGTGACGGTGTATCAGAGGCCGCCAGTGCCAGGCTGGGCCATAGCTGATCGCCCAGGCCATTGAACAGATAAAGTCCTCGCGCCAAGCCGTCTTCGTCAAGCTCCACGTGGGCGTGCCCAAGCGTTGCAGCTGCGGACGCCAACGCAGGGGCGGGAAGTTGTTCGCTGATCAGGTAGTGCCGGGAGGGCGGTGACAGATGAAGCGGCAGGATGACGTTGCCGTGTTTCTGCATGGCGTTGGCCATTGCCTGGTCTGCCGGCGATGGTTCGGGGAACAGGATGTCGAAGACAATCGTTTTGGCGCCGGCCTGATGGAGTTTCTCAATGAGCTGTGCATGGGTTGTCCGTGGCCAGGGCCAGCGCCCCAGGCGATCCATGCTCAGTTCGTCAATGGCGATAACAACGACGTCATCGGCCGGTTCTGCGGGTGTTGCGGTGATAAGGGTGTCGTAAAGCCAGAAGTCCAGGCGCTCCGGTGCAGAGGTCGTCTGGAACAGTAGCAAAAATGTCAGTAGTGGCAGGCCCAGCGTCCAAGGTGTTGTTTTAATGGGAAACCAGTTCCGGGTCATGGGGCCTGCTGTCGGGTATCAGGAAATTGTGGGTTATTCCAGAAACAATTCCCTCCCTGGTCCCCACCGGCTTTCGAGCGGACCGTCAGAGAGGGCTTTCAGGCGAACAAAATACCGTCTTCCGGGAATGAGGCGCAAGGCCGCAGTGGTATCCGACAGCGTAGCCTCTTTGATGATGTTGTTAAATCCCGGTTCTTCAGACAGCTGCAGGCGATAATCGGTTGCAGTATCCACCTTCTGCCAGAATACCCTTACCTGGCTATCGACGTAGTTGACACTGATGATGCGAACCGGTGGCAGGGTCCCGTTCACGACCAGCGAGCGTGCCTCACTCGTGGCCACAGAATTGCCGCCGGCCTCGGTGACCACCCGCCAGTAGTATTGTCCCGGTGTCAGTGGTCGAGAAGGCAGCGCGCTTTCATCAGGCGCCCACTCGCTGGTGGCAATCGTGTTTCCAAAGTCTTTGTCCTCCGCAATTTCCACCCGGGCGACTTCGTTTTCGCCGCGCAACTGCCATCGGAACTCGGGCATGTCGTCGTTAACGGTCGCGCCTGGTTCCGGTTGTTCCAGTGCGGCAGTCCGGGCCTGTAGGTCGACTTCGAAAGACATGACGCCGGGCATGCCTGCCATGCCACGATTGTCGATGGCGGCAAGGTGAATCTCGTAGCGGCCATTGTCCAGCAGGTTAATATCGAAATCATTGTCGCTGACTTCGCTGCTGTTAATCCAGCGGCCGGACTCGGCATCAAAGATATCCACGCGATGGCTGTTGGCTCCGTTGGGCGTCCAGCTCAACTGTGCAGGAAGTTGCTTCAACTGCTGCGGCAGGGGGTTAATCTCCGGAGCTGGGGGCAGGCGGCGGATGCTCATTCTGCCCACACCTGCGGTTGAAACGCTGGCGCTATAACCAGCTGGAATCCGGCGTGTTTGCCCCGGCGGGCCAAACGATACCTCGCCCTCGGTAACCCGTAGATCGGTCATGCCGGGCGCAGTCCTGAGGGTAAACATGGTGCCCCTGACCGCCGCCACCGCGGAGGGTGTTTCGATCTCAAAACGTGAACCGCCCTCGATCACGGGTTTCACCTGGGTTTCAATTTCGCCCTGATTGAGGCGCAGGCGGGTGTCCACCATGCCGGACTTCCCATACTGCGTCAGGCGATTGAAGGCGAGGCGGGAATGCGGTGATATCCGCACTACAGAGCCGTCAGCAAGTTCGATGGTTGCCGTGCCAGCCTGTGACCGGATTTCATCACCCACCCGAATCAGGGAATCGCTGGTCAGGGGGCGTTTGGTGCCGTCACTACCGGAAATCAGTTGCACCGACCCGGTCACCGAGTTGACCCGCGCAGGGTTGGGTTGGCGCTGAAGCCAGGCAAGGGGAATTCTCAGGTTGTCTCCACTGCCCACCTTGGCGGGGTTATCGATGCCGTTATGCTGTAGCAGGCGAATGGCGGGAATATCCTTGGACAACAATGCGTCAGCGATCTCCGCAAAATGTTCACCGGGTCGTACCGTATAGATCCACTCCGGCGTCGCATTGGATTCAGGGGTAGCAGTGGCCGCCTGGGAGCCCCGGGTGACCGAAAGTTCCGCCTGTACTGGCAACACCGCCAGGGAGCTGATTAGGAGCAGCAAACCGGTGAACGTTCGCAGGGTGACGCATTGATTCATGTCAGGCTTGTTCCATGACCGGTACGTTCTCATCCGGGCCAGAGGCTTTCATGGCCTCAAGACGATAGCCGCGCTGGTAAATGGTCTTGATGCGGAAGCCGTTTTCGGGATTAAGGCCCAGTCTGCGGCGAAGCCGGCTCATGTGCGTGTCCACGGTACGGGTATTGATGTCTTTCGCCAGTCCCCATACCCGCTCAAGCAGCATCTCGCGGGTCAGTAGCCGGCCCTGGTTCTGGAACAGGAACAGGGTCAGGTCAAAATCCTTGTCGGTCAGCGTCAGCACGTTGCCGTGAAGCGCAATGGTCCGAAGCTGGGTATTGATCTCGAAAGGGCCGTACTGCAACGATTCTTTTTCGGTATCGGGGCTGGTGCGACGTGCCAATGCATTGATGCGCGCCACCAGTTCTGCCTCGCGAGCGGGTTTGGCGAGGTAGTCGTCAGCACCAGCATCCAGCGCACGTACGATGTCCGTCTCGCTGTCGCGCTGGGTGAGAAACACCACCGGAATCTGCCAGTTCAACTGCGCACGTACGCTTTCCAGAACCTCAATCCCGGTCATGTCGGGTATTTGCCAATCCATCACCAGCAGATCATAGCTGCGGTGAAGGACCGCGCTCAGGAATGCCTGGCCTGACGGAAAACTGTCGCAGTGGTGCCCGCGCTCGGACAACACAGACTGAATGTGCTGAGCCTGTTCATGTTCGTCCTCAAGCAGGGCAATTCGCATCAAACGTCTCCCGACATCAAATTTGTCATATTCAGGCTTCCCGGCCGACGGCGGGGAATGGGTATTGAATTCCGCTTCATATTATTACAAATCCGCAATTTCGCTTCAGTGTCGTTATGTAGTGTTGCGTAAACGGATCGCAGGCTTTCCGTTGTCGTCATCCAGTGTTTGTCGGCAGCCGGGGAAATTACTGCAGCCCCAGAACCAGCCTTTTTTGCCTTGTCTGCGCACCAGGGGCGAAAAACAGTGCGGGCAGGGAATGGGTTTTTCTCCCGTGCCATCCGCCGGCGACTGGTCCTCAATGGGCCGTGTGCCTTTGCAGTCCGGAAAGCGGGTGCAGGCATGGAAGGCACCAAACTTGCCCTCGCGCTGGCGCATGGGAGCGCGGCACTTGGGGCAGTGCGGCTGCCCCTCGCCTGGTGGGGCAGTCTTGGCTTCCTGATCTGGGGTATTGATGAACCCGCGTATCTGTTCTTTCAGGTCTGCAATAAACTGCTTGGGATTGCCCTCACCGCGGCGAATACTCTCCAGGGTGGCTTCCCAAATGGCCGTCATATCCGGCTTGCTGACGGATTCCGGCAATGAATCAATCAACGCCTTTCCCTTCGGCGTTGACCGGATGTGGCGCTTGTCCCGGTATAGATAGTCGCGCCGGAACAGGGTATCAATGATCGCCGCCCGCGTGGCCTCAGTGCCCAGCCCATCGGTCTCACGCAGGGTTTTGCGAAGCTCTGGATCGCTGACAAAGCGAGCGATATTGGTCATCGCTGACAGCAGCGTCGCGTCGGTGAAATATTGGGGTGGCTGGGTTTTGCGCTCGGCGATGTCCACCGAGTCACAGAGTATGGGGTCACCTTTCTCCAGGCGAGGGAGGGGCGCTTTGGCAGCCTCCTGTCGGCTTTCCCGCTGGCGAATCTCCAGGGTTTTCCAGCCCGGCTGAAGAACCGCGGTTTCCGTCGCCCTGAACGCGTGTTCGCCAATCCCGACAGTTAACTTGCCTTCCCGGTGTATGGCGTCTGCGCTGAACTGCATCAGGTAATACCGGCTGATCAGTTCGTAAATGTTCCTCTCAGCTTCGCTCAGACGTCCATTGGGAGCCTTTCTGGCCGTCGGGATGATAGCGTGGTGGGCATCCACCTTCTTGTCGTTCCAGGCTTCGGTGCGGCGGTTCAGATCCGCTGCCTCGCAGGCTGTCGCCAGTTCGCCGGCGACATTGCCAATGGCCTGCACCACACTTTGACGCTGGTCAAAATGACCTTCCGGTAGATAACGGCAGTCCGAACGGGGATAGGTAATCAACTGGTGGCGTTCGTACAGGTTTTGGGCGGTGTCCAATACGTCTTTCGCGCCCATGCGGAACAGTCGCCCCGCCTCGATCTGCAAGGCTGAGAGTGAGAATGGGAGAGGAGGCGTTTCGTTCCTGTCGCGGAAACGGGATTCCGTAACTTTGCCGGGCCGTCCTTCTACGGCCTCGGCGATCTGTCTGGCGACATTGCTGTCCAACAAACGGTCTTCTTCATCCAGATATTCCCGGTAGGCTTCCGAGGGCTGCCAGCGTGCCGTAAACGATTGCTGGTCCGATTCCTCATCTATCGCGTGGCACGTCGCCTGAACGCGGAAAAAAGGTTTCGGCTGGAAGTTCTCAATGGTGTTGTCCCGCTCCACCACCAATCCCAGCACCGGGGTTTGTACACGGCCGACGGAATACACGCCCTGCTGGCCCTGCTGCTGATAGGACAGGGTATAGAAACGGGTAAGATTAATGCCGTAGAGCCAGTCCGCCCGCTGGCGGGCGAGGGCGGAATGGGACAGGCGGCGAAACTCACGATTGTCCTTGGGTGCCTGGATGGCCTTTGCCACGGCCGCCGGGGTCAGGTCGTTGATCAGGATTCTCTGAACAGGACAAGTGGCGCCTGTGTAGCGGATGACTTCGTCCACCAGCAGTTGGCCCTCCCGGTCCGGATCGCCGGCGTGGACAATGGTCTCCGCCTTGCGGACCAGAGACTCCAATACCTTGAGCTGCTGGCGTACGCTGTCTTTAGGCATCACCTCCCAGCGCCCGGGAAACAGAGGCAAATCTTCCTGTCGCCATTTTTTCCAGCGCGGGTCGTACTGGCCGGGTTCCGCTGGTTCCAATAGGTGGCCGATGCACCAGCTAACGGTGCTGGCGTTGCTTCCTTCGCCGCAACGAATCCATCCGTTCCCCTTCTGATGGGGAGCGGGGAGGGCAGCAGCAATTGCCCGGCCCAGGCTTGGTTTTTCAGCAATGTACAGGCGCATAAGTCGGAAGCAGTTTTCGGGTGGGGATGGAAGATGGCGCTTTGTCTGTATCCTGTCAAGGTAACACAGCGTTTGGTGTAGTAGACTGTTCCATAACACATTCAATCAGGAGCAGGCCTGTTTATGTCCACACAACAAGCCATTGAGCAAAAGCTGACAAGCGCTTTCGACAGTCAACACCTCATGGTTGAAAACGAGAGCCACAAACATAGCGTGCCGCCGAACTCTGAAACCCATTTCAAGGTGACTCTGGTGTCTTCAGAGTTCGAGGGTCAGGGTAAGGTCAAGCGGCACCAAGCCATCTACAAAATACTGGCGAACGAAATGGCCGGTGGCGTCCACGCCCTGGCGCTGCATGTGTATTCACCACAGGAGTGGGAGAGTTCCGGCCAGGCTGCGCCTGATTCTCCTAATTGCATGGGCGGCTCCAAGAACGATCCGGCCTTTGCACCCGGAGGTGGCCAGTGAGCCAGTTCTTCCAGATTCACCCGGAAACGCCCCAGAAGCGGCTGATCAACCAGGCCGTGGATATTCTCCGCAAGGGAGGCGTTATTGTGTATCCGACGGATTCCGCCTACGCCATTGGCTGCCACCTCGGTGACAAGCAGGCAGCGGACCGGATAAAGCGCATTCGCCGCCTGGATGACAAGCACAACTTCACCCTGATGTGCCGGGACCTTTCGGACATCGGCGTGTTCGCGAAGGTCGACAACACCCAGTATCGGCTGCTCAAGAACTTCACACCGGGGGCATACACATTCATTCTGGACGCCACCAGTGAAGTACCACGCCGTCTGTTACACCCCAAGCGTAAAACCATTGGCATGCGGGTGCCAGACAACGCGATTGTGCAGGCGCTGCTGGCGGAACTGGGCGAACCCATCATGAGCAGTACGCTGATATTGCCGGGTGACGAAGACCCAATGACCGACCCTTATGACATCCGGGAAACTCTGGAACACGATCTGGACCTGATCATCGATGGTGGCTTTTGCGGCCTGGAGGCGACCACCGTGGTGAATATGACTGGGGATGCGCCGGAGGTGACTCGCGTCGGCAAAGGGGACCCAGAGCCCTTCCGGATTTAACGGAGTCAGGCCCGGGTGTTCAGGCTCAGGGCGAAATTTTTGCGGTCTGCGTAGTTGGTGGCCTGATCGGTACTGATGGTCCTGCGCAGGCTGTCGTAGCGGTGCGCCAGGTCCTGCAGGCCGTTGAATTGCTGGTTGTCGCTGACCAGGGTGTCCAGCAGTGAATTGTTCACGCCGTATGCCTTGTTCAACTTGAGCGCGTTGTCCACAAAGTGCAGGGTGGGCTCGCTGGCACTGAGCCGGCTGAATGCCTCCCCGAACGGCTTGCTGTTGTTCAGGTCCTGTTCGATACGGCTGCGGCTATCCTCTGGGATGCCACCACCAACGCTGATTTTGCCTTCGTCGGTCTTTGAGACTTCCACACTGGTTGCCGGATTCAGTTTGTACTCGGCAAGTTTATGCCGCAGCGTCTCCCGCATATAGGCAAGGTCCTGCCCGACGGTTTGCTTGTACTCAGCCATCTGCAACCGGGTGGATTTGGGGCGGCCGGTATCGAAACTCGCCCGCTCGGACAGGGTAAACCGGTCATCGGTTGCGGAAGCCGGCGCCTCCGGCGCTGTGGGCTTTGGTGCCGCATTGCCTGATGCCGCCGGCTGTTTCTTTTCCATGGCCTGCTGGAACTGGGTGCTGGCTTTGATCAGCGATGTGAGTAGCGACATGGCGTTGGTCCCCTCCCATGGCCAATGAGAAAATGTTGACGGTTTTGGTGTCTAGGGGAGGTTTAAGCATAAAGCGGGCCATCGCGACTTATTGCAGTGCACTTCTTATTAGTACCCTGAATAGTCGGCAGGAGGGCCGGCCGCGAGACCGGCCCTCCCTTGGTAGGATCACCTGGATTTATAACGCTCTTCGCAACTCGCCATAATCTCCGCCCGTTCTCAGCACGAGGGTGATGTTGTTGTCGTTCCTGTTTCGGAAAAACCAGCCATGGTTGCCGGTGAATGCAGCCACAAGCTCACCCTCATCTTCCGGAACGCCCCGGCCTTTTTCGTAAGAAATTGACTGGCCGCCTCCATCACCATGGGTATCGAAGTTGATAGGGCCACCCTCAGACACCCAGGAGAACCGGGCTGTAGCACCTTTCTCCATGGTGAGTTTGAACTCTGTGCCTTCTCCCGGTGTGAGAACCACGCGTACTTCATCCTGCCACTGCGGTTCCGCAATTTCCGGTTCAGGCGCAGGCTCAGCAGGCGCAACCTCTACTTCAGGTGAGGGACTTGGCTCCTCAACGGCTTCATCCACGACAGGTTCTTTGACTTCCGGGGTCTTCTGATCAACCGACGATTGCACCGCAACCATCTGGGCAGCCTCGTCAGCAGCTGCTTCTTCAGCAAGCTGCTCCTTGATCTCGCCCATTTCAGTCAGACCCAAAAGGCGACCTGCGCCGGTTGGGTCCAGGGCGTATTCAGCGGGCATGACCACGGTTACCAGCAGAACCAGCGCCACAATAGCGGCAATGATGGTGGATCGAACCAGCTTGGCAGTGCTGGGCAGTTCTTCACGGTTGGGTATATCGGTGTTGTACATAAAAAATCTCCAGAATCAGGCGACAAAGTAACCGGTGAGTTGATAGCCAAAGAGCAGGAAACCTGCGCTCATCATGGTCACGTTGGCGGTGTAGGCATGGCGGAAAAAGCCGTCGGTTTTTCGCCAGAAGCTGATGGCAATCAGGATCATGGCCAGGGCGATTAACTGTCCGATTTCCACGCCCACATTGAAGGCAAGGAGGTTCGGAATCAGGCCGTCCTGTGAGATGTCGTATTCGATGATCTTGGTGGACAGACCAAAGCCATGGAAGAACCCGAAAATCAACGTGGCGGCCTTGGTGTTGGGCTGGAAGCCAAACCACCGCTGATAGGCACCGATGTTGTCCAGTGCCTTGTAGACGATGGACAGACCAATAATCGCATCAATGATGTAGCTGTTGATGCCCACGTTGAAGTAAACCCCCAGCAACATTGTGGTGGAATGCCCCAAGGCAAACAGGCTCACGTAGATCGCGATGTGCTTCATCTGGTAGAGGAAGAAAATGACACCCAGAAGGAACAGCAGGTGGTCATAGCCGGTGACCATGTGTTTGGCCCCCAGATAGATGAACGAAATAAGGTTTATCCCGGTAATTTCCTGGATGTACCCCTTGTCGCCCTGGGCGACGGCATGGGCGAGTACATCGGTACTCAGGCCCAGCAAGCCCAAAGTCAGAAATATCCAGAGTAGACGATTACCTGTGCCCATTGAGGACACACCACGGCATCGGCCAGGCAAGTTTGACAACATAAAGACTCCAATCGAATGTGTTTTCTCGGGCCGCGCAAGCGGCAAGAATCAAGCGGAAAGGAGAGCTTTTGGAGGGCGTTCAAGCCGATAGCGCAAACTGCGGGGAGAGCCTCCGGCAAAGGGCACGGGCTGCCGGAGAACGGTCAGGCTTTGGGAAACAAACGGAACCCTGAGCTGATCTACGGTCTCGTGGGTATGATTGCCAGCATCATGATGAAGTGACGCCGCCTCTGGCTCTTCGTCAAAATCGTGGGTGTGTCCATGTCCACCATGACTGCCTGGGTGGCCGTCATGCAGTGATTCCCAATCGCCAGCCAGCTCAGCCACACCGTGAGAGAATGACTCGCCAATCACCGACAGTGACAGACCCGCCAATGCAAACAGCATGACGAGCGTCGGAAGCAGTTTTCTCTGGTGGATGGCCGAAATCATCAATCTAATGCGTCGAATCTGTGGTTGGATTTCAAGGGAGATAGAGGATAACATCCCCCCATGGGGGATAGGAATTAAACATGGTAAATAGTCACACGCATCAATCTCACCCGAATATTATCAAACGCCTGAAGAGGGCTAACGGCCATCTTGAAAGCGTGATTGGTATGATTGATCAGGGAAAACCCTGCCTGGAACTGGCCCAACAGCTTCACGCCGTGGAAAAGGCCATTCAACAGGCCAAGCGAGTGTTGGTTCAGGATCATATAGAGCACTGCCTCGATGATGCCATCGGACCTCTGGCACCGGATCAGCAACGCCGAGTGGACGAATTTAAGGCCATTGCCCGGTATCTGTGATCCTGTCAGTAACCAATTCCCGGATTCAGTCACACCGTAGCGGTTCAATCTTTACATGTACCAGCGACTGGCACTGGTTTCTGAATGCGGTTTTTGTAAGCGGTGGGTGACCCGTGATTGGAATCCTGAAACACCAAACCTATCGTCATCTGTTTTTGGCCCAGGTGGTCGCCTTGCTCGGCACAGGGCTGGCAACCGTGGCCTTGAGTCTATTGGCGTTCGATCTGGCTGGAGATAAAGCGGGGCAGGTACTTGGCAAGGCGATGGCCATCAAAATGGTTGCCTATGTGCTGATTGCACCGCTGGCCTCGGCGCTTGCCGAGAGTGTGCCCCGACGGTTGATGCTGGTATCGCTGGATCTGGTGCGGGCTGCCGTTGCACTTGCCTTGCCTTTTGTGACGGAAGTCTGGGAGGTGTATGTACTGATCGCCGTGCTGCAATCGGCATCTGCAGCCTTTACGCCGACGTTCCAGTCCACCATCCCGGACACCTTACCCAACGAGGACGACTATACTCGGGCGCTGTCCCTTTCCCGTCTGGCCTACGATCTTGAAAACCTGATCAGCCCGGCTCTGGCCGGCATGCTGTTGTTGGTCACCAGTTGGCAGGGGCTGTTTTCCGGCACGGTGGTTGGCTTCATCGCATCCGCGTTGCTCGTCGTATCGGTGGCTCTGCCTTCTGGCTCTGCACCGGAGAAGCGCCGGAGTATTCACGAGCGTGCCCGCCGTGGGTTTCGTATTTTTATGGCCACACCGCGCCTTCGGGGGCTGATCGCGCTGAATGTGGTGGTCAGCATGGCCGGCTCCATGGTGATCGTGAACACCGTAGTGATGGTGCAAGGTGGTTTTGGCCTGACCGAACAGCACACGGCCATGGCTTTTGCGGCATTCGGCGCGGGTTCCATGCTGGCGGCACTTGCGTTGCCCGCGCTGCTCAAACGCTGGAAGGACCGTCCGGTGATGCTGGCAGGGGCTTGGGTGTTGCTCGGCGGTTTGGGCGCGGCGTGGTTTGCCGACAGCCTCTACAGGCTGATGCCAGTCTGGGCGCTGCTTGGTGTCGGATTCTCAACGGTTCAGACACCCATAGGCCGTTTGCTCACCCAGTCTTCTCATGGCGAAGACCGCCCAGCACTGTTTGCCGCCCAGTTTTCGCTGTCTCACGCCGGCTGGCTGGTCGCCTATCCGCTGGCGGGATGGCTTGGCTCATCTGCCGGCATTCAGCCAACGCTGATTGTGTTGGCGGTTCTGGGGCTTGTCTTCCTGATTGCAGCCAGCCGACTGTGGCCCGCCGATGATCCATTGGTGATTGCCCATAGCCATCATGACCTGCCACGCGACCACCCGCACAGAACGGAATCGGGAGCGGAGCATTCCCACCGGTATGTGATTGATGAACTGCATCCGCGGTGGCCGGGTTAATAAGTGGCTCTCGATACCGCCAGGGGAATGTCCACCATTACCCGCAATCCGCGCTCATTAGCAGCGGAAAAACGAAGCGTTCCGCCGTAACGTTCGACAATTTCACGCACAATGGCGAGTCCGAGGCCGTGGCCTGGTGTTTGCTCGTCAAGTCGCAGCCCTCTTTGTCCGAGCCTGCCGATCTCGGTGTCGGTAACCCCCGGGCCATCATCCACGACTTTCATTTTCAGCAGGCCGGAGTCTTGCGACAGTGAAAGCTCCACACAATGTTCCGACCATTTGCCCGCGTTATCCAGGAGGTTGCCCATGATTTCATTCAGGTCGTGCTCTTCGATGGGCCAACGCGCGTCCTCGGGGAGCGAGCTCGACAGTTCGAAAGATCTTTCCGTGTACAGTCGCCCCAGCATCCACACCAGATCCCGGGCCTGTTTCATGGGGTAGGCGCTTTTCCCGACCTGTGGGCCTGCAAAGCGGCTCCGTCGCATTTCGGCTTCAAGCTGTTTGTCGATGTCGTTGAGCCTTGCGGTCATCTCGAGCCGCAGTTCGTCGGATAATGGGCGGCTGGTATCCTCAAGAATCTGCCGGACTGCCGCAATCGGGGTTTTCACGCTGTGAGAAAGATTGGCCAACGCGTCCCGTGAGCGCTCCAGCCGTTGATCCAGGGAGTCGAGCAGCTGGTTGAGCTGTTGTACCAGGGGGCGGAATTCTTCCGGTGCTTCGACATGAATCCGTGAGACTTTCCCGTCCTGAAGTCGCTTTAGCGTGGCCCTGAGGGCTACAACGGGACGCATGGACAGGTTGATACCGAACCAGATCACGGCGACCAGCAGTAAAATCAGCAATATGGAGACAATCGCAGTCCAGGCGTGCAGCTCGGCCTGGCTGCGCTTCAGTGCACCCAGATCCTCGGACACAATCACCACGATAGGCGTGTCGCCCACGCGAAATGACTTTCGGTAAGCCAGAATATCGGCTGGCGTATCGTCCTTTCCAGAGTCCTGCACACGATGGGTTCCGTCCTGCCCGGATTCAATCAGTGACATTAATACTGGCGCCCAGGAATCCGGTGAAATAATGGATCTGGACGGTGAATGTATGGCAAATGCGTGGTGGAAGACTTCCTGGAAGTAATCACCGGTCTGGAGGGTGTCCAGTTTGCCGTCGGAATCACGAATCTGATGCTCAAGGAATGCCACTTCATCTTTGAGCCGCGTCTCAACGAAATCCCGGGACATTCGGTCCAATAGAACACCGTGTACCAGCCATGCAAGGCCCATCAAGGCAATGCCAGCAGGCAGTAACAGCACCAGCAGAGTTCCCTTAACGGAAGCCGGTTTTCTAAGCAATGTCATTGAACAGATATCCCTGGCCGCGACGGGTTGAGATAGTATCGTTGCCGACAAGCTTCCGTAGTCTTCGGATGTAAGCTTCGATCACATTCTCACTGGGGTTGTCGTTCAGGTTATAGAGCTGTTCCATCAACTGTTCTTTCGAGAAAACCTGCCCGGGACGGCTCATCAGGCAGCGTAGCAGGCGGAATTCGGTACCTGTCAGGCTGTGTTCGGTGCCATCGTCGGATTTCAGGCTCTGACGATTTTCGTCCAACTCGTAGCGCCCGGCTTTGACCAGAGAATGAATGCGACCTTCGCTTCGACGCACAATGGCGTTCAGTCGGGCGATTAACTCTTCTGTCTGGAAGGGTTTGGCGAGGTAGTCATCTGCCCCGGCTTTCAGTCCTTCGACTTTATCGTGCCAGTCACCCCTCGCGGTTAAAATCAATACCGGAAAGGCAATGCGATCTTTCCTCCATTTTCTCAGCACGTCCAGGCCGTTGCCATCGGGCAAGCCAAGGTCAAGAATAATGGCACGGTATTCCTCCTGTCCTGCCAACATCATGGCTTCTCTGGCCGTGTGTGTTGTATCAACGCTAAACCCCGCCTTTTCAAGCTGACCGCTTAACCCATCAGCCAGCAAACGGTCGTCTTCAACGAGCAGTAATCGCATCGAGCTGTCCTTCTCGTCATTCAAATGGGTGTAAGTGTCGCTTATCAAACTGAATTCAGCCTGAACCATTAAAAATCTGGCATTTTCAGCAAGGATTCAGGTAAGTGCGCGATGGTGTGATTCTTATTTTGGCATGGCTCAGTGTCCTGAGCTAACCAACACCCGTGTTAACAAACCTGTCGTTGTAGGAGAAGGTGAAATGAAAGCATCAAAGATTATGCTGGTAGCAGCGTCCATGTCCATGTCTGCGGCGGCTATCGCGGCCGGCGCCCATGGTGGTGGCCACGGTGCCGGTAGTGGTGAGCCGGGCAAGGCATCCGAGGCCTCTCGCACCATCACTGTTGAAATGTACGACAACTACTATGAGCCGGAAGAAATCAGTGTTGAGACCGGTGAAACCGTGCGCTTTGTTGTCAAGAACGAGGGCAGCCTGGTCCACGAGTTCAATATCGGCACCCCTTCCATGCATGAAGGCCATCAGAAAGAAATGATGATGATGGTAGAGCACGGCGTGATTCAGGGCGGGAAGCTGAATCACGACATGATGAGCATGGACATGGGCAACGGAAAAACCATGAAGCATGACGATCCAAACAGCGTGTTGCTTGAGCCCGGACAGAGCAAGGAAGTTGTCTGGAAGTTTACGGAAAACGGCGACATTGAGTTCGCATGCAACGTGCCAGGCCACTACCAGGCCGGCATGTACGGTGACGTTAACTTTGAGTAAACCGGCGTACTGACAACCCCGCGAATGCACGGGTTGGGACTGTTTTCCAGCCCTGCTTCAACGAAGTGTAGTTTGGAGTAAGAAAAAGATGAAAACACGCCTACTGACAGGACTTTTAAGTCTGCTGATGCCTGCCATGGTTATGGCCGGTGAGTACGACCTGACGGTCGACCGGGTAAAAATTGATACTGGCGATTTCGTGAAAGAAGGCATTGGATACAATGGCGCATCTCCGGGACCGGTGATGCGCTTCAAAGAAGGCGAAAACGTAAAGATCAACGTGACCAATAACCTGGACGAGATGACGTCCATTCACTGGCACGGCCTGATCCTTCCTTTCGATCAGGACGGTGTGCCTGGTATCAGCTTTCCAGGCATCAAGCCGGGTGAAACCTTCACCTACGAGTTTCCTATTCAGCAGGCAGGCACCTACTGGTTTCACAGCCACTCCGGATTTCAGGAGCCGGATGGCGCCTACGGTTCCATCGTTATCGAACCCGAGGGACGTGAACCGTTCCGCTACGATCGTGAATACGTGGTGCAGTTGACTGACAAGCACCCCCATTCCGGTGATCGCATCATGCGTAACCTGAAAATGATGCCGGACTACTACAACCGCGAGCAGCAAACCGTCGGCGAGTTTTTCTCGGACGTGTCAGAAAATGGCCTGATGAACACCGTCAGTGACCGTATGGCCTGGGGCGGCATGCGGATGATGAAAGCAGATGTTGAAGACTTGCAGGGTTTTACCGGCTTGATCAACGGTAAAGGCCCGGACCAGAACTGGACGGGACTGTTTGAGCCGGGCGAACGCATTCGGTTGCGTTTTATAAACTCCTCGGCCATGACCTACTTTGACATCCGGATTCCTGGTCTGGACATGACGGTTGTCCAGGCAGATGGCAACAACGTTCAGCCGGTTAGTGTGGACGAGTTCCGGATCGGTGTGGCGGAAACCTACGATGTGATCGTCCGTCCGAAAGATGAGCAGGCCTACACCATCTTCGCCGAATCCATGGGGCGTTCGGGCTATGCCAGAGCGACACTGGCCCCAGAAGAGGGTATGGAAGCAGCCGTGCCGCAACTGCGTGAACCGGCGCGCCTGACTATGGCAGACATGAGCGGTATGGCCGGCATGGACCACGGCAGCATGGCTGGCATGGATCATGGCGACATGGATATGAATAGCTCAGAAGGGATGTCTGGAATGGATCATTCTTCGATGGAGGGAATGGGCCACTCGAATATGAAAGGAATGGATCATTCCAACATGGAAGGCATGGATCACTCTGGCATGTCCGGCATGGATCACGGTTCCATGGCGATGGGTAAAAAAGAAGGTCCAAGTGATCCCTTCTACGCCAAGGGTAGTGGCCTCGTACCTACAGCAGCCAATGGCGGCAAGTTCCTGTCCTACGCTGACCTCAAGGCCCAAGATCCACTGTATGAAGACCGCGAACCGACTCGAGAAATAGAGCTTCGTTTGACCGGCAATATGGAGCGGTACACCTGGAGTATCAATGGCGTTAAGTACGAAGATGCCGATCCGATCCGCCTGAAATATGGTGAGCGGGTCCGCTTCAAGTTTGTCAACGAAACCATGATGACTCACCCCATGCACTTGCACGGTATGTGGTCCATTCTAGATGTTGGCGCAGACCAGTGGAATCCGATCAAGCACACGGTCAGTGTGCAGCCCGGCACCACCGTTTACATGGAAACCGAAGTCGACGAGCCAGGCCAATGGGCGTTCCACTGCCACCTCTCTTACCACGCGGCCGCTGGTATGTTCCGTAAGGTGATTGTTGAAGGTGGGCCAGAGTCGACGCAGGCCAAAACAGACGCGGCTGCTGAAGAAGGAGGTGAGGCATGAGTTGTATTCGATCACTTGTTGCGGTCAGTTTCTTTGCCTCTATCGGATTCTCAACGGCGGTGACAGCTCAGGAAATGATCTCCGACACCACCGCTCGTAAACAGCCGCTCACAACCTGGGGTGTTCAATTCGAGGAGTTTGAATACCGCTACAGCGACGATGACGAGGAACTGGGCGTCTGGAATGCGGATGCTTTCTATGGCACCGACGAGTTCAAAGTCCGGTTGCTCACAACCGGGGAGTACGAGATAGAGGAGCAGGCCTACGAAACACTGGAAAACCAGCTGGTCGGCCAGATCCCCATCTCCAAGTTCTTCGACGCCAAAGCGGGCGTACGTTTCGATACGCCCGAGGGGCCGGACCGTACATATGCCGTTCTCGGTGTAGCCGGGCTGGCTCCCCAATGGTTTGAGATCGATGCAAACCTGTATGTCAGTAAGGATGGCGATACGTCAGCCGAACTGGATGCCGAGTACGAATTGCTGTTCACCAACTACTTGATTCTGGCGGCAACGCTGGATGCCACGGTTGCGTTTAGCGAGGACCGGGAAATTGGCGTTGGTAAAGGACTGGTTTCTACCGAAACCGGACTCAGGTTGAGCTATGACCTGATCGACCGTGCGTTCTCGCCTTATGTGGGCGTGGTGCATGAGCGCAAATACGGCGATAGTGCCGACTTTGCCAAAGCGGACGGCGGCAGTACAGCAGATTGGTTTGCTGTGATTGGCGCGCGCATCGCATTCTGATCAGGTACTTAGGGGCTAAAGATATTTCTTTGGCCCGTTTTTCTCGACATTGATTCAAGTGGGGGCTACCCAAGCCAGCATTGGCTATTTATTGAGTATCAAACGCCGTTCAAAACAACAGGAGGTTGTATGAGCAGCACGCACGACAGAACCACGCGCTATCAGGAAGGCAGTCTTACACTTCCGGGAACCGTTATGCTGGGCACCGGTGTCATGATTGGCGCCGGTATCTTTGCCCTTACCGGGCAGATGGCGCAGATGACCGGCGTTCTTTTCCCGTTGGCTTTTCTGGCCGCGGCGGTAATCGTAAGCTTCAGTGCCTATTCCTACATCAAAATTTCCAATGCCTACCCGTCAGCCGGGGGCATCGGCATGTACCTGCACAAAGCCTATGGCAACCGGCTACCGACAGCGTTTAACGCTTTGCTGATGTATTTTTCGATGGTGATTGCCCAGAGCTTTCTTGCGCGAACCTTCGGTTCTTACACCATGCAACTGTTCGGTGGCGATGAAAGTGGCCGCATGGTGCCCATTCTTGGCGTCTCACTAATTCTGGCCGCGTTTCTGATCAATCTGTTGGACAACCGAATGATTCAGGGCGTGGCTTCCTTTATAGGTATCCTGAAGATCGGAGGCATTCTGGTTTTCGGGCTGGTGGGTATCTGGATTGCCGACAGTGTTTCTGTTGATTTCTCTAGCCCCGGTGAGGCTGGAACCTTTGGCAATTTCCTGGGGGCAACGGCCCTCGGCATTCTGGCCTTCAAAGGTTTTACCACCATCACCAACAGCGGCTCGGAAGTCATTGACCCCAAGAGAAACGTGGGGCGAGCGATTATTATTTCCATCGCAGCCTCCGTGGTGATCTACACCCTGGTCGGTTTCGCCGTTGCCAGTAACCTGTCCCTGGCGGAAATCATCAAGACGCAGGACTACTCTCTGGCGGCCGCTGCGCGTCCCGCATTGGGCGATTACGGCGTCTGGTTTACCGTCGCCATTGCCATGATGGCCACCGCCGGTGGCATTCTGGCCAGTATTTTCGCCGTCTCACGCATGTTGGCCATGCTGACTGAAATGAAGCTGGTCCCCCACAGCCATTTCGGCATGCCCGGTAGCATCCAGAAGCACACGTTGGTTTATACCGTGGTGCTTGGGCTTATCCTCACGGCCTTCTTCGACCTGTCCCGAATTGCAGCGCTGGGCATCATTTTTTACCTAATCATGGACATTGCTATCCATTGGGGCGTTCTGCGCTATTTACGGGGGGATGTAAAGGCCAATGTGTGGGTGCCCACGGTGGCAATTGTTCTGGATTTGCTCGCTCTTGGTGGCTTCGTTTGGGTCAAACTGAATACTGACCCGTTTGTTATTGGCGTGGCGGTTGTCACCATGATTGTTATCGCAGTGGCCGAGCAACTGTTCCTGAAAAAGGCCACAGAAGCCGAAGAAGCGGGACACAAAGAATCGCATGCTCATCATCACTAATCACCAGAACTCGATAGGGAGGGATCGGCCATGACGGCTGAGCACACGGTCAAAGATCCTGTTTGCGGCATGTCGGTGAATCCACACTCGGCGGAGCATCGCAGCGAGCATGGCGGGAAAACCTGGTATTTCTGTTCTTCGGGGTGCAAATCGAAGTTTGACGGCGACCCGGGACACTACCTCAGTGGAGAACAGAAACAGGACGAACCCGTGGCTCCGGGCACCATGTACACCTGCCCGATGCATCCGGAAATTCGCCAGCAGGGCCCCGGGGATTGCCCTATCTGCGGTATGGCCCTGGAGCCCGAGCAGGTAAGTCTGGATGACGGGCCTTCGGAAGAGCTCAAAGACATGACTCGTCGATTCTGGATTGGCCTGGTGCTGGCCCTGCCGGTATTGGTGCTGGAAATGGGCGGGCATCTCACCGGCCTTGACCAGATCGTTGCCCCACAAATGTCCAACTGGATTCAACTGGTGTTGGCGACGCCCGTAGTGGCCTGGTGTGGCTGGCCTTTCTTTGTCAGAGGCTGGAAGTCCGTCGTCAGCCGCAATCTGAACATGTTCACGCTCATTGCCATTGGTACTGGCGTGGCGCTGATCTACAGCCTGGTGGCGACACTGGCGCCCCAGATTTTTCCCGACGCCTTTCGGCAGGAAGACGGTTCTGTCGCCGTCTACTTCGAGGCGGCTGCGGTCATCGTGGTGCTGGTTCTGTTAGGCCAGGTGCTTGAACTGCGGGCCCGGGAGAAAACCTCTGGCGCCATCAAGGCTTTGCTGGATCTGGCGCCAGCGACGGCCAGAAAGCTTGACGATGATGGCGGCGAGTCCGATGTATCGTTGGATCAGGTCAAAGTGGGCGACCGTTTGCGGGTGCGCCCCGGCGACAAGGTGCCGCTGGACGGGGAGGTCCTTGAAGGTAGCTCCAACGTGGATGAGTCGATGGTGACCGGTGAGCCGCTGGCAGTCAGCAAAAAGTCTGGCGACCAAGTGATTGGCGGCAGTATTAACCAACAGGGCAGCTTTATCATGCGGGCCGACAAGGTTGGCCGGGACACCATGCTGTCCCAAATCGTGCAGATGGTGGCCAGTGCCCAGCGAAGCCGCGCACCGATTCAGGGGCTTGCCGACAAGGTGGCGAGCTGGTTTGTGCCCGCCGTGATCATAATTGCCATTGTTGCCTTTATCGCCTGGTCATTCTTTGGACCAACACCGCCCATGGCGTTCGGGCTGATTGCGGCGGTCAGTGTTCTGATTATTGCCTGCCCCTGCGCGTTAGGTCTCGCAACGCCGATGTCGATCATGGTGGGTGTTGGCCGCGGCGCCCAAAGTGGTGTGCTGATCCGCGATGCGGAAGCCCTTGAACGCATGGAAAAGGTAGATACGGTGGTAGTGGATAAGACCGGCACGTTGACGGAGGGGCAGCCACAAATCACCCGAATTGTTACAGCGAATGGGTACGATGACGATGCTTTGATGCGTTTTGCGGGCGGACTTGAGAAAGGCAGTGAGCATCCACTGGCCCACGCCATTCTGGATAAAGCCAAGGGCATGGAGCTGAAGCTGCCGGATGCGGAAGACTTCGATTCTCCCAACGGTAAAGGGGTAACCGGAAAAATCGACGGCAAGCGGGTGCTGCTTGGTAATCGTCTTCTCATGGAGTCGGAGAATGTCGACACCTCACGATTTGACGGCGAAGCCGATCAGCTCCGCAAAGATGGTGCTACGGTGATTTTTGCCGCCGTCGATGGAAAAATCGCTGGGTTGTTGGCCATTGCCGATCCGGTTAAGGAAACCACCGAGGCCGCCATTTTGGCCCTGCAAAAAGATGGCATTCGAGTGGTCATGCTGACTGGCGATAACCGCACCTCAGCCGAGGCGGTTGCCAGAAAATTGCATATTGATGAAGTGGAAGCGGAAGTGCTGCCGGAGGACAAGGGCAAGATTGTCCAGCGCCTGAAAGACGAAGGCCGCGTTGTGGTGATGGCGGGAGACGGTGTAAACGACGCGCCTGCATTGGCAACTGCGGATGTCGGGGTGGCTATGGGTACGGGCACCGATGTGGCCATCGAAAGCGCGGGCATTACCCTGCTGCGTGGCGACCTTATGGGTATCGTCGAAGCGCGCCGGTTGTCCCTGGCGACCATGCGCAATATACGGCAGAATCTCTTTTTTGCTTTCGTGTACAACTCCGCTGGCGTTCCGATAGCAGCGGGTGTTCTTTATCCGTTTTTTGGCGTGCTGCTTTCTCCAATTTTCGCGGCGGCTGCCATGTCGCTGTCGTCGGTTAGTGTGATCGTGAACGCATTGCGGTTGAGGGTAGTACGGTTGGCGCCAAAACGGTGACACTTCAATGTTCGGGGAACGAGCGATAACCGACCACCGCCATTTGAACGGGGGGTCGGTTATTTGTTGCAACTAAATTATCCGCTTCAGTTTATGAATATTTATGGCTTATGTCGATTGTATGCTTTTCATTGTTTTGCGGCCTAGCTTGGCTCATGTTGTCATTTTTCTTCATATGCTCCATGCAAGTTCCCATTTTCTTATCTTCAACCATTTTATTAGGATAAGTGCGAGCCTCGTTAATTCGGTCCGCCAAACCTGAATTGGCTGAGGCCATAGTTGAAAACAAAACTGTGATTGCCGCGATAACTATTAGTTTTTTCATGACATTCCCCTTCTAACCGTAAAACCAGTTGAGTATTTCAGCCTGATTTCAGGTTCGTATGGTTTAATTGCTCATGTCTCCATGAGTTAACTTGGCCGCAGGGTTCACCCTGCGGTATTTTTCTCTGCTTCTTTCAGTGCCTTGTGGTAGGCCCGGCCCTCTTCAGTGGTGATCATTTCAACGCGAGCCTCCATTCCAGGCTCGGACATGCCGTAGCGTGTCATCTGTTTGTGTAAGCGTTTCATTTCGTCATTGTTGAGAATGTTTTCAAAGGAGCGCTTATCTTTAGACTGATCGTGCGTGGATTTCATATTATCATCTGATGACATGCTACCAGCAAATGTATATGTTGAGAGGGCAATTGTTGCAGTAAATAAAAGTATGTTCTTCATAATCGACACCTCCTATTTCGTTGTCGATTATATTTAATCACTAGTTTCTGAAATGGTCCTGAAAACGATAAAATAAAAACTACTATAAACTTACGTGAGAGTGACTATTAAAAAATAGCTGTGCAGATGATCGGTATAAAGATATGGGGTAGGGCATTAACAAACGCCAAAGTAACGGGTTTTCCAGGCTGGTGTTATCGCTACTGGCTCTCTGTCGCCTGGTACTTCCGTTGTTCATCGGTCCAGAGCGTTTTCAGGTACTCAATGACTGACTGAATTTCCTGTTCGGTGAGAGCGTCTTCGAACGCTGGCATGGTCAGCCGATCGGTTTTGTTGAAGGGGTGCCGCCAGCCCTTCGCGATCATCTTGAACAGCATGGCGTCGCTGTGGCGCCAGGTGTGGCCGGTTTCATCGTGAGGCGGTGCCGGCATTTCGCCCTTCTCATCCGGCTTTTTCCAGTTGGCAGCGCCCTCAGCCTGCTTCCCATGGCACGCGGCGCAGTATTGTTGATAAATTTGTCGACCCTGCGCCACATTCGCGGGCGCAGGGTCGGTACTCGCCGCGATCGCAACGGCCGGCACAACGAACAGAATCAGCAAGCCGATCCACTTATTCATACACTGGCGTCCATTCGCCGACGTCGCCATGGGCAAACAAGTTGCCGCCCTCAACGGCTGTTACGAACCCATGAACTGGCGAGAAAGTCAGCGCCGTCACGGTTCCGGGTGCCTTAACGTTTGCCCAGGTTTCGCCGCCATCGTTACTGTGATGGAGCTGTCCCTCGACGACCGCATAGACGTTTTCCGGAGCGGCGGGATCATAGCTGATGGCAGACACGGTACCTCGCAGGTCTCCCGCATCGCCCCAGAAGCAGAAACAGTCCATGGAGCGGGCGACGCCGCGCGTCGTGCCGGCAAAAAGCCAGCCACTTTCCATGCTGCCGGGCATGTCCGAGTGCAGGAATGCCTGCACCGGTTCCCGGGGGCCACCATCGACTTTGACCCATTCGGCGCCGCCGTCCCTGGACCGGAACATGCCATCTTCTCCGAGGTACGCGTAGAGAGTTCCGGCTTGGGTGGCATGAGTGGCCATGGCAGTGACGCCGAGATCGGGCAAGGTGTCATTGAGGGCTTGCCAGCTATTGGTGGCACTGTTGTAGCGCCAGACGCCCAGGCCGGGACCGGCAAGGTAAATACTGCCATCGGCTCCTTTTGCCAGAGACGTGGGCTGCGCACCGGCATCCGACGTTGGTAGCGGAATTTCAGTGGACGTACCACCGCCAATGGCAAACAGCCCGCTGGCACGCAGCACTACAAGGGCCCCTGACGGGTTGCTCGTCAGGGCATTCACTGATTGGCTATCGCCCGTAGACTGGGCATGAGCCAGCGTCGGCAAGACAACAGCCAGAGTGATCAGGAAGAAGCGCAAGAGTGCGGACTTCAGGCGAAAAACGATCGCGTTCATGGCGCTGACCTCAGTAATCCTTGTATTCGCGGAAAACGCGCTGCTGACCATTGGCGCTGAAAGCGATGACCTGATAATCCTCTTTCCGGCCGGTTTCCATGCCGGGGCTGCCCTGGACCATGCCGGGCACAGAGAGACCAAGGGTGTTGAACTGCGGGTTTTCGAGGTAAGCGACAATATCATCCGCCGGCACATGGCCCTCAATCACCAGGTCACCAATCAAAGCGGTGTGGCACGACGCCATTTCGCGGGGCACGCCATGAGTCTGCTTGATTTGATTGAGGTTGTCGGTTTCAACAATGTCGGTCTCAAAGCCATTGGCCGCAAGATGCTCAGCCCAGGACTGACAGCAACTGCAATTGGGGCTCTTGTAGATAGTGATGGCTGTGCCAGTCTCTGCAGTAGATGCGACTGCGGCTGATGGCTCGGCAGACTCACCAGCCTGAATTGCCAGTGTGGTAGCGCCTGCAACGACTGCGGCTACACCTGTAAACAGGGCAAGTTTCTTGGTGTTCATGGTAAACCTCGATTTGATTCGGTCATCGGCAATGCAAGGCCCGGGGCAGGCACATTGGCTTCCCCGGGCAATGGGTTTTGGTTTAGGCGTCCTGGTCCTTCTCGCCGCCTTGGCTCTGCATCATTTTCATGCAGGCTTCCGTCATCGCTTTGCGATCTTCCGAAGACATGTCGGACATCCTGCCCATCATGCCACCCATTCCGTGCATGCCTTTGGAGGACATCATTCCATTCTCCTCGGAGTCAGGGTCCATCATGCCGTTGCCTTCGGCATGGGCGAAGACAGAGAAGAAAGCAACACTACCCGCGAAAATGGCAGCGGTGATTGAAAGCTTGATATTGGAATTGCGCATTTGGTTTGCTCCAGTTAAAGACTCGTGACGAATAGGTATGAACACGAGGCTTTCTTGTAAGAATTAACGTTAATGACATTGCCGCAATGGGCAAAAGTCCGGGTTAAGACTCAGGAGCGAAATTGTGGAGGGGGTGTGATAGAAGCCAGGAAAGGATCCTGGTAGTCGTTCTCAAGGGCGCTTAAAACCGGTTGGGAACCGGCATCAACCAAGCCGCTGGGGCCTGTTGGCAAAAGATCGATACTGACACCACAGCTGTTCAGCCCGCTGGCGGTCTGACAGGCCATGTCTGAACCTGTGAAACAATTGATTCTGTTATCAGAAGCAGATTCGCTGGTTCCGGTTGAATCGGACATCATGGAACCGCAATCCATCATCATGGGCGCATCCGCCTGACCGTCGGCCATTTCGGAAATAGCCAGCGCCGGCCCACTTATCACCATAATCAGTGATAGCAGCAGAGACATAATTCGGCGGTTTGTTGCGGTCATCCTGATTTCTAGCACCACACTGTGAACATTAGTGGCTGTGACACCCAGTAAATCGTTTAGTTCACCGGATGCTAGCAGTTTTTTATTTCAATGACACCGCTACATTCTGTGATCGTATCGTCCGGACCCTTTTCTAGTTCCGCCTTGTAACGCCATAGCTCAGTGGGGTTGCCGGGAAGTATGCCAACAGAGTCGGGAGTGGCGCGCAGGCTCAGTTCCACATCGTAGTTTTTCAGGTCCAGGCCAAACATGTCCGGCGGCCAGAAGCGCTCGGCCTTCAGAAAAGCTCTTGACCTTAAAGTGTACTTCAAGGTTATTGTTAGCTCTGTGCTTCCAAGATTACGCCTGAGGTGCGTGGATGAAAACGTTCAATATCGGTGAGCTCTCCGAAAAAAGTGGTGTTGCCAGCCATGCAATCCGCTTCTACGAGCGGGAGAATCTCATGCCCGAGCCTGCGCGCACATCGTCCAACTATCGCCGTTACCCGGAGGATGCGATTGCCCGGTTGCAATTCATTATTCACGCTAAGCAATGGGGCTTCACCCTGGATGAGATTCGTGAACTGCTGATGCTTCAGGATGCCAATGGTGATCGAGCCGATGCCAAACGCATCGCCAGAAAGCAGTTGGAAAAGATTCGACATCAGATCCAGAGTCTTTCCCGCATTGAGGCGGTCCTGTCGGATTCTCTGGAGGCCTGTTCCGGCGAGGGGCCGATGGACGACTGTCCAATTGTTGAAGCTATTGCCCAGAGAGGGTAATGTCATGGCCCACTCCACTAAAATCCAGGCAACAAAAGACTTGACCTTAAAGCCAACTCTAAGGATACCGTCTTGGCGAATGGAAGTAACACAGCGTAAGCTGCCGCGAACCCACGTAATGGTGATCAACCGTCGGGGCGGGTTAGTGATACGCACCAGGTCTTGATATGCGCACATTTTTGTCAAAGCATTTTTAGAATCATCAATATAGGTCACTCCACTTGCCACGCTCAATAACGCCTAAAGCCATTGTTAACCTGCTGTTGCTGATCATGGCAATACAGCCGGTGCTGGCATTTGGGCAATTTACGGCAGACGCAACGGAACCTCCTGCCCGTTTCAGCCAAATGGCCATGATGGATTGTTGCAACGCTGATTTAGCCAGTACTAACGGGCATTTGGAACAGAATATGGCCTGTGGCGATATGGCATCGGCGGATTGTGCTGTCGCCGCCACTCAGGGCAACTGCGGTACGGTGCTATGTGCACTGGTTTCTGAAAAAGCAGTCGCGCCGGTGCAATCTCTGTCAGACCCCGCCCATCGTCGTCCCCATGAAGGCTATCTCAGCATCATCCTCGATACCCTCACACCACCCCCCAATTCCTCAAAAGCCTGAACTGAGTCTTTAATTTGCACGTTCAGTCGGCCCTGTGGGCGGCGAACGTGCGCTCATAAGCTTTAAACGAGGAAACATCAATGCGCATTGCCTTGGTGGCGATAGTAATCGCTATCGGCTTTGGTCTTGGCTGGCTGACCAGTCAACAAACCATGCCGATGTCTGAGTCAGCCGGTTCTGGTAACCCTGCTGAGGAATCATCTGATAGTAAGCCCTTGTACTGGGTGGCACCCATGGACGCCAACTACCGCCGTGACAAGCCCGGCCAGTCTCCCATGGGTATGGACCTGGTGCCGGTATACGCCGAGGAAAACAGCGGACGGGACGACGGCGGGGTGACGATAAGCGCAGCCGTCCGGGCCAATCTGGGCGTTAAAACCCAGGCGGTGTCCCGGGGTGCGGTTTCTGTTCCGGTTCGAACCGTGGGCTACGTCACCGATGATGAAGACCAACTGATCCACGTTCACAGCCGCATTGCCGGCTGGGTTGAGGTACTGCACGTACGCTCACTGGGGGAAACGGTCAACCGTGGTGAGCCGCTGTACGAGATCTATTCACCGGAGCTGGTGAACGCCCAGCAGGAATTCCTGATGTCTGAGCGCCTTAGGCGGGGGTCAGAGGTGACGGCCACCGGCGGAAAACTGCGCGCCCTGGGCATGACGGATAGCCAGATTGCCAACCTGAAAAAAACCGGGAAAGTGCGTGAACGCATCACCGTGTTTGCCCCCGGTTCTGGCTATGTGGCGGCCTTGCCCGCCCGTGCGGGTATGTACGTGCGCCCGGATACCGAAATCATGGCCATTGGCAGCCGCGATACGGTGTGGGTGATCGCCGAGTTTTTCGAACGTCAGTCCGGGCTGGTCATGGCCGGCCAGGCCGTTGAATTCGCCACGCCATCCATGCCGGGCACCCGTTGGGAAGCCACCATTGATTACGTCTATCCAGAGCTGGATGCGAAGACGCGGACTCTGCGGGCTCGGGTGCGCGTCCCCAATCCTGAAGGCCGGCTGCGCCCCAATATGTTCGTGAATCTCACCATGGACGCGCCCATCGGTGGGGACTTGCTCACCATCCCACGCCCGGCACTCATCCAGCGAAGCGGCAGTCAGCACGTGCTGCTGGCAGAGGAGGACGGCTATTTTCGTCCGGTGCCCGTCAAGACCGGCCAGGAAGCAGGCGACAGGGTGGTCATTCGCGAGGGGCTGAAAGAAGGGCAGCAGGTAGTGGTGTCCGCCCAGTTCCTGATTGATTCAGAAACCAGCCTTGAGGCCGCCATGCTGCGACTGGAGCCCGAGGAGCAGAACACTGCCGGGATGACAGATAACAGTATGGGTTCGATGTCCGGTATGGACACCAACGAGTCCGCGGACCCGATCCAGAGCCGGGGTGTGATCACCGAGATCAACACTGAAAAACGCAAGGTAACGCTGAATCACGAGCCCATCCCGGCGCTGAACTGGCCGAGCATGACCATGGGATTTTCAGTCGCGCCCGAAGTAACGCTGGATGGCCTGAGCAAGGATGACACGGTGGTCTTCACCCTGACGCCCGCTGGCAAGGGCCAGCAGGTGACTTCGATCACCAGACCGGACTCAGCTCATGATTAACCGTATTATCCAGTGGTCACTCCATAACCGTTTTTTTGTGCTGCTCGCCACCCTCATCCTGACGGGGTGGGGATTGTATTCCGTCAAGGAAACACCCATTGACGCCATCCCGGACCTGTCGGATGTGCAGGTGATCGTCAAAACCCCCTATCCGGGCCAGGCACCCCAGGTGGTGGAAGACCAGGTGACCTATCCCCTGACCACCGCCATGCTGTCGGTACCGGGCGCCAAGACGGTTCGGGGTTATTCCTTCTTCGGCGATTCCTTCGTTTACGTGATTTTTGATGACGACACCGACCTGTACTGGGCCCGCTCCCGGGTACTGGAGTACCTGAGCCAGGTGGCCGGAGAATTGCCCGATGCCGCCAAACCAGAGCTGGGGCCGGATGCGACCGGCGTTGGCTGGGTATACTCCTACGCCCTGGTAGACCGCACGGGCCAGCATGACTTGTCGGAACTGCGGGCTATTCAGGACTGGTTCCTGAAATTTGAACTGCAAACCGTGCCCGGTGTGTCCGAGGTTGCCAGCGTTGGCGGCATGGTCAAGCAATACCAGGTGGTGGTGAACCCGGACCGACTGCGAGCCCACAACATCACGCTGCAGCGTATTCATGCCGCCATCAACCGCGCCAACCAGGAAACCGGCGCCTCCGTGGTGGAGATGGCCGAGGCGGAATACATGGTCAGGGTTACCGGCTATCTGCAGAACGAGGATGATCTGCGCCAGGTACCGCTGGGTGTTAATGACAATGGCAAGCCCCTGTTACTGAAGGATGTGGCAGATATCCAGTTAGGACCCCAGATACGTCGGGGTATCGCCGAACTGAATGGAGAAGGCGAGGTGGCCGGTGGCATCGTGGTGATGCGCTTCGGCGAAAACGCACTGGAAACCATTCAGGGGGTCAAACAACGTCTTGAGGAGATTAAGGCCAGCCTCCCGGATGGGGTAGAAGTCGTGCCCACCTACGATCGCTCGACCCTGATCAACAACGCCGTGGACAATCTGTATGGAAAGCTGCTGCAGGAATTCCTGGTGGTCATCCTGATCTGCGCGGTGTTTCTGTTTCACCTTCGCTCCTCGCTGGTGGTCATTGTCAGCCTGCCCGTAGGTATCCTTGCGGCATTCGTGGTGATGCATGCCCAGGGCATCAACGCCAATATCATGTCCCTCGGGGGTATTGCCATTGCCATCGGTGCCATGGTGGACGGGGCCATCGTGATGGTGGAGAACGTCCATAAACACATGGAGCGAACCCCGCTGACACCGCAAAACCGATGGGCCGTGATGTCGCGGGCCGCGGGTGAGGTGGGGCCGGCGCTGTTTTTCTCACTGATGATCATCACCGTGAGCTTTCTGCCGGTCTTCACCCTGGAGGCTCAGGAGGGCAAGCTCTTCGCGCCCCTGGCGTTCACCAAAACATACGCCATGGCGGCAGCAGCGGGGCTGGCCATCACTCTCGTTCCAGTGCTGATGGGCTATTTCATCCGTGGCAGGGTATTGCCAGAGCATCGAAATCCCATCAACCGGATGCTGATCGCCCTGTACCGGCCGATTATCGGCTGGGCTTTGCGACGGCCGGCATTGATGCTTGCCGGAGGCCTGGTGGTGCTGATCATCGGCTTCTGGCCGGCCAACAAGCTGGGCAGTGAATTTATGCCCCCCCTGGACGAGGGGGATCTGATGTATATGCCCACCACCTATCCCGGCATTTCCATTGGCAAGGCCCGGCAGATTCTGCAACAGACCGACAAGCTGATCGCCAGTATTCCGGAAGTGGAAACGGTATTCGGCAAAATCGGCCGCGCCGAGACTGCCACCGATCCGGCACCGCTGACCATGATTGAGACCTTTATCCAGTTCAAACCACGGGACCAGTGGCGACCCGGCGTGACCCCCGAGTCCCTGCGCCGGGAACTGGACAAAACCGTCAGACTTCCGGGCCTTACTAACGCCTGGGTCATGCCCATCAAAACCCGCATCGACATGCTATCCACGGGCATCAAGACCCCGGTGGGCATCAAGGTGGCCGGCCCTGACCTGGCGGTGATCCAGGGTATAGGGGAAGAGCTCGAAAGGGTGTTGACTGACATACCCGGCACAGCCTCTGCGTTTTCCGAGCGGGTGGCCGGCGGACGCTACATCAAGGTGGATATACAGCGCGAGGCTGCCGCCCGTTTCGGGCTGAACATCGCAGACATTCAATCCGTTGTACGCACCGCGATTGGCGGTATGAACGTGGCCAGCACAGTGGAGGGTCTGGAGCGCTACCCCATCAATCTGCGCTATCCCCAGGGGTACCGGGATTCGGTGGAGCAGATGCGCCTGCTGCCGATGGTGACACCCAACGGCCAGCGTATCGCGCTGGCGGATGTTGCGGATATCCGGATCGACAGGGGGCCGCCCATGATCAAGTCGGAAAACGCCCGTATCAACGGCTGGACTCTGGTGGATATCGAGGGCCGGGATCTTGGCAGTTGGGTAACGGAGGCACAGTCCGTGGTGCAGAAACAGATCGATCTGCCCGCCGGCTATTCCCTGGCCTGGTCCGGCCAATATGAGTACATGCAGCGTGCCAAGGAACGCCTGACGCTGGTGGTCCCGCTGACCCTGGCGATCATCATCATCCTGTTGTACCTGAACTTCCGCAACCTGACAGAGGTGGGCATTATCCTCGGCACCCTGCCATTCGGCATGATCGGCGGCATCTGGCTGATGTATCTGCTGGGTTACAACCTGTCCGTGGCTGTGGCCGTCGGTTTTATTGCCCTGGCCGGGGTGGCGGTGGAGATCGGTGTACTGATGCTGGTGTACCTGAACCAGTCCCTGCAAAACGCTTTGGAAGCCGTCGATCATCAGCCAGGGAAGTTATCGGCTGATGCCCTGCGCCAGGCCATCAGCCACGGGGCCGCGCAACGTGTGCGCCCGATCATGATGACCTTCGCTGCCATTGTGGCTGGCCTGGTGCCGATCATGCTGGGCAGTGGCACCGGCTCGGAAGTGATGCAACGGATTGCCGGCCCGATGATCGGTGGCATGGTGACCACGTTGATCCTGACCCTGCTGCTGATTCCGGTGATTTTCTATCTCTGGCAGCGCGCCCGTTTGAAAAAGCTTGCCCAAAAAGGAGCGATCCAATGATTCGACGCCTTGGAACTCAGGCAACTCTGGCGGCATTCATCGCACTTTCGATGCCGGCTGTGGCAGAACCCCGTGAAACGTTGGAGCAATGGATTGCGGAGGCGCTGGCCAACAACGCCTCCCTGAGTGCGCAGCAAGCCGCAATCGAGGCAGCGGAGGCGAACGTGGAAGGTTCGGATACCTGGGCTGACCCTGTCGTCAAGTACGGCATCGCACCCGAAACGCTTGCAGGTCCCAATGTGGTCGGGCACCGGTTTGAGGTCAGTCAGAAGCTGCCCTGGCCGGATCAGCTATCGGCGTCCCGTGGAGCCTCGGAGGCGGGCGTGCGTGCGGCAAGACAGGACACCCTGTGGCAGACACGGAAACTGACTGCTTCCGTTAAGGAGGCCTATGCCCGCTTGTGGTATTCGGACCGGGCCATTGAGTTGCATCACGAGACTCGCGCCCTGGTGGAACAATTAGCGGATATAACCCGGCAAAGACTGGAATACGGCGAAGGCACCCAGAGCGAGTTGCTCAGGATAGAAACGGAACTGGATAGTCTGGATGCGCAACTGGTTGAGCTTCGGGCTGATCAGGGGCGCCTCTCCGCCAGCCTGATTCCTTTGTTGGGGCGTCGCCCGAAACCATCCGACCTGGTGCTGCCCGTGCCTTCCCGCTTGCCAATGGTGGCGGAAATCCCTTTAGCAACTGATCATCCGCTGGTCCGGGCCGCGGAGGCACGAACCGCAAAAGCACGGGCCCGGCTGGATGCAGCGGAAGCCGACCGCAGACCCACATTTTCAGCCAGTGCAGGCTACAACAGCCTGTGGGCTGACGAAAGCAAGCGCTGGATGGTGGGCGTGGGCGTTCAGATTCCGTTCAGCGGGCAACGACAGAGCAGTGCCGTTCGCAGGGCGGCGGCTGAAGTCTCTCAGCGACAGTGGCAAACCACTCAAGCCCACCGCGATTTGCTGGCGTCAATTGGTGATGTGAAGGCGTCCGTTCAGGCTGGCTACGGCCGCCTTGAAATTCTTGACCAGCGACATCTTCCCAACCAGCGTGCCCATTGGGAAGCCAGCCTGAACGAGCTGGCCAGCGGCACTGGCAGACTGGAAAACGCCATCAACAGCGCAAGACAGCTCACTGGCGTAAAGCTCACTCGGGAAGCGGTCATTCGCGACCTATTTAATGCCTGGGCAAGATACGAAGCCCTGCAACCAACGCAAGCCATCAGCGTGTCAAAATAGAAGGGGATTCACCATGAAACGATTACTGGCAATGCTATTCACACTGATCCTGTTACCCGGAGTTGCGCTAGCGGCCCCCGAGAGTGGGTTCTGGGAAGCCTGCAACTCCATGATGTCCGGTATGGGCTGGATGATGCTGCCCATGATGATTATGCCGCTACTGCTGATCACGCTACTGGTGTTGGGCATCCTGGCACTGATCAAATACTTGCGAAACCGGTAGCGACGAAACGATTCACTTTGAAGAAGGAGATCAGGTAAGCGGCCATGTCCCCGACATGGCCACTCCGCCTACGGACGGCGAAACGCAGTGCCTACGCCTGGAATATTTCCCATCAGGCGTTTCTGATGCATCCCCACCCAAACGAATATTTCATCGAATAGTCCGGGAAGCGGGACTTCAGGCAGGAACAATCTGTTTTAATTGTAATGCGAATTATTATCAGTAAAATGCGCAATCAAATTTAATAACACGTGCTGGAGAATCCAATGTCAAAGTCCGAAGTTTCAACGCCGCTGCGCCGCCATCGACTGTCTTTTGCCATAGCTATGCTCCCGGTGTCGTTTCTGGCTGTTGGCTCGGCGTCCGCTTTGGCACAGGAGCAGGCTGATGCGCCCACCCAGCTACCCGGCCTCAATGTTACCGCTGACTGGCTTGGTCCACCGACCGAAGAGTCCGAGAAGACCTATACAGGGGCCCGCACGGTGGTGGAGGAAGATCAGCTCCAGGCGACCGGAGCGCTGAATCTGAACGACGCCCTGCGCCCGGTTCCGGGGCTCACGGTGCTTGATGAAACTGGCACGGGCATCCTTCCCAACATCGGTGTGCGTGGTCTGAACCCGCTGCGCAGTGAACGGCTTCAGATTCTGCTGGACGGTTACCCGATTGCCATCGGCCCCTACAGCAACGTCGGCGTGTCGCTTTTCCCGGTTACACTTCCGAGCCTGGAAGTCGTGGATATTGTCCGGGGCGGCGCCTCCGTTCATTACGGCCCCAACAACGTGGGCGGCGTGGTGAATTTCGTCACCAAACCGATTCCGGCGGAAACATCTCAGACCCTTCGTGAGCGGGTGACCATTGCGGAAGAGACCGGCAATGTCTTTACCGATACCTATTACCGTGTTGGCGGCCGGGCGACCGACAAACTCGACCTGCAGTTCCAGGCCAACGTCCAGCGCGGCGACGGATTTCGCGATCACTCCGATACCGAAGTGGATAACCTGATCCTGGACGCCCGCTATTACCTGAACGACCAGCATGAACTGGCCACCCAGCTGCAATACTATCGCGTCGAGGCCGAACTGCCCGGTGCCCTGACACCGCAAGCCTATGAAGAGGATCGCACCCAGAGCCAGCGCCCACATGACGGATACGAAGCGGACATGAGCCGCGCGACCTTCACCTGGACATACACGCCGGCCGATAACGTGGAATTCCAGTGGCGCAACTTTGTGCACGATGCCGACCGCACCTTCTACTTCGGCCAAAACCTCAGCGGCACCGGCCACTGGGCGGACCCGGGGCTGGATTCCACCCATGTCGCGGATTCACCACGATTGTTCACCGTATTGGGCACGGAGCCACGGCTTGCTATGCGCCACGGCCGCCACGACATTACCGTGGGTGCACGATTTGTCAGCGAGGATGTGGAGTTCGACGTTAATCGCCTGGAATTTTCCTCCGGTAACCGTTCCGTGGCGCGCGACTGGCACCTGGACACCCGGGCCATGGCATTTTACATCAGTGATACTGTGTCGTTCCTGGATGACCGCCTGACGGTGACACCGGGCCTGCGCTATGAAGATGTCGACATGGACTTCCGTGACAACCTGACTGGCAACACCGAGGAAAACAACGCTGATGAGCTGTTGCCGGGCCTGACCGTAGGCTATCAGGCGTCTGATGACCTGTTTGTCTTTGCCAACAGCCAGCGCTCTCTGGTGCCGGTACAGATTGCCCAGACCACCCGTGACGGCGCAGTTGCCAATGAAACAGCGTGGAACCACGAGCTGGGCGCACGCCTGCAGGTCACCCCCGAGCTGCTGTCTTCAGCGACCTTGTTCCGCATCGATTATGAGGATCAGATCCAATTTAACAGCTCGACCAGTCGTTTCGAGAACCTGGGAGAAACCCGCCACCAGGGGGTCGAATTGTCGAACCGCTGGGCCCTCAACAGTCAGTGGGAACTGGGCCTTGGCTATACCTTCCTCGACACCGAGCAGTTGACCGGTGACAACGAGGGCAACGAACTTCCCAACGCACCGACCCATAAAGTCAGTGCGGAGGCGCTGTACAGTTACCAGGCCTGGGACGCCAGCCTGAACTGGGTTTACGTCAGCGAAAGCTACAGCGATGCGGACAACACCGAAGAAGAAACCAGCAATGGCAGTGCCGGTGAGTTGCCGGACTACCATCTGGTCACAACCAGAGTCGGTCGCGATTTTGCGGTTGGCGGTGATCGTGTGCTGAACCTGGGCCTGGCCGTCAACAACCTGCTGGATGAGGATTACTACTTCCGGGGCGTGGACGTCAGCCCGGTCGGCCGTGTGCCCCAGCCGGGCCGAAGCTTTATTCTTGAGGCACAGCTCGACTTCTGATGGCCTGCTTACGGAACCGGCTCGCAAAGATCCTGCTCGTTGTGTTGCTATCGCCTGCGTCAGGATGGGCGCAAGACGAGAATATCCGGTTGACGGATGACCGCGGGGAAACCCTGCGGTTGTCCGCACCGGCGGTCCGGCCCGCTGCGATTTCGACCTTTGGGGCGGATGTCGCACTGGCGCTGGATACACCGCCGGTTGCGGTCACCGACTACGGACTTCAGGGCGTGCCCGACTACCTGGCGTCACGGTTAGATGGGGTGACGGGGCTCGGCCCCCGACATCAGCCAAACCTGGAGGTACTGTCGTCGGTCCGGCCGGATCTTGTCATCGCCATTCGCCGTTATACCGAGAAAGACGGTGACCAGATTGAAGCCATCGCCCCGATGCTGGCCCTGGACCTGATCACGGTCCAGGACAGCTTGCGGGGCTTAGAGTTGGCGGGGCAGGCACTGGGTGCACCGGCGAAAGCCAGCGCACTCAACACCCGCTTTCGTGATCGCGTTCAATTACTCGCGGACCGCAACAAACCAGAGCCTGCCGAGACGGTGGCGCTGCTGACCAGCGGTAGTGAAACCCCCTTCGTTTATTACGACCATTTTCTGCCAACGGCGTTGCTGGAACGTCTGGGCTTCGACAATGTCGGTGGCCAGACGCCGAATCCGGACAGTGGCATCCCACTAGGCTACCGGATCAGTCTCGAAGCCTTGCTGGAGCTGAATCCGGACACCATTCTGCTGTTGCCCACCAGCCGACAGCGCGCGTTCACGATGAACCCCATCTGGCCCTATCTCAAAGCCGTGCGTACTGACCAGGTTTACGAAGTGCCGCATTACTGGAAAGAAGGTGCCGGTCCGATTGCCCGGGAGCGTATCCTGGACGACATACAGCGACTGCTGCTGACGTCGGAACCCGACAAATGACGGGTGACGATTCAGCCATACGCCCGATGGGCCTCTATGGAGCAACGGTATTTCTCCTCGTGCTGTTGTTCTTCGTTGGCCTGATGGCGGGCTCCCGATGGGTGTCACCGACCTCGTTGCTGTCAGCCATCGACGGCAGCAGCGACTTGCTGACGCGCATCACCGTGCTGGAACTGCGGCTGCCGCGCAACCTGCTCGGTATCCTTGGTGGGGCGGCCCTCGGGGTTGCGGGTGCTGTCATGCAGGGCGTTACCCGGAATTCGCTGGCATCCCCCGGCCTCACCGGCGTGATTGCTTCTGCTGCCCTGGCGGTGGTGTCGCTTCGAACCCTGAGTTCGCCGGGCGCACTGTGGCTGCCGCTGATGGCTCTTGCCGGGGGGCTGCTCGGTGGTGCTCTGACGTTTGCTATCGCTGGCCGCCGTCAGCTTCAGCCCGAGCGTGTGGTACTCGCCGGCATCGCCGTCACGTCACTGGCTACTGCTCTCACCACGGGCCTTCTACTGGTGTCCGGGGCGGAGGCGGCGGAATTGTATTACTGGCTGGCGGGTAGCCTGATGGGGCGGGGCTGGCTTCAGCTTCAAATGGTGCTGCCTTGGCTGCTGCTTCCGCTCGGTGCCCTGATTGTGATGCAGAGACCCTTCCGCTTACTGCAACTTGATGATGATCTGGCGCTGGCCATGGGGTTGTCGGTCGGCCGCTGGCGACTGATATTTTTGCTGCTGGCCTTATTGCTGGCCGCCGCGCTGGTCGCCTTCACCGGCCCGATCGTGTTTATTGGACTGGTGGCGCCGCACATTGCCAGGCGGCTGGCCGGCAACCAGATCCAGCACTGGCTGCCCCTGAGTGCTCTGTTTGGAGGGTTGTTGTTGCTGGCGGCGGATATCCTGGCTCGGCAACTGGCCTTTCCCCAGGAGCTACCCGTCGGTATGCTGACGGCCCTTATTGGGGCCCCCTGGCTGATCTATCTGCTTAACTCGCGAACCTCACCCCGGAGCGCATAACGTGACCCATCCGGCTACGACCACGCCTCGGGCAGACCGCCGTGGAATGCAGATTCCAGGCGCCGGCCCGGTTGCCCGGCTGCTTCTGGCTGGCGGGCTCAGTCTGGTTGTTGTCATCGTCGCGGGCGTCCAGCTGGGGGCGGTGGACCTGACGTGGTCCCAGGTGTGGGCCGGGCTGACCGGTGACAGCACTCAACACGTGCAGCGAGTGGTCTTCGAATTACGGTTGCCCCGCACCCTGACCGGCGCCCTGATTGGTATTCACTTTGCCCTGTCAGGGTGGCTGTTACAGTTGCTTAGCCGCAATCCGTTGGCAGAAGCCGGCATTCTCGGCATCTCCGCCGGCGCCAGCCTGGTGGCGGTCGTCGCTTTTATTATCGGAGACTGGTTGGTATCCAGTGCCGATCCCTACAACA
>JYMV01043550.1_pt1 | contig 77083 bp, 70 predicted proteins | sample 338911 | NCBI WGS metagenome assembly JYMV01 (sample SAMN03354496, study PRJNA234377) | hydrothermal vent metagenome | biome: Deep sea; feature: Hydrothermal plumes at the Eastern Lau Spreading Center, Western Pacific Ocean; material: Seawater | place: Tonga | collected 2009 | depth 2000 m m | reverse complement strand
TCTCCTTCTGATTTTTCACCAATCCAATTTTCATACCCTCGGTCATAGAGCGTGGTCATCTCGTAGAGCCCGGTTTCTTCATTCCAGTTAAATTGGAAATCGTAGCGCTCTGCATCTTCTTCACCCTCTAACTCTAGTGGGGCAAATCCTGCTGCAGTGACTGCAACTGCACAATAGATGAGTAGTGCTACCATCAATGCAAATTTTGTTCCTTTTACATTGGCTAGTTTACCAAAAACGAAGGTCATTGGAATAGCGACAATGTTGACTGTGAGAAGTAACATGATATTCATACTCTGATTGATGCGTAATACTGATTCTCCGAAAGCACTCGCCATGCTGGCAATAGTATTCACACCATCATAGAATAGCAGGTAAGCGATTAGAAACATTGCAAGAACCTTGAATTTCTTAATTTCTCTTGCTGTTGTTGCAACCTGTCCATAAGCAATCTTTGCTGCCCCTATAAATCGTGAAAAGTTGTTTTTCCCCAAACTGTTCCACTCCAAATCAGAGGAGATTTCCGGTTCTGGCGTCCACTTGAACATCAATGCTCCAAAGCCCCACCACCACAATGAGGATGTGACGAAAATTACTGCGAGTTTGAAGTTGGTGTCCCAATTCAATTGTGGTAACATTAGGATAGCAAGATGGAATATGAGTAAAATTGAACCGCCCATGAATCCATACATGTAGCCCCAAGTTGAGACTTGGTCTTGGTGTTCTCTCTCACTTAGATAGGGCATGAATGAGTAATAGATGACATTACCACCTGTGAATCCGATGGTACCGATAGTGTACATCATCGCTAGAATGATGTATCCTTGTGAACCAAAATAGGGCGCTGCACCCATCAATGCAGTGAATCCTATACCGGCAACAGTATACCATTTCAGCAACTTCTTTTTGATTGGCATCCGATCCGCAATTACACCCAATGCAGGAGCGGTAAGGACAACAAATATCATTGAAAATGTCAGTACGAATGCATAAAACGAATCACCAGATTGAGTTCCAGTGGCCAAGTTGTACAAACTAGCCATCAATGCTGGTGCGATGACCGTCATCACAGTGAGTGCATAGGCTTGATTTGCCCAGTCAAAGAAATACCATCCCTTCAGTGCCTTCTTATCGTCGTCACTCATATCTGCAAGACTTTGTTTACCAACTGTAGGTTCAGTGTCGCTTTTTGATACAGATACACTATCAGTCATGCTACCGCACATGCGAGCCTCCCTCTTAGCATTACACCCTGCATTGAATTCTGTATTGTATGTAATAATGTCAATCCGCTACTATAGGGCAGATTGATGAGGGGGTGGTGTGCCGCTTGGCTTGAGTAACATGGCTGACCAATCCTCACCCTGCTCGGCTGGAATCATGCCGAGTTCTACTGAGGCTGTCAAAATCCATCATCTTGTGAAGGCTCCAGAAAATACTCCTGGTTCAATTCGCAAGCGAGAATCTTGGGATGCTGACGAATTAGCTACAGTTTACACAACTCCAGAATGCTTACCTGACGGGACAATATGTCAAGCGACTACGGTTATTTTCCGCACCCGAGGGTGCGTCTGGTGGTGGAATTCAGGTTGCACATTTTGCGGTTATTTCAACGATGTAAGAGATGATGTTACCTATGACAATTTGATGGCACAATGGCAATCTGCCAAAGACCAAACTAACGATTTTGAGGGCTCAGAAGTCATCAAAGTCTACACATCGGGTACATTTTTTGAGGACCGTGAAAATCCTCCTGAGTGGCAAGAGGCAATACTTCGAGAGACCAATGAGAGGGGTCTGCGCCTAATAGTTGAAGCACGAGCTGAGATGTGCACTCCAGAAAAAATGTCGTGGGTGGCGAACTTGCACCCAGGGTGTGTTGTCGCCATTGGGTTAGAAGCAATGGACGATGAAGTTCTCAAATTCCATTGCAATAAGGGATTTTCAACAAAACAATGGCTCAAAGCCGTGAAAACTCTTCGGGCTAATGAATTAGAAGTCAAGACATATTTGCTGTTCAAACCACCATTCATGTCTGAGGGTGATGCATTGAAACATTGTATTGAATGGATACGTGAAGCCGGCCCTCTTTCTGATGAGGTCAGCGTCAATCCAATGAATATCCAGCGTGGTACAATTGTTGAGAGACTTTTCCGCCACCGTGAATACCGGCCTCCATGGCTTTGGTCTCTAGTTGAGATGATTCGTCAAGTTGACTCAGTTCCCGGTCGATTGATAGTTCATCCAACTGCAGCTGGACGCGTTCGTGGTGCACATAATTGCGGCAAATGTGACAAGCATGTTGCTGCCGCAATTGAGCGATATTCGGTTTCAGGAGACTTGCAAGAGTTTGCCGGCCTAACCTGTGAATGTGAGAAAATTTGGGCTGCTGAAATCGAGTTGGATTGCACGATTCCATCTCCATTCGGGGTCGGTTTAGACCGTCGAATGCCTGCTGAAGAATCTCTAATGTCACCTTGATTTTCACGCCGTTTCTCTCCTAATGCTTAAGGACAACTTTCGTTTCGGAAAGATTGCCTAAAGGCAATCTGTGGTGAAGTGATGAGTGAACTACCCGAAATGACGCAGGGGCGAGAAGAACCCACTGCTTCTACAGCTGTTTGGACATTGAGTTTAGTTGGTGCTTTTGCGTTTATGATTTTGTACGGGGTACTCTACCCAAATCATCCATTCCCTGGTCTTGGGGATATACTCCCATTGTTCAGTGAATTAGGCAGCAGTGTTGTTTGGTTCTTTATCGCAGGGATTATCCTCGGCTTGTCGATGTTACTAGCGATGCTAGTTGGGGAGTCCATTGCAGAATGAGGTGATTTTATGGAGATTAGAACATTATTCATTTCATACGTTATTTGGCTATTTTTCGTCAGGTATCTAACTATTACAGGTCTTGGACCATTTGGCTCATTCGCTCGCGACATTTCTACATTCATGCTTGGAAAGGGACTTGGCCCAGCCGCTGACTTGATGGAAGATCGTGCTGGTGGAGCGGCAAAAACTTGGTTCGCTCATGGTATCTTTTGGTTCATCATCGCTGCAACCCTGTCATTTTTGAGTATGTGGACAGCATACGAACCAAATGCATTACACTCACTTGGAGCAATTGGATATTCTCCAAGCGCGGCTCAGGCTACTGCTGCTATTCATGTTGTAACTGCCTTTGGCGCATTATCAATGATGTTAATGGCTGCAGGATTTGCTATGCAAGGCCGCCTCGCTGGGGGCCGAATGGCCAATGAAGCGACAACTGCTCTAATCGCTTTTGCATGGAGCGCAGTAGTTGCAGTAGGCCTAATTCTTTCACACACTGATTTAATCGGTACAAGCAGTTGGTTTGAATTACCACCAGTTTACTACATTTTACTGACATTCTTGGCATTACCACTATTTGTCAATCACTTGTTGACAATGGCTAACTCAGGTTCCCCGGTAATGATTTCACAGTGGTTTATCGTGATGGGTTACGCTGCATTCATTTGGCTAGGTGCTGTTTCGATGTTCTTACTTTCAGGAGAAAATCACACTCTTTCGTGGTTACTAGTCAAGGTACTGTTCGGTGGTTGGTTACTCTCACAAGCACTAGGTATTGCTCATCATGTGATACCATCAGCACTAGGGGTTCCACTTTGGAGTCGTTCTCTTGCTACTCTAACCTTGTTTGGTACATTCCTAACATTCTCTCCACTCGGTGCTGTGGCATCCGTCCCTACAATGGGGTATTTCATGCAAGCAATGGTGGCAATTCTATTATCACTCTCATTAGTGCCACTCATCGCTACTGTAGTTAATTTGACCAAGACTGCAAGTGGTCGGGTGATGGAATCTTATGGGGTCAAGTTCACAATTCTAGGTATTATTTTATTGATTCCAATTTCGTTTGGTAGTTTATTCGCCTCTGTCTCAGCATTTGGAGGAGGCAACGAGTTAGCTCACATTGCCCCCACTCTAGACACTCTTGCACTTTGGGGTGTTTTCGGTATGATAGCACTAGGAAGTGTCCACCTGCTCTTCCCACAAGTGACAGGACGTGAGTTGTTCAGTTGTGCCAGGACAAAGATGACCTTCTGGTTTGCAACTGTTGGAATAGTTGGATTTGGCACTTCACAATTTATCGTTGATTATGTGAATAATTCAATTGGTGCTGCTGATGTTTCTCTGGCACTAGAAGAGGCCGGCGTGAGTGCTGTCGGAGCAGGGGATGTGCAGGCTTTCGCAGCCATCATGTTCTATGGTGTTGCTTTAGCAGGCGTTTTTGCTGCTCAAAATATGTTGCAGGGTTCATTCCGTGGCGCTGTGCTTTCAGATGGCGCTCCAGCCCCGAATGTAATTACAGCACAGATGGCAATTAGTGGAACCACTTCAATCCGAAACCTGCTTTCAGCAGGTGCAGGTGTTGACACTGTTCTTACTGTAGATGGAGGTTCTTCTGAAGGTCGAATCTCATTAGCAGATATTTCTCCAGCAGAAGAGCCATCCGAAGAAGCAGATGCAGAGCCAGAAGAGGAAGAAGTAGAACATCCAGTGGTTGAAATCCCTGATAATCTCCCTAAGATGTTGAAGGCAGAATTAGTTGAGTTGGCAAAGGCAGCAGGTGTCTCTACTACAGGAACCAAGTCTGACTTGATTGACCGCCTTAGTGCTTGATTGAAGGATTGGGAAACCGCCATAGCGAATACCCTTACTCCGCTAACAAGGGGAATTGCGATGCGTATTGGCTTAGTCGGAAAACCAAACGTTGGTAAATCAACGACTTTTGCCGCTTTAACAGAAACTACAGTAGAAATCGCAAACTATCCATTCACAACAATTGAGGCAAATGTTGGTGTCACTTACATTCCAGCAACATCACCATGTGCTTGCAAGGAACTTTCAATCCAGATAGTAGAAAGTGGTAGGTCTGTTGAATTAAATGAGGATAGGGAAGGCAGTATCTGTCAACCAAGAACCGGTGCTTGTAACGGGTATACAAGATTAGTTCCAGTCACTCTAGTGGATGTAGCGGGATTAGTCCCTGGTGCACATGAAGGCCGTGGTAGGGGAAACCAGTTTCTTTCTGATTTGGCTAGTTGTGATGCCCTGATCCAAGTTGTTGATGCCTCTGGAGGTACAGATATTGAGGGAAACCCGACCGGTCCTGGTGGTTGCTCACCAAATGATGAGCACGATTTTTTGATAGAAGAATTAGCGGCATGGATTGATGGAATAATCTCCAATGGTTGGGCTAAGGCGGTACGCCGCATTCAATCTGAAGGTGAGGCAGGATTGACAAATTTTCTCCATGACCAATTAACTGGAATTGGTGCTACTCATAGTGATATTACAATCGGACTAGATGTTTTCAGGCGTGAAAACCCCGATATACCAACAATTAATGTGTGGGGTGATGAAGAAAAAAGGCTTCTTTCTGATGTTCTTCGCCGTCAACTGTTTCCACTGTATATTTCCGCTAATAAATCAGATTTAGCAGACGAAGAGACTTATTCAAGCCTGCAGGCACAGGTAAAATCTTCTGGCGGTTTATTTGTTCCGTGTAGTGGCGAAACAGAACTAGCCTTACGACGGGCTAGTAAGGCAGGAGCCATTTTCTATTCGCCTGGTGAATCAAGTTTTGAAGTAAATCCAGATGCTACTCTGAATGACGCACAGAAGAGAGGACTTTCTGAACTTCATGATAGGATTTCCAAAATGGGCGGTACAGGTTTGAACGAATTACTCAGAAAGGTAGTGTTTGAGAGATTGGAACAAATTGTTGCTTATCCAGTCCAAGATGAGACACACTGGACGGATGGTGATGGCCGAGTACTCCCAGATGCCCTGTTAATCTCTTCAGGAACTACCGCTAAAGGGTTGGCCTACGCAGTTCACACAGACTTGGGGGATGGCTTCATTCGCGCATCTGATGCACGAAATGGCAGAATCATTGGGTCAGATCACGAACTTTCTGACAACGATGTTATCAAAATCCATGCAAAAACCTGACATCAATAACACATGTGCCGCAACATGGGATTGAACTCTAGTTTCAAGCGTCTTCTTCATCACCGAAGTCTGGTGCTGCTGGCAGATTATCAGATTCTAGAGCGGGTGCTTCATCCACTACTGGTGGTGATGCATCCTCAGTTTTATCAGATTCAATAACATCACTTAATTTGGCATCTGTATTCATTAAATCGTCAGCATCAATGGTCTTTAGTGTCGCAAGGAACGCCTCATTATCTTCTACAGTGAATGACTCTTTACCTTTACCAACTCCGCCTAACTTTCCATAATCATATGGTAACACTAGAGTAATGAGTGTATGTTGTTCCATACCCAATTCTCCTACTGTTTGTAGACGGCGCAGTTCCAAAAGTTCAGGGTGCTGAGCCATTGTGTTAGCTGCGTGAGCGAGGTTCTTGACCGCTTCAACTTCTCCTTCAGCACGTCGTAGTCTAGCTCGGCGTTCTCTTTGTGCTTCTGCTTCACGAGCAATTGCTCTTTGCATATCTGTTGGGATAACCACATCTGTGATATCAATTCTAGTAACATCTATTCCAAGTGGAAGTGAAAAGGTGTCAAGAATATCCTCCATCCTGTTGGCGATGGTTTCTCTCTTGGAAAGTAATTCGTCCAAGGTAAATTCGCCAATTACTACTCGCAGAGTAGACATAGTTGCTTGGCGAATTACCATTGCAGGGTCTGAAACAGCCAATACAGAAGTCATTGGGTCAATGACTTTCCAATAAACGACTCCATCCACTTTGATACTAACATTGTCTCTGGTAATACAGACTTGACCAGGGATATTTTCTGGACGGTCGCGTATATCAACTGCTAGGAACATATCAATTATTGGCCATCGGAATGCTAAACCAACCCCATTCAATTTTATTGGCTTTCCAAATCGGAATTTGATCGCTCGTTCGTATTGGTCAAGAATGGTTATCCATCCTCGTCTTGGCCATGTACCCCTAGGTGGATATGCCGTTGGCTCACCTCCAGCAGCAGTAAACATCCCTCCCGCTGCCTTTAGTGCAAGCAATAAGCCTGCAGCGATTAATCCAACTGTGATGCCACATAATAGTTCAAACAAGACAGCCATCACTTATCACCTCCTGAAAATAGTTCACCAAGTGGTCCATTACTAATGTCAAGAAGGGTGTCAGGTAACATCATAATACGTGTAGCATTATTTTCTGCTCCAACTTCAGAAAGGACTTGTAATCGGCGCAATTCCATTAGTGCTGGGAATCGAGCAAACAACTCTTGTGCCTCTGCCAGCTTGCTTGCAGACTCGCGCTCAGCACTTGCCTTGATGACTCTTGAGCGAGCCTCCCTGTCAGCCTCAGCCTCCTTTGCCATGGCTCTAGTCAAATCATGTGGCAGTTGCATATCAGTTAATTCGACGTGTCTGACATCAATTCCCCATGGATCAGTCGCATCATCTAAATTGATTCGAATTCTTTCAGCAACGGCTTCTCTTTGCTGAAGAATTTCGTCAAGAGGAACAGAACCGAACACATCTCGTAGAGCACCCATTGCCGCCATTCCAATTGACGCCCGAGCATTAGTAACCTTGTTTACCGCATCACCGGGGTCTCTAACACGGTAGAAAATAACGGCATCAATTGTCAGTGAAATATTGTCTTTTGTGACCACAGATTGACCCGGCACGTCATTGATGAGAAGACGTAAATCCCATCTTACCATACGGTCTACCCATGGAATTACAATCCTAATTCCTGGTGATAACACACCTCTATAGGAACCAAGTCGAAAGACGACAGCCCCTTCCCAATGCCGAATAATTTTCAAAAAGCTCCCTATTAAGAGCACCAAAACAAAAGTCACCATCCCTATAATCAAAAATACGGCTACCATGTTTTACCGGCGAAAGTAATACACTATTAGGTTTAGTCCGGTATTTTCAATAAGAAAATTATGAAAAATCAAATATTAAATGACAACCATTCAATTGCTTGTTGCACAAATAATAAATTATCACCTTGCTCAATGTAACCATTAGCGGCAATATTGCTATCTCCTACCACGACTAGGCGACCATTCATTTCACTCACAGCAGCGATTGGTAATTCCCCTTGAATTTCACCTTCGTCAAGAACAGAATCTAGGTCAATATCTCCAAACGACGATGCAGAAGTAGATGCTAATGCGGTAGCACCCTCACTAACTCTGAGAGAGCACCCTGAGAAGTAAATTAGTTCACTAATCCCCTTTGTGATTGGATGGTCAGCAAAGTTTTGCACACGAACAAAGTGTGGTATTGATTCTTCACCAAGCACAACCCCTGCCAACTCAACTTTCTGAGTTACATGTTCTTCATGGTCTGTAACTCTGTCTTTTTGAATCTCGATACCACAAGGAGTTGTAAGTTCATTTAGGAAATCAACATGACCGAATAAGTCACCCCATTCTGCTAGAAGGAGGATTGATTTTCCGTTTTCCAAATGAGATTGTAATGAAGTCATTTCATCTCCTGAGAATTGATTTTTTGGAAATGGAATTATTATTACATCCCAAGGGAGATTATCTACAGCATCTAATGATGTATTGATAAATTCTAAATTGTGATCATTTTTTTCTAGTAATTCTGCCAGTGCTGTTAATCCATCTGCCTCTGGGTTTGCCATAGAAGAACCCATGTGGAATTCATCGAATCCGATGAGCGCCATCTGCATCCACCTTCAAAGGTCCTCGGCTACCGCTGTAATTTCTAGTGAGTAGACCGCTACTCGCCATGATACGGTTACATCTTCATCCTCGTCGCCAATAGGATTGATTCCGCCAATAATTGGTTCTGTATTTACATTCATTGTGACAGAAGTCAGCCATTCGCCAGTTCCATTACCGCCATCATTCCATTGTGCTTCAATGTCATTCTTACTAACGCCGTCTGCGATATAGGAGGAACCATCCCACTCAGGGGTTATTTGAATTGTGAATGTAACAGCATCGCCATTACAAGAACCGCTGCCAGATTCATCATCAGGAGTTCCTTCAACTCCTGAAAAATCAGTGGTGACATCGACATTATCTGTAAACCCTGGTCCGGGGTCATCATTGTCATTACAACTAACGGTGATTTCAACAAATCCAATCATCATTTCTCCAGAGTCTAATTCAAAGAAGTAATCACCCTGCTCCCCATCAGCGAGATTCATGGTTTCATCAGAGGTGATATTGTCTTGAATGAAATCAACTTGCCACTTGCCTTTTGCACCAGAAGAGGCTCCACCTAGGTCGTCAGAATTTGACGCCATAAAGGAGAAATAGGCAGGGAAAGTGATAGCGAAAACAACTGAAATCACCAAAATAGTGATTGCCCGCTGAGAGGTGAATAATTTCTCAAGACCAGTCATTAGCGCCCCTCAACCGTATGTGGGTGGCCACTGTGTTATCAATGTGCCACCGTTAGTGGTTCACTCTTCTTCAGCAGAAAGAATCCACTCAGAAGGTGGCCAAGAAGGTAAGTTTGTGTCTGGCCAAGCGGACTTATCCACATTCACTCCTTGATTTTTGAAAGTCCTTTTTGAGCGTCTCCAGACAGGTAGGAGAAAACCGATGGTTGAGCGTTCTCCAAACGTCCATTTCCAAGGGCATTTTGGTAGCCGAGCAGTCCATTGAGCGAATAATGTGCGCCACTCATTTTCTAGTTCATTGGGGATGAGCCATTCCACAATTGTTAGAGAACCAGCAGCACCTTGTACGTGACTGTACGCTTCCATCCCAACATCTTTCAGAGGTCCATTTTCAATGACAATCCCAATTGTTCTCGCCGCTTGAGCTATTGGCACGATAACTGCCCATCTATCAATGAGTCTGCTACCACTGATTCGGCGGGCTGACCAGTTCGCTTCAACTACAAGTTGGCGTAATGCTCTGATGGCGTCAGTAGGCGAGATGCAAGTCTCAACCTTCAGGTGTCGTGGCACAGCCATGATGTCCCCTCCCACTCATTTGTGATAATCAATTGCAACGATTTCTTCAACTAGGCCGAGATTTCATTGGATTGAATCAAATTTCAATCAGATGTAATTCAGAGATGAGCATCCGCACGGTTGAGCGTGTCGCGTATGGCGGCGGGCAATATTTTCATTTGTTGTTTCCAACTCAGCCAAATAGAGAGCCAAGACCTTCGAAGCTAGCGTCGTCCTCTTCCTCTTCAGCAGCTGCTTCCTCAGCGGGAGCAGCAGCATCTGCGGCAGGGGCGGCACCACTAGGTGCAGCGGCAACCGGTGCAGCGATAGCAGCGCTCATCGCTTCTCCGATATCGACGTCATCAAGGCTAGCAACAAGCGCTTTCACGCGTGCGTTGTCACCCGATACGCCAGCGGCCTTCAGGACCGCACCGACATTCTTTTCGTTGATCTCATTCTCTGCTGAGTGCAATAACATTGCAGCATATACATATTCCATTTTTTCTCACTTCCTTTCAACCAAATAGGTCACCGAGGCCGTCAAAGGCGTCCTCTTCATCCTCCACTGTCTCCTCTTCAGCCGCAGCATCTTCAGGTGCGGCTTCAGCAGGAGCTGCGGCGGCAACTGTTGTTGCGGCGCCGAGCATTCCCGACAATTCATCGTCGAGAGCGGAGGAATCTAGTTGACCTGCAAGGGCCATTGCCCGTGAATTTGCACGGGCGATGAATAGAGGCATGGTTTCACTGTTTGTGATACCAGCCTCAACAGCCACGGAGAGCGACTCGCTCTTCGCTTTAGATAGTAGAGTGGGCATTGTTTCTGGGGTGAACCAGCGTACATTACACGCAACATTGAACGAGGCGGAAACTCCCTGTGCGATATTGTTGCGGAGCCCATCAAGGTCAAGGTTAAGATCTTCTGGTGGCATTAGAATACCATCTTGCATGGCACCACAGAGAATAATACCAATTTCAATCGGCTTGATTCCCAGTTTGTCTAACATTAGTCCTAGGTCGCCTGGAATTAAATCGCCTTGTTTGACGACAGTAACAGTCTTCTGAATCAATACCTTACCTTTGTCAATCTTTGCTGGGATACCAACTGCAGATAATTCTCCGACAATTGGTCCAGGAGCGAAATCAGTTTCTCCAGCCTCTACAACAATGTCTTGAGGTGCAATATCACCTTCTTTAGCGGACCTTCCAGTCCGAGTCTTCTCTAACTCGTTGAATAACTGGAATGCACTTAGGTTTGAGGAATGAACAATAACAGGCTGAGCAGCATTTTCCATCATTATCTCCAAGGATTGTTCTTCGTGCCCAGCATTTTTCCAAGCAAGCCGGAATAGGGTTTTCTTTGCCATGGTGAGACTCATCATGGGACGCAATTTTGCTCGCATACCTAGCATTGCAGTTGCTGGTACACCGCTAGTATCAACTATTCCAATTACCCCGTCTTCCCGAAGGATTTCGGTAAGTTCCCCAACTCGGTCCTTTTTCCAACTCACTACCTTTGGAATCATTAATTCAGCACCTCAACTTTGATAGAAGGACCCATGCTGGTCTTGATGTAGAGTGAACGAATATTGTCTGCGCCACGTTCTAACTTTGATGTGACACGCTTCCACATCTCAAATGCGTTTTCACAGATGTGAACTTCAGTTTGGCTTCTTGCCCCCACAATAGTGTGGAAAGTGATGTTATCTCGACTACGAATGATTGCAGTGCTGCGAAGTCCATCTGCAATCATGCCTGGATCAACATTAGGTGGTACAGGACGAGGCATTTTTCCACGAGGACCAAGGACGATTCCAAGGAATCTTCCGATAGTTGCCATGTGTGGGACTTCAGATAGGAAAAAGTCGTGCTTTCTTGCTAACTTTCTTGCCTTCTGGCGGTCACCACCTAAATCCTCAATTTTATTTGGGTCAATGACAACTATTCCAGCAGCCTTTGCTTTGGTTGCCATTTCACCTTCAGCAAATATAGCAATGCTGATTTCCTTACCGCGCCCATGCGGTAGACGGACATTTTCTTCAATTCTGTTTGCTGGGTTCTTCAAATCAACATCTCTGATGGTAAATGCCATCTCAATGCTTTCAACGAATTTTCGCTCTGGCGCTTCTCCAAGCGCTTTTTTCACTGCTTCAGTAATTTGTTCTTCCATTTTTTCTCACCCCTGCGGTCAGCGAGGTTTCCCTCTCCCGCAACTCGCGTTCAATTGAATTTGTCGTCATGCTCTCCTGCTTTCACCTGCATTATGAAATCCTTTGGCACGATGCCTTCAATGTGACAACGCATAGAGACACATGTTCCCATGACCTCCAATGAGCGTTGCTTGACACCTTTACCAGTCAAATCATCCGCCTTCTCTTTGGAGATGGTTATGATTTGATCGAGTGTAATATTGTGAACAGTCGGGTCAGAACCAACGTCGGTTTCCCCTTCCCAAGAACCATTGAACTTGATGCCCTTGCCAATAACCGCTGTGCGTATGCGTCGTGCAGTCCAGTTATCTGACATTGATTCACCTCATTGTTTGGGTTTTGGCCGACCTGCTTCCCCTATTTAACCGCCGCGAGAACCCCATTGTCCACTTAGACGACACGCTCCGTTACATGGACATTATCAGCGCGCATAGTGATAGGGATTGGAACTGCAGCTTCGAATAACTCAACAGTCACTTCTTCTTTGCCTTCTTCGACTCCTGTCACGCGGGCGCGATTTCCTTTGAAGTGACCTACTCTGATTTCAACAACACTGCCAACTTCGATTCCAGCAGTTGCTGATTTCGGCTCAAGATAATTGGATACAACTGCTAATGGTGCTTCACCTGGCAGCACTTTAGAGCAACCGCGCATTGGTGTAGTCACACCTCCAGCACGTCCAATCAACTTCTCGACATGGTGCTTTGCACTCGCTTCAACAAAGATATATCCGCGCATGAGGCGAGGATGAATGACTGCGAAAACTTCACCTTGGACATCTTTCAGAGAGCCGGTACCAGAAATACGAGCATGTATTTCATTGGCGATTTTCTGTTCTTGACCAATTGTTGTTTTGAGCATATAGAGGAAACTTGAGACATCCCCATACATATCCCCAAGTTGGGAAACGGTTGGTCGGGTTTGAATAGCGGAGATTCCGTCTTCTGATTCATCCACCTCATCTGGACTCAAAACATTGAGATAACCAGGGTCAACCCACATTGCTTCATCGTAAAGGGACCGTGGTTCTATTTCTGAGGAATCAGTAACGAACAGAATTGGAGTCACCTCGTTTAGTCGGTTACCAAATTCAATTCCACGTGCCTCCCCCATTCGAACAAGGGTTAGAGAGGATGATTGAATGCCAGTAGCGTCTTCAATTCTCATGAACACATGGTCAAGGTCATTATGGTCTCCAACTCCGTAAATCCCATCCCAGCAATTTGGAAAATCAGTGACTTCTTCACTACGCTTGAGCAAAAGCAACTTATCTTCATGGCGAATAAATACTATGAATCCATCAGACATTTTGAAACCTCCATTTCTAGACAGGGAATTAACCAATTAACCATTGAAAGAATTTGGGTAGTTCAGTATCCATTAACCACAACATTACAAAGCCGATGAAGCCAAGTACAAACATACCAATTCCACAGACCCAAATAGTCTGTCTGAATTCCATCTTGGTAGGTTTTCGAGCCATGCGAATAATTCGAGCCCATGAACCGCGTCCGAAACTGCGGACCCATGTTTCAAATTGGTCTTGTCGGGATTGAACCCGGTCCTCAAAAGACTTACTTGTAGAGTCTGCACTAGCCATGGTTGAACCCCTTTAGGGTTCATGCCGACATGGGGGTCCTCTTTAACATCAACGCTTCAATTTAATTGATGAATTCAAGACTTCGATTACGCATTGTACGCATCTGTTGATGGGCTGAAGCGCCGAAAATTTGCTGACTCTTGACTCCTGTTAAGACCAACAAAACACGCAATTCGTTACCCATAGTCTTGTCAACCGTTGCGCCCCAAATAATTCGGGCATAGGGATTGATTCTTTCTCGTATCTCTTGGGCACAGCGTTCTGCTTCCCCAAGAGTTAGTGATGGACCGCCGACCACATTGACCAGTGCACCACGGGCATCAGAGATGTCAATATCAAGAAGTGGTGATGATAGGGCTTCTGCAGTTGCATCAACAGCACGGTCGTTGCCAGTTGCTTCTCCTAGACCAATCATTGCCATTCCACCACCGTTGAGCATTACACTTCTCAAATCTTCAAAGTCAAGGTTAACAAGACCTTCTTTGGTAATCATTTCTGTGACCCCAGCAATTGAACGCATCAGTAATTCATCAGCTACTCGAAACGCTGCTTCAATAGGTAAATCCTTCACACCTTCAACTTCTAATAACTTCTCATTAGGTAGGACTACGACAGTATCGCATACTTCGCGTAGCCTCTCTAAACCCCATTCAGCGTTTTGTCGGCGCAGTGTGCCTTCTGAGACGAATGGATATGTGACTACTGCAATTGTCAGCGCTCCAGCGGCTTTTGCCAACCTTGCGACTACATGAGCCGACCCAGTGCCAGTTCCACCGCCAAGTCCTGCGGTAACAAAAGCGAGGTCACAGTCATCAACAATGTTGAGAAGTGTTCGCTCTGATTCATAAGCAGCCTTCTCACCCTTTTCAGGGTCTCCACCAGCACCACGACCGCGTGCCGTTCTACCGATCAGAATTTTTTGGTTAAGTTGTGAGCGCAATAGGTGTTGAGCATCTGTGTTAACAGCAAATCCTGAGATGTGTTCTCCAGACAATAAGCCTTCGTCTTCTAAGCGTTGAACAGTATTACAACCGCAGCCTCCGCATCCAAAAACCCTAATTCTAGGTGCTAAACTTGCTAATAATTCTACTAACTCTTCGTCACCATTAATAGTTTCAACCTTTTTTACTTCGCATTCTTCTTCCAAGGAATCTTCTCCCTCTTGCAGTTCTAATACGCGGTCAATTAAATGGCGCATGGGTCTAGCCTCACTAAAGTCGCCTTAACCTTGACGCTCGTCATGGGTGTGCTAAAGTGGGTTCGCGCACCTCTTCGGAATTGCCGAAAATGAAGAAAGTCCTCCCTAAAGGGAGGTCAATTAGCCCGAAGGTCAAAGTGTAGGCGCTTATCTCCCGGTTTGATGAAGTGTAAGTCGTTGCTACTCGTGATTGTCTTAATCGTCTCCTCACAGCAAATATTTTTCACCGCTGAAATCACCCAAATTTCAGCATTAGATGAACAACAGCCCATGGCTCAATCAGTGTCTAGCCAATGGCAGATGAATGACGCACCCCCCATCCAATCAGGTTGGTCTGCTGATACTTGGCAGCCAGATCCAAAGGGTGCGCTTTGGGATTTAGACTTCAGTCCAGACGCCACTAAGATAGCAGGCGTTGAAATCTCAGATAACAGGCTCTTTGTTTGGAATGTTTCAGATGGCCGTGTGTTACTCTGGATTCATCACTCAGCTTCGATAGTTGATGTTGTTTGGCTTTCTGACGAATGGGTTTTAGTCGCAGACTCCGGAATAAATTGGTATTCCTACCATGTTGTTGACGATGGTTCTTCCACCCCTCATACCTCTACAGAGATGCGCTCCGGTCAATGGAGCGATAGTCTGACTGGGACATATAACGGATATCTTTGGGGTCTTGATGCCTCTTTGAATCATTCAAAGGTGGCATTTTGCGGCAACATCAACCACCTGAATATGGGTGGTGAAGTTGTAATTGCCGATTTGTTTCATTTTATTGATGGGTCGCCAGCCAATGCTCAACATTTCTTACCACAGTACTGGTCGGTAGATTGTGCAATTTCGCCAAACGGCGCAACAGTTGCTGCAATAGGGCGAAATCTGACAACTTATTCTGATGGCAATGTCACTTACAGAGATATTGTGTATGGAGTTGAAGTTGCAACCGGAGTGCTTCAATGGGAACGTTTTGTCGGTGGCGATAATTCCAGTGCTTGGGCGGTAACTTGGGAGCCAGGTGGAGGCAGTTACACGATTGCATACAATCACCCCCTTCCGAGCCAACCAAATGTTTGGGAAGGGGTTGCTACAGCCTACGCTGAGATAGATGGTTCGGTATTTTGGTATTCACCAATTCCACAGAATGTCAGTAGTCTAAGGTGGCTTCCTGATGGTTCTTACCTTGGAGTAGGACTATTCGACCCGGGACGAATATCATTTATTGATACTGCAGGACAAATTCAAACAGATTTTGGATGGCACGCGGTAAAGTCGGGTTCAACCTCAATTCCAGAGGATATCACCGCGATAACAACAACCTCAATTCCAGCAACAACTACAGCAAACCAATTGATGGCATCCGCTGGCAGGGATGGTTCAATCGAAATTTGGACAGTTGATATCACTACATTTGAAATCCTACCGTATCGGAGATTAGGCCCTGCACATGTAAGGGAGATTGCAGTTCACCCTATACTTGATTTGGTTGCTATTGCTGAATCATCAGGGGTCGTAACAGTTCGCACCTCAAATGGCTCAATTAATCGTCAGTGTTTCCATCCAGAGTATGGCCAAGTTGTTTACGAAATTCCATTCGCTAAATCAGTAGATTGGTTTAATGATGAAGCAATTGTAGCTTTCAGCGATGGAGTAATTATTGCTTGTAATGAATTTAACAAATGGTCTTGGACTTTTGACCTAAGAGATCACAAAACCGTAGGCGCTTTTGGCAGAATTGCTATGCATCAAACAAGCAATTATGCTGCAATTTCTTGGTCCTCTAACACCCTCAACACCTCATTAGATGGGCACGTCGCTATTATTGAACCAATGTCCGGGCAATTCTTCAATGAATGGCAATATTCGGAATCTCATTGGACAATGGCTTTCAATGATTTTGGCACAATCTTGGCCTCAGTTGGTCAAACTGGTGGAGTAAGATTGTGGAACACGAGTGACCCAAATCCACAAAATTGGATGGATGACGGCTCACCATATTCACACAGTGGGTATGTCGGAGTCACCGAATGGATGCCAGGGGCTGACTTGTTAGTAACTGCAGGTTGGGATAAACAACTAATCATGTGGGATATTCAAAGTCAATCTCAAATGCAACAAATTACATTGGTTGACGAACCCTTTGCATTCGCAGAATTACTCAATGAAGGCCTAGTAGTTGTCGGTACGGGTAACCCTGGTAATTCCCTTACAGGACAGTTAGAATTCTATAATATCCAAAATAGCACTCCAGTCAACTCTTACCAAATGAATCACATTCCTCGTGGTTTAGGGTTATTTCCAAGCGACCAGTCTTTGGTGGTGGTAAACCATACCGGTACAATGCTAGTTCTAAAACTAGATGCTGATGGAGATGGGTGGATAGATGTGGATGATGATTTTCCAAATGACCCCACTCAACATGAGGACAGCGATGGTGATGGTTGGGGGGATGACCAAACCCAATCTAATGGCGATTATTGCTTAAACACACAAGGAAGTAGTTACCAAGATAGAAATGGCTGTCCGGATAGTGACGGTGATGGTTATAGTGACGCAGATGCCACTTGGCTTGCTCACCCTCTTGGTGCCGCAGATGCCTTCCCCAACATGCCTTCACAATGGCATGATACTGACACAGATGGTCATGGTGATGAGTATTCCTTTACCGTTGGTAATGATGGTCTAAGAGTTGGCGAATCTGGTGATGCTTTCATCAATGATGTAGCTCAGTATCGTGATTTAGATGGAGATGGTTGTGGGGATAATTACACACATGGTGATGACAATGGGTTGCGGATAAATGAAGCAGGGGATGCGTTCATCTCAGATCCCACACAATGCAATGATTTTGATGGTGATGGGTATGGGGATAATTACACATTCACTTTAGATACAGATGGTTTACGAGTTGAGTCAGGAGATGCTTTCCCTATGGATAACATGGCGTGGTCTGATTTAGATGGGGATGGTTGTCCGACCAGTTCTGCAACTGGCCTTGCCATCGACCTTTATCCTACAGATAGTGAAAATTGTGACGAAGATTTGCCGTTTTGGTTGCCGGTTAATCTAGCCATATTGATTTCAAACGATGCGTCCGTCTGGCATCTAGATATTTCGTGGGATTCTGCTGCTGATAATACAGATATTATTCGGTTAGAATATGCCTTGAATAATGAGACCGCCTCTCCAATTGATTCGGAATTTTCAGCGGTGCAGGTGTGGACTTCAACTGGCGCCGTTAGTGAGACTTTGACCATTAATCCAGAGGCCGGAAACAATTACATTCATCTCAGACTAATTGGCGTTCCTGATGATGGGGATTCAATTAGTCGCGATTGGGCAGCGATTTGGATTGTCCATACTGATGGCGAAAATACAACCGAAAATGGTACCGATAATAGTACCAATAACAATCTTGACTCAGATGATGATGGTGTAATTGATTCTTCAGACAACTGTCCAAATGAATATGGGACAATTGCGAATCAAGGTTGTCCTACTAATAGCGATACATCCAATCAGACTGGAAACGATGGAACTAATCCAGAAGATGAATCACCAAATACCTCATCAATCTGGTATGTATTAATTGCAGTCATGCTTGCAGGACTTGCAATACTTGCAGTCATGGCGATAAGGTACAATCGGAAGACAGATAAGATTACAGAAGGGGTCTACTCAATGGCCCAGCCCAGTTCGTTCGCACCTCCTTCAACACCACCATCCCCTAATATGCATCTTCCGTGCAAGGAGTGCGGGGGCTTCGTCCAAGAGGTGATGCATCAAGGAAACTTGTGGACATGGTGTCCATCTTGTCGTGAATGGCAAGATTTTCTAGGCAAGCGATAATCAGCACCAATAAAGAACTAAATTTAGTTGCTTGATTGTGAATATTCATGATAGTCTATAGTAGGTTGTAGGGAGTCAATTGCTGTTTGCAGTCGAGCATTTGCAGCTTGTTCTCCAGATTCAATTGAAGCAATTTGTTTGTGTAATGATTGAAGTCTGATGGTTAACGCAGTCACAACAACTTGCTTCAGACCTAGCGTAGGTTGAATCCAACGTTCTAATGAGGTGACAACTCTTTCAACAGAAGTTATCATACCGTTATTTGATATGAGAATAAATTCATCATTCTCTCGGTTAACTGGTCCGCATTTACCAAGTGCTTTCTCTAATCCTTTTGCAACTTTTGTTGCCTTCTTGAGCGAACCTTTGCATTTTTCAAATGCCTCTACGGAAAGCAGATGGGCTTCAATATGCCCTGTTTTTGCCGCTGTAGAAAATCCCTTCAACGCCTTCTTCAAATTACCAAGATGTAAATTGATTCTTCCCATTTGCATTGAGTCTTCAATTTTGAGTGCTGTCTCATCTTCATTTCCACCAACACCTTCTTTAATTCGCATTTGACTTGATTTATTGGACTCTTTAGACAATATTTTGGCCGCTTTCATACTCAATTTCCACTTTTCTCGAATTTCCAGAATATTAGCGTGGTCTCGTAATGCAAGCACTAACAGTTCTTGTCGCTGAAGCGTTCTCTTCTTCTCAGATAATAACAGAGAGGTTAATTCCTCGGCCATTACTTCTGAAATTTCAAGACGGCCGTCAGCGACATAACTGCGTAATTGATTCAGAACTTTAACCGGGTCATCCATGCCAAACATAAGGTTCACCTCACCATCCGAGTTGAGTCATCACGCATTACCACTCCTATTGTTCGTGTTAAAAGCCAATGCTGAAGAAAAATGTGGTTGTTCAACTTCTGCGTTTTACAGCTCGCCGCTTCTTGCCCTTCTTTGATGCTGGTCTCCGCCTCTTCGGTTTTCTTTTCTTTGGGGCAACGTCCTCATCTTCGTCATCCCAACCATCATCGTCGTCATCGTCAAAGTCATCATCCTCTTCATCATCCTCAACAACTGTCTTCTTGCGGCGTTTCTTTTGCTCACCTGTGTCTGTAGCGAATGGGTCACCTTCATCTTCCAATTGTTTGGTTTTTGGAGCTGCCTCCAATTCAGCTAGGCCAGCATCTGCGGTATCGGCGGCAGAACCACCACCACTATCTCCACCGCTCATGAACTCAAGCATCCAATCATCTTCTTCATCAAACTCATCACCATCTTTCTTCTTCTTGGATGGGTCTTGTGCGGCGAGTACTCCCATCATTATAGCGAAGAACAGCAGTAACAAATTGAAGGCCCCAACTGCGATGATAATGACGTAAGGTGGGCTGGTCAGAGATAGCGGGGCTCCAGGTTCTTGTTCTTCTTCATTAAATGGGCTGTTCCCACTTTGACAAAGGGTGATTCCGCTGATGTTTTCATAACAGTGATCAACATAAAATGTGGTTGTGAACAATTTTTCATTTCCGGCAGAATCTTTTGCCATGATTTTCAATCTGTGGTTCCCAGGGTCCTCAAATGTTGAAGCAGGTTCAGTCATACTGAAAACCACAATATTTGAAGGGGTGCCAAGAGGTGTAATTATAGTGACATTTTCCCATTCAAATTCCTCATTAAAGAACTCGCCAACGTTAGTGAATTGGTATTTTACTTCAACCAGTTCAACATCATCAGTGACTACACCATGAATTCTGATTTCAGTTCCATACAGGTACTTGCTTTGAGATGATGGTGAGAATAATTCAATAGTTGGTGCTTTGGAATCAACGGACCAATTGGTTAGCGAGAAAGAATGTGAATTTCCAACAACGTCAACTAATGTAACAGAGACTGTGACGTTACTAGTATCCATTCCGCTAGGAATACCGAAATCCCAGATGTAGTGAGTGTCAGAAGCTAGGAATGGTGTAGCACGAGTAACTTCACCTTCGGGAGTAAATGTGGTGCCAATTGCTGAACCTTCAATATAATTCTCTGTATGAACCTGTATCATAGGGAATTCCTCTAATGGTTCTACACTATGGATGTGTAATCGGTAATCACCGCTTTTTAGTGGTCCACCGGGCATTCCCTCTTCTCCTCCTATTCCAAGTAAGATTTCAGCATCAGGAGGTGTTGTGTCCTCGTGAACTAGCCATACGTTTGAGCGATTACTGACCGAATCTCTAGAATTCCCCCATGAATCCGCTACGATAAGAGCGTACCAAGCATGTCGGTCCAAGTTTTCTTCTAGAGATAATTCACGGAGAATTGTAGTTTCAGAAGATTGTGGTATGTATGTGTCAATCATCAATTCCCAGCCATCATCATCAGATAAGTTCCCAGTCTCATTATTTTCAAATGGTGTGCCAAGATGTCGCCAAATAGAGTAGGATTCATCTTCTTCTGCTAGAGAGTTAATCCAGGATAATAATAAGCTATTCTGGCTACCTTGAAGCATGGGTTGCGCGAGTTGTACAGGTGCAGGGGCTAGAGTATCTTCACGAACAGACAATTGTATGCAATTTTGAATGAAGCGAGTATCTTCATAAGTTGCATTGAGATGGTTATATCGAGTAACAGATGTGATGCAATAATACGAAAGTCTGTCCTTATCAATTGGAATAGGAATTAATGCGTACTCAACCCCATCAGGCACCGTTGCTGCAAGGGTTGCTTCAAGCGTGAGATTACTTGCTGCTGAGAGTTTGGTCCAAGAGTGCCAAATGTGGTAATATTCGCCTTCTGCACCCATTTGGTCAGTCCAAGTGACATTGGTCCACCCACCACCGATATATGCTGCCTGAACATTAGTTGGTTCTGCTACCCATGGGTCAAACGCATTCTCCATGATAGGTCCGGCTACAGATGAGGGCAGGATTGTGCTATTGTGATTACCACGAGCATCAGCAGCAGTCACTGCATAGTATGCATACCCAAGAGTACCTCGCTCAACTTCGTAACGGTACGTTGCTACTCCTGTAGGGAGTGAAGCGATATGCTCAATGTTTGGATCGAGAGTGTCACTGAACGGTGCGCCCGAACGCCATATGTGATACGTAGCGCCAAGTTCCTCTGGGATGTCAATCCAAGTGATTGTAGTGTTTCCAGTACCACCAAGTGGTTCCGCTACGAATGTTGCATCTACACCTTCAACATTAATCGGTGCGACATTGTCTTCAGCAACGGGGAATTCTGCATCCATCGTGTTGACACCACCTATGAACCGGAAGTCTTCGTAACCTAGGTAAAAGTAAGTCACAGAATAATATGCTTCAACATCAGTCTCGGGTGGGACATCATAGGATGTACTTGAAACGCCAGGAGGTTCGCTTGCAACCAATGTCTTTTGCATTCCAAGCCAATTGGCTCTGGTTGCTGGAGAAAGATGGCGGTAAATGTTGGAAATGTATGCATTCGGCCCCGTCTCAATTAATGTGCCGGGTTGAAGTTGATTGAGATTAATCCAGTCAATTTTGGTTCTACTAGTTTCAGGGAAAAATGTAGCATTTACAGCAAATGGAGCAATAATATCATGTGTATTTTCGTAAATCGGCTCAGGAATTTGGCCAGTCCCCAACTCCATGAAGGCTTTGAGTGAACCGTCATCAAGTTGAGTTGCAATACCGTAGTAGAACGAACCATTGACTCCCGGAGGCAATGGGTGAATGATAGAATGTTGCTGACCTGGGCAACTGACCACATTACCTGTACAGGCAGAGACATTAGCGATGTAGGGAATAGTCCCGTTCTGAATCAGGCTGGTATTCATCTGCGAATCACTACGATAAACTAGGTATCTACTCGTTTGAAGCATTTGAGCGATGGTTAAATTTTGGGTTTGGATATTTTCCCACATTATCGCCGTAGACTCAGTAAAGGGATCAAATATAGCTTCAATATTCTGTGACTGCATATCATTTGGGGCAGCCTGATCTGCCGCAACAGTAGGTACGAACGGTAGCGCTGAAACCAGTAGTAAAAGCGCGGTTAGTAGAATTGACTTACTCATCTGATTACAGCGCACGCTCAATCCCTCCGTAAAGGGGTGTGGGAACGAGGCGGTTATGAGGCTGACGCAATATGACCCCCTTTAGAGTCAAATCTTGGCCATTTCAATTCGAATCATCATTGTTATCGCCCCCTTGGGGGGCGGATATCATCGCTACCAGTTCTTTACGAGCTGTAATGAAACGACTGAAAAAGGAGTATATCCCGCCTAAAAATGAAATTAAAAGCACAATTGATAAAGCATTAATTTCAACATTAAATAGGGGTATTTGTCCGTAATCCTCAATTCCATTAAACGCTTGCCAAATGGCTGCTAAACAACCAAAAAGGGTAATAATCATCCTGTCTGCTCTACCAAACCCGCCATAGTTCCTTCCTAGGCCAACAGATTGAGATTGTGTGCCCATGTAAGAGCCCATCAAAGTCGCTAAGCCAGCAGCGTAGCCAAGATGTGGTGATGTGAGCCATGCAGTATTGACTCCTATAGCCACGATAATTCCGAAATCAACGATTCTGTCAATAGTATGATCTAGAAAATCCCCATAAGATGAAGTTTTATTGTGAACTCTTGCAATTTGTCCATCTAATGCATCACAAAACGCTGCAAATGCAAATAGTAGTGTGGCTAAAATTAATTTTATTGCCCCATCAGCGTCAGCGGTTGCGGTCGCAAAACACCATGCTGATATTCCTGCTATAAACAAACTAAACCAAGATATATGGTTCGGATTTAAAAAGCCTAATTTATTTACCAAAGGCTCAATTAATTCTGAAAAGTTATCACGTAAATTATTGAGCGCCATGTTCATTCACCATGCAGGATTGTAATCCAGTCAATTCGTTGCTCCGGGCTTTTGGGCTTGAACCCATCTCTTCTCCAAACCCCAATCTGTGAGAAAAGTGAATGAACACTCTGTTGCGAAGAATCTAGTTCCAAGACAGGAGTATTTCCCCATTCATGCTCATCATTCCATGCCGCTCCGAGGAGTTCCCACTCAGCATTTTCATCAATTTTTGATTTTGCCCATTCCCTATTTTGCATTCTGGTTTGGAGCACCTCGGGATTACAGCGTATAATGACGATAGCATCCACTGGTAGCAGATGAGACAGATGTCCATCAATCAACAGATCATCCGTTGGAGGATGTGCCCATAGTTTTGAAAGACTAGTTGCCAATTGTTCAATATCAATTGGGTGAGCACCATCGCTGCTGTCAATTTTACCGAGGCACCCATTCTGTTCGGCCAATTTTTTGTCACTAACTACTGTTACTAGCCAACCTTTGTTAGAATTAGCAAGGGCAAATTCAGACAAACTAGTTTTGCCGCTACCAGGAGTGCCGGTGATGGCAATTCGGTGCGCCCAAGTCCCACTCATCATGTTGGGGCTAGTTGTAATGGTCATCAAGGTGATGGCGCAGGGTTGGTAATCAATTCAAGACTGGAGTCAATTTTCATACTCCAATAAATTCCTTTTTATCCTCAAAATACAAATTGTAGGTAGAAAAAACGAGTTTGAGCGACCAGTTTATACACAGAGACCACACTACTACAGTTCACGGAGGGAATTAGATGATACAATCAACTGAAGCGACGGCCATTGTGCTGATAGTCGCAGAACCAGGAAGAGAGACTGAAGTTTACAATGAATTACAAACTATACCAGAGGTGGTTGAGCAAATGTTGTTGTTCGGTGAATATGACCTTTATGTGAAAATAGTCTGTGAGGATTATGCACTACTTGGGAGTGTAGTAATCAATAGAATTAGGGCTATTGAGGGAGTAGATTCCACAAAAACTCTCACCGCTGCACCAATGCTTTGAGTGGTGTTCGTAGCGTAGGTTTCACCTACTATGCCCATTCCTCAACATTTCATGACAGAGGCGGTTGATGGTAATGCAGTTGCAACTGAACTGGGATGGGAGGGAGTCATTGAATTAATTGATCCCCGTCAATCAAAACTCTCATTGATGTTGGTTTTCATTCCTTTAGCGATTTATTTTAGTATTTTTTCTCACAATGCGCCAATGGCGTTTGCAACTTCAATAGCGGCTATCATGCCGCTTGCATATTTGATGGGAGAGGCAACAGAACAAATTGCCCTGAAAACCAATGATTCAATTGGCGGCTTACTAAATGCGACATTTGGCAACGCTGCCGAGATGATAATAGCAATTTTTGCAGTGATGGCAGCAGCAACTGCCATCAAAGAAGGTGATGCAGAAACTGCTGCGACAATGATTAGTGTTGTTCAAGCATCACTTATCGGGTCAATTCTTGGTAATCTCTTACTAGTTCTTGGGATCGCATTTGTTTGGGGTGGAATTCATCACAAAGTGCAGGAATTTTCAGGAACTCAAGTTGGTGCGAACGGTTCCCTTCTCTTCTTGGCTGTGATTGCATTAATTTTACCCACTGCTTACGGATTCACTGGAAATGGACACGAGGAGGCGATAGTCACTCTCTCTCGTATTACAGCAGTGATTTTACTGATAATGTATGGGTTGTTTTTATTGTTCCAACTTCGTACCCACACCGAATTGTTTGCGACAGACGGAGACCACGATGAAGAACCGGTGATGGGCAGGCGCCAAGCCATGACCCTGCTTATCGGTGCTACTATTATGGTGGCTTGGATGGCTGAAATAATGGTTCACTCAATTCAATCTGCAGCTGATGAATGGGGGCTTCCAACTCTATTCATCGGTGTGATATTGTTGCCTCTGTTCGGAAATGCGGCGGAGCATTTCACAGCAGTTTCAGTTGCTGGTAAAAATAAGATGGATTTAGCATTCTCAATAGCGGTTGGCTCAAGTACGCAAATAGCGGTTTTTGTGGCTCCAGCAATGGTCATGTTAGCGTGGATAGTCAATGTCCCACTGACCTTCCAATTTGGCTTATTTGAGACATTGGCTACGTTTCTCGCTGTGTTGATTACCAATGCTATTGCTTCAGATGGAAAATCAAATTGGCTTGAAGGGTCAATGTTGCTAGCAACATACGCTATTCTTGCAGTCGCTTTCTTCCTCTATTGATTGCAAACATCAATGTTGTTGAAACATATTATAGAAATCTGCTTATGAGTCGCGGTTTTCTTTGACCGCCCTGCTTTCACTATGACTTGAAATCCAGTATCCCCACAATAGGAATCCAACAGTCATTGATAGCATGTGGGCAGCTGATGTTAATGCACCGATGCCATTGAAAAAATGGTTCCACGTCTCAAAAGCGACTGCGATTGCTGGAACCATCCATACTTTACGAACTTGATGTGAGGAGGCTCCGATAATTCCGAAGAAACCAGCGGATCCACCATTCCAATTGCGGGCAAATCCACCACGGAGAAATTCACTGTCTGGGTAGACCAATTCTCCGATATGCATTCCGATTGACACTCCAATTGCTGCTACGGAAAGACAAATCATGAACAAAATGTAGGTTCGAATCGCACCCTCTCTGACTTCAAATGATTGAACAAAAACTAGGAAACTCATTGAAACGAACATGATATGGGTTGTACCATGGTGAAAAAATGGAATTACCAACAGTGACGTGAAAAAGCGAATTGGTGCGTCAACCAAGTCACCCGGCCAAATTCCGGTAATGCAAGAATTCCCACCCCCAGTGATGTAGCAATCATTGGCTGGGCCAGTCATATCTGATAACCAAAATACCCAGATGAGGATTAGGTATGAAAAAGTGAATTTCCGGCTCAAAAATAGTTCTAAGGGCCTTAATGGCACTCCTGCCAGACTACACCAAGGCCAAGACCAAGGAAATAATGGAAAGTTGTCTTTACTCACTTAAGGCCACCTTGGGGTGGGTTAATTCCATCATAATATTCTGCAACTGCTGCTTCAAGTTGTAGGCCAATATTATGCTCATCAAGGGTCAAGGTTTTGCCATCTTGGCGGATGATTTTTCCAGCAACAATGACATCGAGGCATTGTGAATTGGAGTAGAGTAGGTTAGCGAGCAAGCGGCGGTTGTTGATACCCCGCGGCCTCATTCGGATATCATCTAGATTCCATGCAACCCAATCTTTGGAATCCTTTGTTGCTAACTCCCATGATTCACGCGGAGGTAGCAAGGTGGAATCCCAGTGGTCATGGCGCTGAATAAGTGAGGCGGCTTTTGCTTCAGCCCGCATATCAAGAGAATTGTTGGATGCGGCGCCATCAGTTCCAAGTCTGACATCAACTCCAGCCTCTATCATTGCTGGATAAGATAGAGTTCCACCAGTAGCCAATTTTTGGTTAGAGACTGGACAATGTACAGCATGTGCACCGTGCGAAGCTAGAATTCTCATCTCTCGTTTGGTGACCCAACCACAGTGTGCACATACAGTTCCATCAGTAAAATAGTCAAGCGAATCAAGATATTCTATTGGATACATACCATGCTGTTCGTGGCATTCGGCAACCTCTGTCCTTGTTTCCGAAGTGTGAATATGAAGTCTCGCCTCATACTTTTTCGACATTTCGCTAGCCCGCCGTAGTACTTCTTCCGAGCAAGTGTAAACTGCGTGAGTTGCGATACCATACTCAACTCTATCATTCGCTAGTGAGCCGCCTCTGATAAGATTCTCAAGTTCATTGAGTACCCGAGCATCTTCCGTTTCAGCGTCGTTTTCAGGCGGCGGCCAAGCAGTTGTTGGTCCACAAATTATTCCGCGAATTCCAGCCTCAGCCAACACCGGGGCAATTGAAGCAGGATAGTGATACATATCGCAAGCGAATGTGGTTCCTGAAGCAATCAACTCGGCTACGCCTGCTAGAGTACCCGTTCTGACAAACTCAGGAGTAACTCGGGTTTCGGTTGGGAAAATGTTCTTTTCAAGCCAGTCTCCAAGAGTGAGCCCTTCCCCCATTCCCCGGTTGAGCACCATAGGTAGGTGAGTGTGCCAATTCTGAAATGAACGGGTAATTACTCTAGAGGAACCATCAATTGTGGTTTGCACATCCTCATCACCCTTAGATGGGCTCCAAGAACCACTAGGATGGAGTATGAAATCACCAGAATGGAGATTACAATCGTCATCAATCAAATGAGTTGCTGTGTATCGGGTTAGGCTTGCTGAATCATCGCCTGAACTATCACTCATTGACTCCACCCAATATGTCCTGTGATGTCATTTGGCATCATGGTTGTTATGGCGGGGTTGAAGTGAGCCGGCGTTTTCCATTCATTCGGACATGGCTGATGACCCGTACAGAACCTTGGGCGTCTCGCCCGATGCGACTGATGCAGAAATCAAGCGAGTGTATCGTAAATTAGCGCGTCAACATCATCCTGATAGAAATCCTGGAGATGCCGCGTCAGAAGGTAGATTCAAAGAAATTCAAGGTGCATATGATAAAGTAGAAACTCCAGAAAAGCGCAAAAAATTCGATGAGCAAAAGCGCATGGCGAATATGTTTGGAGGCGGGCGTGGTGGTGATTTTGGTAATGCAGACAATTTCGGCGGTGCTAGTGGCATTGAGGATATTCTAGCATCATTCATGGGTGGACGAGGAAGTAACCCATTTAGTGGAGGTAGCAGTGGTACAATCTTTGACCAAGCAGGTCAACCACGTAGGGGCCAACAAAGACCTCAACAACAACAAAGAGGGTCTGACATTGAAGCACCCCTAGATTTGACTCTTGAAGAAGCCCAAAGTGGTATCCAAAAACCCTTCACCATTGGTCGGCGAAAACAATGTGGTAGTTGTAAAGGCGGGGGTTGTAGTAAGTGCGGAACTCAAGGAGTAATTCGCAAGACAAGCCAAATCACAGTGAAAGTTCCAGCCGCTGCTGAGCATGCATCGGTAATGCGTCTGAAAGGAATGGGTCATCAAGCGCCAAATGGTTTGGCAGGAGACCTATTATTGACTGTAAGAATTGATGCTGATGAGGGTAGGCATTGGGAAGGTGGTCGCCTGATTCAGACTGTTGAGATTTCTTACAGCACTATGATGCTAGGTGGGAAAGTAAGAATTCATACCCCAGCTGGAAAAATCGTTGAAGTTGATGTACCGCCAAATTCACGCTCAGGAGACCGACGTAGATTACGAGGGCAAGGTTACAATGGCGGTCCTTTAGATGTTGAACTAGAATTACAGGAATCAGGTGATTTGACATCTGAGCAACAAGCCGCTTTGAACGCATTGCGTGATAGCGGACTTTAATTCCGTCAACTCTTAATCAAACTGTAATTCAGTTAGAAGATGTTGGCATGAATGGAATTAATTGTGAAGCGAGGCTTCCGAGGTTACGAGATTGAATCCACACTGTTCCCTCACCAGAGAAGTGCATGACTAATCCCTCACCTCCAAAGGCTAGTGACTTGAGTCCACCGACTTTTCCGACAGTATACTGAACGCCATTAGTGAAAGCAACTACGTGACCTGTGTCCACAGTGATGCTTTGTCCTTGCTGAATCTGCATCGCCTTGACAGCCCCATACGAATTGTAGTACACACGGCCTGCCCCTTCCTGAGTAGTAGCATGAATGAAGAACATGCTTTCACCGCTGAAAAGTCCCTTCATCCCTTGGAATTTTGTGTCTGTTTCAACATTTGTTGTGGATGCGAGGAACGAGCCACCCTGAATAAATAGTGGTTGATTTGGTTGGATATCAAACCACGCAATGTCTCCAGGAAGTCCCGGTGCTAGGCTAACCCAACCACCACTTGGGTCTGCTGTGAATGTGTTTAGGAAGAATGATTCTCCACCGACTGCGGCTTTCATCACGCTTTTGAAGAAACCCCCGATGCCCCCGCCACTGCCCATTCCGGTTACCATTTGTACTCCTGATTGTGCCACCATGGCCCCAGGTTCTGCTTTGATTGCTTCACCCGGACCAAGACTGATGGTCAGCATTGAATAACTTGGGTTGAATTCTAATTTTTCTTGCATATTACCGCCGACCCAACACATAACTATCAAGTTTCAGTAGGACGGAGTAGTTCAGTTTCAGATGATGATTGTCATCAATCAGCATGAACATCGTTTACATCAAGCCAAATAACTTCACAAACGAGACCTAGTTTTTCTGCTACACTCGGTACTGTTCTACCTTCATCACTGTGAATCAGTTCTTTGACGTAAGTTCCACTTTCGCAACGGACAGTTATCTCTGCTTCATCACCTTCAACCGATATTTCTGAAATACTCACAACTTTTCTCTTTCGTACTTTGTCAGCTCTTCTGTGGGACACTCTTTGGGGTGTTCTCTGTTCTAGTGTGACTCCTTCAAGTGAGACAATCATTTCTTTCACAAATTCAGGCGAGATATCCACAGGTGTTACTAAATCAGACGGTTCTTCAATCTCTTCTGATTGCTCATCTTTTTCATTCTTATCATCATTTTTAGATGGTGAAATAATATGTGGCTCTGGTCCGTACTTGAAACGAATAGTGTATGACTTTTCAGCTGCAGTTCCTTTGATTCTGGCAACTTCTGAACGACGGGATGCCCGCAGTTCACTGATTTCAACAGAGCCAGCCGAAGTGGCATTAACTAACTCAGTTAATTCACTCAGATCTGCATAACGACGAAGTGGGGATTTTAATTCAATTACGAATGGACGACCTCTGCCAAGACACCTTACGTCAATATCTTCTCTCCCCATGCCATGGAATGCTGTATTTTTTGCTTGGAATGCTACACGAAGTGGCTCTCCAATTTGGTCTTGAACGCTTGTTGGATATTGTAAGCCAGTTTCATTGCAGGATTCACAACCACCATCTCTTCCTTTACAAGCCCTACAAGGCCAGCGAGTTTGAGGAATTCCACGCTCAAGTTTGCGATATCTGCCATAGAGATATAGTGAACGCAATTCCGAATTAATATTGAAAGTAAGAGTGTCAATCAACACCATGATTTCAGGTTGTTCTTTCACTAACTCAACATCTTTCAATTTCTGTTCCAATTTTTGGCTAAGAGCATCGTTGAAAGCAGATTTCAGCGCCTGACTTCCATTGGCCCCATAGCGAGTACGCAAATCGTCTTCTTCTGTAACATGGCTTTTAGCAAAATGGGCGCCAATTTGTATTTTCTTGAATTCGACTCCACTTAAGTCAGATTTTATTTCTTCAACAAGGACATCCATGTCAACAAAAAGGTCTTCACAAAACGGGCAGTATTGTACCTCATTACTCTTAGTTGCACCTCGCTCTTCACAAGATTTGCGTATTGTGGAACCTAAGTTTTGAGCACTATCCCACGAGAAAGGTTGACCTGCTAAACGAATTATACAGTAATCACAAGCCCCGATGCTAACCAAATGGTCTAACCCTTCATCAGAAGGTGGCGGACGAATTGAGGCAAACTCATCTATCTCAAAATCGTCATCAAAATCCTCAGCCTCTTCTTGAGGTACTAAATCGGCCCATGGGTCGTAAGCAGTACTGTAACCAGCCGAAGCATAATTACTCCAATCTTCTTCCTTTTCGTTACTTCCAGACACGAGAATTCCCTCATGCTACCAAACGGGGGCACCGTTCAATTGCAAACCTCCGACTCGCTACCCCTTCAAGAATCCATGCCATGGGATATTCAATCAGAATTTGTTGATTTTCCTATGGAATGCAATAAATCAAATCCATAGATTCCAGTCCCGCAGCCACGTCCATCAAAATTGAATCGTAGTCCAAAATGGCCGACCTTTTCAACTTCAGGCTTTTCGTTTCTTTGAAGCCTAATTTCAGCCTCAAATTCTTCCTGCCTCGCATCAGTTTCTCGGCGAGGGTCGCAGTTTGCACAAGGGCATCGCAATCTCAAGGTAATGTAATCAATGACATGTTCAGTACTATCTGCATACCTAAGAATCATATCGACATCTCGCCTTTCTAATTCGGTCAGGTCAGGAATATCAGTCATTTCAGCCACCGCTCTTGCGTGCTTCGCTGATAACACTACGATATGAGGTGATGCCAAGCATTCCGCAAGCAATAACCAGTGATGCTATTAGTGAAAAGAAGATCATTGCTGCTGAAAATGTTCCAAATAGTGAGAAGAATCCCATAGGTGAGAATGAAATCACTAGGAATCCAAGAATGTCGGATGCAGCCGAGCCTACTAGGGCGATTCCTGACGCGCTACCAACAGCGCCAATACAAACAAGTACGGTTTTGCGTTTTTCACGTTCTTCCCGGAATCGCTCAATTACATGAATAACATAGTCAATCCCGACGCCAAGGGAAAGAGTGGCAATAGCCACAGTTACCATGTTCAATCCATAACCAAGTGTGGCAATCAAACCGTATAACCAAATAACGACTAGAAGGATAGGGGCGGTTGTGAGGAGAGCAAGGCCTAGTGGCTTCTCACCCCAAACCAGAGTCCCATAAAATCCGATTACTGCGAAAATTATTGCAACGGTTGGCGAAGCAATCAGTCCTGTTAGTGCCCAAGCGGTTAGAGCAACAGCCGCTGGAGCATAGACAACGGAAAGAACCGTCCAGAAGAAACCCGCCTCAAAGTTGTGAGAAAGGCGCTCTTTGATGCCTTCTTTAGGTGGTCTGAAACCCCACCAAAGAGTGACGATACAGAAGAATACACCGAGAGTCAGAGTTGCTTGCATTTCGTTCTGTAGTGATGAAGCGGCTACGTAGCGAGCTACCGGTTCTCCGGTAGCGATAGCCCATGAAACAGGATATTCTTCGTTATCGAAAGCAGATTCAAGGTCTGATTTTTCTTTCAGTTCTGTTGAAGAGAGATTTTCAAAGGCTGACATGTCGCGGTATAGTTCTTCTAATGCTTTTTCTACGATTGGAAATTGTTCGGGTTGCCGTAATCCGAATCGCATTAGCATACGCTCGTAACGAGGTGTGCTTCCATCAAGGGCCAGCATAGGATTTGATGGGTCAAGTGGTCTATCGGGGATGATATAGAGAGCGATTAATGATGGTGGTATTGCTGGTGTTGAATTAGTTTCAGGAATCCCATAAATGGAAGTGAAACCAACGAGGAATCTAAGACATTCTTCATCATCAGTCAATGGCAAACCAAAGTTTGAACGATTACACCCAATACCTCCCCGTGAGTCGGTAGGGTCCCATCCAGCATTGATGAAAGGAGTGGCGTTATTAGCCATTGAAAGGATTGCAAGGTTCACAAGATTGTCATATGCACTCATGTCTACATTTCCAAGGGAATTTATTGTGAATCTGTCAGGGTCCTCTTCACTATGAATATTCATGTTAGCCCTTGTTTCAGCGATTGCCGCGTAAACTCTTGGATCTATCACATCTCCTTCAATTAAAATTTCAGCCGGTTCTCCTTCCGAATAGAAGCGCTCGTTGATTAGAATCACCACAGCAGCAAAATCTGATTCTTCATCTAGGAAATCCTCTACCTTGAAATCTCCTTCAAGTCCTAACATCAATGGTGCTGAGTAAGCTGAGAGTAGCAATGCTGTGATAATTACCAATGGACCAAAAATAGCAGAAGTTTTTGCAACTCCTGCTAACCAATGGCTAGGGATAAGATGTATCTTGTCTTTATCTTCATCAGGTAATTTTCCTTTTCTCTCTAACCAAAGGTCAATGTCAAGCCGAACTAAAGGTGCCCATAATCCAGTAAGGACGAAAGCTGAACCAACTCCTAGAGCAGCCTCAAGGCCAAATGAACGTAGAGCAGGAATATCGGAAACAAAATTTGCAGAGAACGCGGCCATGGTTGTCATCGACGTCAGTAGAATTGCTCTACCTACTCTTGTTAGTGAGATTGAGGCTGAATCCAGTGAATCAGAACCATTCTTCCTTTCCTCTTTGTATCTATGCAGAACGTGTAAACTGTCGTCAATGCCAAGGGCAAGAATCATAATTGGTAGTAGGTTTGAGAATTGACTTCTTTCAATCAATGGATGCCCAACGGCATGTGACGCTTCACCTACCCAGCCGATTAATCCAAACATCCACACGAGGCTAAGGGTTAGTCCAGCCGAAACAATACCAACATCAGACCATCGGCGTAGGCTTCCCCAAAGTAATATTATTACAATTAATCCCATAGCGGCGAGAAGTGTTATGCTTTCTTTCAACTCCTTGTTTACTTCAATATTGATACCTTCAGCAACTGCAATAGTCAGAGATAAATCATCTGACTCTCGCATTGAATCCTCAAGTGAAATAATTGCCCACTCCCAAGCACATGGTCCGTCACCAGATTCAATTGAAGCTTGACAAAATTCCTTATCGCGTTTCGGTGGTGTGGTTACCAATCGTAATCCATCCCATTCATATCCACTCTCAGCGCGTGCTTCCGCCCATTCAAAAGTCCATCCTGCATCTTCGGCAGCTCCGCGGTCAAATTGTATGAGCAACCAGGTTGAACTAGCAGACCAGCGCCCTTTCTCCCAAGATGCATTCTGCCAAATACCATTACCTGCTAATGTACCACCAACAGGCCCCAAAGTTCCATCATCGGTTGCATGAAATACTCTGTCAAGTGAAAGCCAGCGTAGGAATATTCCACCACTGCCATTCACCAACCTTTGAGCAGCCAAATCAACATGGGCTTGGGTAATTCCTTCATCATCAAAAGTGAGACATTCTAGGTCACCACAATCTGTCCAATTTGTACGAGGTGGAAGTGGTTCTCCGTAAGGACTCATTGAAGGTTGTGTGAGTAGAGATTCCCCAGCCATGAAAGTGCGTACTTGGTCGGTTAAAGTTAGCACACCATGGTACTGCGTAAGGGTAACATCTGAGATAATCGGGCGGTAGAATTCAGAAATCGGGTCAGCCCGAGCAGCATCTGCTTTTTCATCAATTTCTCGAAGTACAGAGAGGTTGAGAATCCCACCTTTTGGTTGTGAAACACCCATTCCATCTCCGGGGTAATCAGCAATTTCATCGGCGTATCTCGTCGAAGGAGTTTCGCCAACAAGTGTTTGGTCTCGAATGATTATTGCATACCCTGCAACTAATTCATTCCCAGGGTATTCTTTGATGATGACATCCCGAGCGTCAAGTTCTGGTGAATCAAGATTGTATGCTTCCACATCAATTGGAGTAAGTGCCCACATCAAACCAGGCAGCATTAAAAGTGAAATTACGAAAATTGAAACATGGAACAATTTTCGATTAGGAACTAGAATTTCTGCGATTTTTGAGAAGTCCCGCATCTATCCCAACTAATCACTTGGCGGGGCCTTTTGGTATTCAATTAATTCGTTAGGGAGTTCAATCAATTTTCAGTGATTAGTATGATAATATGTAGAATATTGCTAATCTCATCAATGTCATTTCACAGATTAGCCTTTTTTTTTGATAGAATTGAGGAATTAGAATTGAATTAGATGATATTGGTAGTCGGTTGAATCCGACGCGCTTAATTAGGGGCGGCAAGTCGGCGAGTCCCCCATAGGGGGAAATGGAGGCATTACAATGCGCAGAACACATGGTAGCCGTCAGGGAACTCGTACAATTGCTAGCCGAAGTAAGAGTGACCAAGGTCGCCTGTTCATCAGTAGAGTTATGCATCCATACGAAGAAGGCGACAAAGTCGCAATCGTCATTGATGGTGGTTGTCAAAAAGGAATGCCACATCGCAGATTTCAAGGTCAAACAGGAACAATTACAAGGAAGCAGGGACGTGCTTACGTCTTGGCAATTAAGGACGGTAACATGGCAAAAACCATCGTAGCTCGACCTGAACACTTGCGTCCTTTGGAGTGAAGTGATTAACATGGGTGAGAAGACATACATCGATTATGCAACAGTTAGGGATGCACTTGAGAATGCTCAAGAGCGCCGAGGTGAGTTATCCTATGAACAGAACATGGCCCTAAACCACGCTATTTGGGCTGCTGGTGATGCACGAAATGGTATCATCACCGAGACAGAAGTTTTCAATTCAATGCTCAACGCTCTTCTTGAAGTTGATAAGTTGGCTGCAGCACCAGATATTGCTGCTAAGATTGCTGAAATTATTCCAGTCAATCCAGAAGACGTCAAGGCAATTCTTGCTTCTAAGCGTGTAGTAATGGACGATAGTGAAGTTGAGCATATTGTGACTCTTGTTCGCCAGCATGTTGGATATGAGGGCTGAAGGTCGCTCAAAGCGGTCCCTTAAGTGACAGAACCTGCTTCGCGGGGTTGAGTGTAATGCACGGTGCAGGTTCCCGAGATAGTCGCGGCGGTGATGAACCGTCGTGGGCTCATGAGACGCTTTGCCGAGTTCTTTCCCAAGAAGGGAGCGGTGCAGGCGGCGGAATCATCCATTGTATTACTGAACAGCATTTACATCTTATCAAAGCCCGAGCAAGCCCCGGTTGTGGAATTCTTGCTCCAGGACAAAAGTTAGAACTTCCAACTGAGGAGGCAAGCGAAAAAATCGCCCTTGTTTTAGGTAAGGGTAGGTATCGTGAATTACCAAATCAAGCCCAAGCGGCGATTGTTGATGTGATGAAGGAGATACTTTCAGAAAATCCAAAAACATGTTTGGAATTCTATAATCGTGCAGGGCCGGTCTCTCTCAAGTACCATGCTTTCCAATTACTACCAGGAGTTGGGCCAAGGAAAGCAACACAGATGGTAAAAAGCCGCGTTAGTGCTGGTTGGATGACATTTGAAGAGGTTGATGAAGCCTGCACAATTGATTCACTTCAACTCATTGTTGAGAGATTGGTTGAGGAATTACAAGACCCTAAGATGGTGCCCAGCCTGCTCCAGAATGTTGTGCGTGTAGCGGAATAGTGGGACCATGTCATCAGTTCAGCCAAGCGACGAGGTAGTGCGTGAGTTAGTAGATTTGTTACTTGACCGTCAGTGGGCAGACAAAGAATTAGGACAGCATTTCTTAGTTGATGAAAAGGTCCTTCAAGTGCCAATTCAATTATCACAGGTTGATTCAAACTCTCATGTTTTGGAGGTCGGCCCGGGACCTGGAACACTTACTCATTTTCTTCTATTAACTGGAGCGCGGGTGACGGCGATTGAAATTGATCATATAGCGATTGAACATTTGCATCGGGTACATGAAGAAGCAATTGAAAGTGGGCAACTCAATCTAATTGAAGGAGATGCATTGAAAGTTCAATGGCCTAATGATTTGACCGAAGTTGTTTGTAATCCCCCTTACCAGATTTCAAGTCCATTAATTGCTAAAATTGATAATTGGCAAGAGAATGCAAACCGGAAAGGGACAGCCCAACTAAAATCAGTCGTCTTGCTTTTGCAAGATGAATTTGCTAGCCGTTTAGCAATGGAATTTGGATTAGCATCACGTGGCCCGCTTGGAATCAATACATCCCTGAATTGGTTAGTTACTTTGGAGATGAAAGTGCCTCCACATTGTTTTACACCACATCCGGATGTTCAAAGCAGATTAGTATTGATGGTGCCCCATGATTTAGGGTCTGAAATTGGAATTGATGTTGAATCTCGGCTGGTAAAGAGAATGGTTTCCCACTCCTTCGCGCAAAGACGTAAAAAAATGCGTAATCGTTTGAAAGGAGTTCCAAGAAAAATTGAGAGGGTTCCAAATTGGAATCGCGAGAGATGGGTTGAGGCAGTCAATCTCCTCCTTTCCGATGAAGAAAATACTGCATTAGAGGAGGGTTGGCAAGATTTTAGACCCGAAGAATTGGAAGTTGAAGAGTGGCTTTTACTAGCTCAAAGATTAGAGTATTTTAACCAACAATTCAACAGATGAGTAGTATCCTGATTTTTTTGATATAACGGGGGGTTCAAAGCGGACCCCCGGCTCCGGTGGCATCGGGGGGGGATGCCGTATGGCAAAGAAGGACACTTATCTAGCACTCTTGAGACGTGGGGTTGACGAAGTCACCGCTCAAACATTAGCTGACGCTGGACTCACTATTGGTAAACTCAAAGATATCACAGAAGCACAATTAATTGGTAATTATGGTCTGAGAGAGAAGATTGCTACATCAGTAATCGAAGTAATCAAATCAGGTCCTTCCGGGTCAGGTTCTGAAAAATATCTCTCAAAGGTATTGTCAGCCCCGAAAAAGTTAGATCGCATTGATAAACAGCGACTTCGCCGACAACAGAAGGATTACTTGTCGGAAATCATTGAGCAGAAGGAACGAATCAGAGAGGCAAAGGTTGAGGCTTTTCGTAGTAAGAAATTGGTGATGATTCGTCTTGGTAAGAGCATTGAACTAATTTGCAAGTTGGAAAACAATTTGGATGAAGAGGGCAAAAATGAGATGCGCTCTAAGATTAATGACCAACTAGAAACTAGAGGGTTAGAAGCCGCTCGAGATCACGAACTCCTTGGTTTGACTGGAACTCCTCAAGATATTGCTGACTTCCGCCGAAAGGTGGTTCCAATTCTATGCTTATATGCTTGCCCAGAATGTGGCGAAGAAATAGACCCTGTAAGTGGTAATCTCAATCAAGAAGACCCTGAGGGGTGGAGTTACATTTGTTGGGATTGTGAAACTGAATTCAGCGCTGACATGGTTGACAGAGTGGAAACATTCCTCAATAATGGAAAGCAAATTTCAATTGATGAAAATAAAGGACCACGTCTACCAATTGCTGTCAGACCAAAGATATCGAAAGTGGATTCAGTGGATGAATTATTGAGAGCAGACTTGAAACAAACTGGACAAACAGCTGAAATGCTTGAGGCTGCTGTATCAGAGAGTAAGTTGAGTGGTGGCTTGATGGATATCAATGACTGGATTGACCAGACGCTAGCTGCAAAGGGCTACATTCAAGCTCAAGAAGACCGAGAGGATTTCATTGTCGCAACAGGTGCTGGTGCTACCAAATTCAACAAGTGGATGAAAAAGGCTGGACTTGTGTTCAACAAGCAGACTGGACGTTGGACTCGCTGGGCTGACCGCTGAAGCCATTGAGTTTCCACTATTCTCAAGGCGGAGAACACTTTGGCCAAGGATATGGCATTACTTCGCTTCTTCCGCAACGGTGTCATTCTAGGCAGTGCTGAGATTGAGGAAGATGTTCCAATTCTCGAAATTGCTGACCAAGCAGGAATTGAAATTCCTCGTGGTTGCACCTCTGGAAATTGTGGTACTTGTCTAGTGAAATTAATTCAAGGGGAGGTTCCAATACCTGACCCCCCTCCTCCTGGACTAGATGATTATTTGATTGAGGATGGATATATTCTAGCATGTATCTGTGTTGCAGATGCCGCATGTGACATTGAAACAAATCCCCCACTATGAGTTGATAATATGAATAATTTGTTGGTTGTATTCATCGTTTTTGATGTGTTAATACTGTTTCTAATTTATCGTTTCATGTCAAAAAAACTCAATTCAAAACTTGAATTGGTTGAACAGTACCAGAGAGATAGATGGGCTCGTGACGAAGAGAAATTGAAGGCTGCATTCGAAGAAGAATAAACAGCGTGGTTAACGACGTTTTCCACCGATATATCCTTTGAAGTATAACCACATTAGCAATCCACCACCAATTCCAGCCATCAAAGATAGAATGACCTTCAAATCAACAGGGCCAGTTCCAGCCCCAAAGGATTGAACATTCATCCCAAAAATACTCGCAACCGCAGTAATCGGTAACATGATGGTGGCGATAATCGTCAACAGCCTCATGACTTCGGCTGTTTCAGCCTGGGATTCAGCCAATCGCATTGATGTTTGAGAAATATAGGTATCACGAGTTGATGCGGCACCAGAACTGTAGTTCTCAATACGGGTCACGATTGAGTGGGTCAAATCCGCTAAATCGCGATAGTAAAGGTCGGTTTCTTCAGTTACGAAGTTATCAGTAGAGCGTAACATTCCTTGAATAACGTCGTCAAGAGGAGTTGTTGATTTTGCAATCTCACGTAGCTCACCTTTTATTTCATGCAAATCTTCAAGAAGATTAGGATACTTTTGACGTGGGTCAAACACTTGGTCCTCTAATTCGTCAAGTCTATCGGACTGGCGACTTAACACCTTCATCCAATCATCAGCAACTGAGTCAAGAAGTTGGTACAGTAAATACTCTGTATTCATCATTCCATCCTTAATGAAATTCTTTGAGCGTATTCGCTTCCTAAATTCTGCAATACCAGGCATATGGGCATGCCGTACAGTGATTAACCAACCCTCATGCAAGAAAGACCGGAGATATTCAGTATCTAGTTCGCGGTCTGCATCTCTGGCTTTGAAGGTAGTAAATTTGTGATTTTTGTATACGAAGTTTCGGCTTGCAGGTTCTTCAAAACAGTCGTCAACTGCTAGTCGATGGAAGCCCATTTTTTGTTGTAAGAATTCTCTAGTAGGCTCCTCTTCAGGCTGGAAAATATCTATCCATCCTCCAGAGTTTTCTGACATAAATGTGGTCAAGTCAGAAAGTGATGAATCTTCCATATCTGCACCAGCTTTGCCGGTGTGGACGCGAACCCGAGTCATACATCTCCCTCAAACTTGGGGCTGGGGGTTCTTTCTTAACAGCGACGGCTAAGAAAATTCACCCCTAAACCCTATTTTTATTATTGAAATCAGCAATTCGCACTTACTCGAGGAGTTTGGTCCAATTACTCATTGATTGAGGAGGTCCAGCGATGTACATCGGGAATACCCTCAACTTCAATGAAAGCAGATGAAATCTTCCTTTTCTTCTGTAACGCGTTTCGCAGGTCTATCAAGTCAAGAAGGCAACAAGGGCAGTGCGCTCGGGCCGGTGTTACTTTGATTCTTACCGAGCCATCATCATCAGCTTGCATTGCTTTTAGTGCACCACTTTCAGCAATTGTACCACTACCATGTGGTTCTTGCCAAGATGAGAGAACATCGAGCAATTGCCGCTGCGCTGCCTTCTGTGCACGACTACTCATCAACCTGCGCCTTAGGGTGGTTGGCTTTCCCTGTTGCGCCTTCAGACGTCAATACTGAGGATATGTTCGATAGTGATTGAGCGGGAGTTACTGGCTTTTGCTCGCTCTTCGGCTAACTTGAGGGTACGGCTCAAGAATCCCATTTTTGCTAATTCATCGAGTTTTTCTAATTGAGGTGCAAATTCGGCTGGGTTTCCACCGGTGAGAGATTTTTTCATTTCATGCTGAATAGTTCCCGCTTCATCGTAGTACAGTTCAAGTAACTCTTCTAATGCATCATTTTCAACTTTCATACCGGCAAAATTCCTAGCCATCTGACGGAGTATTGCCGGAGTGATGATTCCGGTCCCCCCACCAACTAGAGATTCTAAAGGGTCGGAAGTTACCATTATAGGTGTAGATTCAACATCTTGAGATTCATCGGGTAGACTCACTCCAAGATTTGAAAGCGCTTCTTCAAGGTGACGCGGCTTGATAGTTCCCATTGAATTGTTAGTGCAGACAGTTTCACAGGCTCGCAAAACATCTCTGAGATAGAGTTCCAACTCTTCGCAAGCAGCAGTGACTGCAGCCGCGCTAACTGAATCAACAGCATCAATTCGTTCAATCATCAATCCTCGTGTGCGGCTAAAGCCAAGTCTAGTTCGCCTCGGGTCATCTAGAGTCTTTCTTGTAGAATCGTGGGTTAGGGTTTCTTGCTCCATACGCGGAACAACATCATTGAGTTTGGCAACTAGTAAAGCGACCATTTCCTGTTTCACAGCACCGGAAATCCGCAAGTCTGTGTATGCTGAAGCAAGTGCTGCAACATGAGAAGGTGACCACGGTTTGGCGCTCATGATACTTGGCGTAACTTGGTCCTCAATGAACCCTACGGCGTTGAGGAGAATTTCACGAATCCCATTCTTGATGAAGAGGAATTGCATCACCAGCAGTTAGACATTCCATCCCGTCTTCAGTTCTAACCCAACTATCTTCAACTCCAATCGCCCCATCTGTGTAGATTACTTTTGGCTCAATCGCCATAGTGCCTCCAACCTGAAGAGGTATTGAAAATCCCCGTGCAACTACAGGAGTTTCGTCTAAGTGAAGTCCAATTGAGTGTCCTAAGAACCGTGCTTGGTCAGGTGGCATGCCCATTAGATGCCCTCCAAACCCCCTATCCCTAGCAATTGCAACTCCTGATTCGTAGGCCATTTCGCAAGTCTCTCCTCTTGCTAATTCAGTTACTACCTTGTCACTTATTTCCTTCATAGCCTCAAGCCTTTCCACCCACTCTTGGTCAAGTGGTCCAACACTGAACATTCTAGTGCAGTCTGAAACATAACCACGGTGGCAGTGTACGATGTCAACTAACACTGGTTCACCAGCTTTGATGCGGTGAAACCCAGCACCTAGGCCAGCAAAAGAATGAGGCCCAGTACCACCTACTGCTGAATCAAAATAAGTTGGAACAGCGCCGGAATGGCCTGCTGCAATGACAACTCTATCACAGTTCATGGGCCATTTCCTCATCATGATATGTCCACCAAATCCAGCGGCCCTACTCACAGAATCAGCTGCAGCGGCGAGTTCTATTTCGGAAACACCTTCGCCGCCTTCATCAAGAATCGCTTCAAACATCCAGCGATTGACTTCACCACTGGCTCGCATCTGATCTAATTCCCATCGGCTTTTTATTTCCCTTAGATTCCAAAGCAAATTTGTACAATCCTCAGATTCTCCAAGCACATCGTTGTAAAATTTTGCCTGATTATGGGGCAATCTACCATGCTGCATCGCTGGTGTTGTAGTGCATCCCCGCTGCTTCAATTCATCATTTAGATTTTTTACACGAGGTTGGGCTGCTAATTCAAACGGTGCTGCGGATTCTCCAGCCTCCCAAATAGCTCTGTCAAGACTTTGGCGCACCCAAAAAATAGAATCAACAGATGAGTCTTTTGCGCCAATAAGAAGCATTCCATTCTGACGGCCCCCTGCCAACCAATAGAGGTCAACAGGGTCGTGTACAATCATGGATTCAATTTCAGCATCAAAAAGAGCAGTTTCAACCTGGTCAATCCGATTTGCTAATTCTTCAGGAGGTACTCTCCAATCAGCACCCTCAGGCCCTTCAAGCGCCGAGATATCCCACTCCATTGTAGGGCCGAGGGTGACGTCGCCCTAATGCATTGGCTTGTGAGTGTCATTACAAATAAGAAATTTCAATCCTTAAATAAACAACTGAATTGGCCAATCTCATGACGGAAGAATCTTCAATCAACAAAGAGAGAAATAGGTTACTTGAATGCCTTCGACTAAAGCAAGTAGTAAGGGCAGGGTGGACTAGATTCCCTATTGAAAACCCAGAAACAGTGGCCTCACATAGTTGGGGGATGGCACTCATTGGGCTCTTGACATGCCCTGAAAACCTGAATCTAGAAAAGGTACTCACTCTAGCTTTAATCCATGATTTGGCAGAGGTTATTGTGGGAGACCTTACTCCTTACGACCCAGAACCAGAAGAAGGTAAACGAGTTGCAGAAGAAAATGCGATTGCACAATTATTAGCGGGGCATCCTAGGTCTGAGGAATTGCAAAAATTATGGCAAGAATTTGAGGATAGGACAACACCTGAAGGCCTATTTGTTGCAGGATTAGACAAATTGGACATGGGACTTCAGGCAGAAATTTATGAAAACGATTTTGACATCATTTTAGATGAGTTTACCAATGCTTCAAGGAGAATGGTAACGGATTCATATCTCTCATTGTTATTGAAACCGTGAATCTCTGCTATTATTCACATCTATGCGAATTTTTTTGCAGAAGCCTCCAGGGCTTCTATTGCTGGCATCGGCTTTCCAGCAAGGAAAGTTAGGCACGAGCCCCCACCTGTACTGTTATGGCCAATTTTTTCATCAACTCCGCGCTGGTTTACGAGAGTACCTGTATGGCCGCCACCGATGATAACGAAAGCATCGGTTTCAACACAGGTGTTCAGAATTTCAATTGTTCCAAAGGCGAATTGTGGTTTTTCAAAATAAGATGCTGGCCCATTCCAAAGCACACATTTTGCATCCATTATTGCAGGCCTGATTGACATCAAAGTTCCAATTCCAATATCGTAGATTGGATATTCGGTAGGTAGATTTTGAACAGATAAAGCAACTCTTTGAGAATCAATTTCAATAGCTAAGTCAGTTGGCAATATCATTTTGTCGAGATGTTTCTCAACTATCCACACGGCCATATCCCAAGTTCTTTCAAAAGCAACTCCAAGGCTATCACGAATGTAATTTTCATTTGCTTCTCCTAGTGAATTTCCTGCCGCCCATAACATCAGATTTCCAACGACTCCTACTGGAATGATGGTGTCAACAACCTCGCGGTTGAGAAGATTGACCGCAATATCAAGCGAATCATCACTCTTTACTCCACCAAGAATTACTACATGTGGCCTAGGTGGGTTTTCCACAACTGAGCCAAGGGCATCTAATTCTCGCTGAACTAACACTCCAACATAGGAAGGAAGAACAGGGCCAAATCCACAGATTGTTGGTGAATTTCGATGAGCACAAGCGAATGCATCATAGACAAATACATCAGCAACGCTAGCAAGTTTTTGCACAACCTCAGATTGAGACAATTCTTCAAGTGATGAATTATTCATTGATATCTCTTCATCCCATCTCCGGACATTGTCCAAGAAGAGCATCTCTCCACTCTCCATGTTCTGTATTGCGTTCAAAGCGACCTCTCCACAGACATCTGGCACAAAGCCGATACTTCTGCCAAGTAGAACACTCAACAATTCAGCATGCCTCTTCATGGAGGTGAAGTCATCCTTCCCAGGTCTGCTCTGGTGGGCGAGAAGGACCACTTTTGAACTCCCAAGGCGCCTTAGGGTGGGTAAAATTGCCCGCAACCTTGCATCATCAAGGAACTCCCCAGTGACTGGATTTAGAGGGGAATTGACGTCAACCCTGACAAGCACAGTCTTCCCAGAAAGGTCTGCATCACTCAGGCTGAGGAGCGAGGCCATTGGTTGGCCGACTTGTCCCTTACATTTTACTGAAACGGTCTTGGAATAGACTGAATCTAGGTTGATTTATCTATCAAAACCACTACTTTGCGAACTCTATAAGAACGGACAGCAAACCTCGCGCATAGCGGGGTTGGGATGCCACGTAATGGAAATAGTAAGGCGGATGCTGGTGAAAATTCAGCTGACGCGCGCGCAGTACCACGAATAGGCAGTAGTAAGCGGAACGGAACTAAGACCTCATCATTTGGGGTTTCAAAAAGAGAAAGCCATGATTCCACCGAATTTTATGGATCAGCGATGTATCGCGGCCTGCCAAAGGAGTCCGACACCGGTGATTTGGGGGTTCTTCCAGATGAACTAGTCAACAGTGTGCTGTGTGGTGATTCTAGAAACATGAGGAATGTTCCCGACAATTCGGTTCATATGATGGTTACTTCACCTCCGTATAATGCCTCTAAAACCTATGATGCTGACCTTGCTCTGAGTGAGTACCTTGAACTATTGAGAGGGGTATTTGATGAATGCTACCGAGTACTAGTGCCGGGTGGACGCGCTTGCATAAATGTGGCCAATTTGGGTAGGAAACCGTATATTCCCCTGTCATCTTTCATCAATCAGATAATGATTGAAATTGGTTTTTTACCACGCGGTGAAATCATTTGGAACAAGGCGGCTAGTGCCGGTGTTTCATGTGCATGGGGCTCATGGAAATCAGCCTCTAATCCCACATTGAGAGATGTTCACGAATACATCTTAGTATTTTCAAAAGGTGAATTTAAGTTGCCTCGCTCACGGAGTGAGAAGGATGAGGGTCGGGTAGACACTATTGGAAAAGAGGATTTTATTGAGTTGACTAAGTCAATTTGGACATTCCCAACAGTAAGTGCAAAGCGGGTAGGCCATCCGGCGCCTTTCCCAGTTGAATTACCAAGTCGTTGTATTGAATTGTACACCTTTACCGGTGATGTTGTTCTGGATCCATTTGCTGGTTCTGGTTCAACAGGAATCGCTGCCAAGAAAAATGACCGAAAATACCTCCTGTTTGACATAAGTCAAGAATATTGTGATTTGGCCCAAAAGCGTATTGCTGATGAATAAATCACCAGTATTGACTTTTGAATTTCTGCATTTGTAAACCGGTCATGACATTGATGAGGCTTGAGCGTCCCGGACCATTTATGGATGGGGTGAGGAGCATACCCCTGTTCCGCCGATATTTCGGTGACGCATTCCCTTCAAATTCAAATTTAGCGATTGATTTGTGCAAGCGAGGTGGTGTGTCGGCCTCCTCTCAACTTGTTCATCTTGGATGCGGGCCAGGCACCGTTTCGTCAATCGTATCATCAAAATTTGGATGCACAATTTCCGGCATAGACCCCTCCCCCAACCTCATTGGAATTGGAATTACTGAATGGAAGCGTGAGGCTCTAGAATTTGAGTGCGCCCCGCTTGAAAGGTGCTCTTTGATTGACGCATGGGGGACCCATTTATTGACTGAATCTCGTCTTTCTGTAGTTAGAAATCCTAGTCAAATTTTGAAGGAATCCCACCGTATATTGTCTGATGATGGCAAAATGATGAACTCTGAATTAGTAGTTACAAACCCCTCACTTGTAGATGCTAATGTGAACCGATTTCTTGACACAATTTTTGGTCAAGATGCAGATCGCTCAATGGACGGATGGGTGAGCCTAATTGAGGCAAATGGATTTGAAATAATTGAGGCCCGTGAAGAACGACAAATAATGCAGTCAAATCGCAAAAAGTTGGGACGAGCAATGATGGGATTTCGGTTGTTGCAAAGAACAGGGCGACTTTCTTTATCCGAATTAGGATTAAGTGCTTTTGAGGATGATTTTAATGAAGTTGTTAGTTCAACATTAAAGGCCATGGATGATGGACTAATCTCCTATGGCTCATTTATTTCAAAGCGTTCAACGCTATAATTTTAGCACTTATGTCAAATCACCCCTAACGGGGTGACAATAAAATGTAAGCGTATTCTTGGGGACACGATGGGCAGTAAGTCAGTACTAGTCGTGGTTGCCGTGACTTTGTTGTCATTGACAGTAGGAATTAGCCATAATTTTGTTGAAATGGAATTAGATTCTAGTCGTCAATTCCAACTCAACTTCGCTGAAAAAACATCACACACTGACATTTGGGCAACACCTGCTGGTGGGGCTGGCTCAGACATGGTTTGGGACATGGTCTTGGACTCATCAGGCAACTCGTTTGTCACCGGCTCATTCTCTGGTTCGGCAACTTTTGGTAGCACTATTCTCAATTCAGTTGGTGGACTTGATGGCTTCGTAGCAAAAATGGATACTTCAGGAAATTGGGTTTGGGCTTCTCACATTGCTGGTGGTTACGAAGATTGGGGGCTTGGCATTGACATTGACCCCCAAGGCAATGTGTATGTTACTGGGCCATTCATGGATTCCCAGTCAACCAATAGTCCTTCGGTGACCCTTGGCTCTACCACGCTTTCAGCACATGCTCAGTCAAATTACGATATTTTCATAACAAAGTTGGATAGCAATGGAAACTTCCTTTGGGCTGAAACTTCAAAGAAAATTGAAATTTTAAATGAAAACACTTGGACTTATGAAGAACAAATGGGTCAAGTCATGCCAACAGACATCAAATTTTTCAATAATTCAGTTTCAGTTTCTGGCTCTTACAACGGCAAACTTTGGGCTCACACAGATTCTCAGGGTGAATGGTATTATGAGAGTACTCAAGGCACTTCAGATGTGTGGCTTGGCTTCTTAGAAGCAAATGGTGCATGGTCATCAACAGCAGCTTGGGGTGGAGATTCCCAATTTGATTCAGCGACTGCAATTGCACCCTCTCCGACTGGAAACTACTGGTATGTTGCCGGAAATTTCGCTGGTACTGTTGAATTCCCCGGTGGAGCGACCATATCTTCAAGTGGAGGTTCTCAAGATGTTTGGGTGATGCTTGTTGATGATGGTGGTAGTGTGCAATGGACCAAATCTGGTGGAGGAACTGGCCGAGATGTTCTGCGTAATCTAGTAGTGGATTCGAATGACTCAGTTTATGCAGTTGGGGAATTTGATGGCGTATTGGCAAGTTATGGAAATGACAGATTAACTGCAAACTCCGGAGGCACAGATGTTTGGGCTGGAAAACTTGACGTTGGAGGGTCTTGGTTGTGGGCCAAGAAAGGTGGTGGTTCATCAGATGATATGGGCTTCTCGATTGCGCTTTCAGCGGATGAAAGCGCGGTGTTTACTGCCGGACAAATTGCTGGCATGACGAATTTTGAAAATTCTGCTACAACAAGAATGGCCAACACAAGTGGGGCCTCAGATGCTTTTGTTGCGGTTTCTTCAGCAGCTACTGGTGAATGGGAAGATGTCTTTGTCGCTGGTGGACCTAGTGGTGGCGACCGCGCATGGGCAATTGCAGTTGATTCGCAAAATGTGACTATTACTTCTGGCAGATTCAAAGGAACAGCGAGTGGGCCAGCAGAATTTGGTTCAGATGACATTGTTAGTGCCGGAGATTTCGATGTCTTTGTTTGGAAAGGACTCATCGAGGATGATGATGATGACCGAGTTGCTAACGAGGACGATGATTGCCCAACAGTATGGGGTAATGCAACCGTTTCTCCCTACATTGGTTGTCCAGATGCAGATGGTGACGGGTACGCCGATGTTGATGATTCACATCCTTCTGAGCCAACTCAATGGCGGGACCAAGATGGTGATGGATATGGTGACAATCCAGATGGTTTTGCTGCTGATAACTGCACTACAATTCATGGAACCTCAACAATTGATCTTCTAGGTTGTGTAGATAGTGATAGTGATGGTTGGTCTAATGTTAGAGATGCTTTCCCAACTGAGCCAACTCAATGGAATGATAGTGATGGTGACCAATTTGGCGATAATTGGGATGATGTGGCATTGACGCCAACATACCAAAGTCTTGGGCTTGGAGGATATGTGTTTGGAGCAGTCAATATGGATTATTGTCCAACCCTTCCGGGGGTAGACACATTTGACAATCCTGGTTGTCCTGATACCGATGGCGATGGTTGGTCAGATGTGACTGATGATTTCATCAACAACCCAACCCAACATCTGGATACAGATGGTGATGGTTGGGGGGATAACCACTCTGCTGGTTCAACTCAAAGCGATTACTTGCCATTTGACGAAACTCAATATCAAGACCAAGATGGTGATGGTTGGGGGGATAATCAAGAAGGGAATAATCCCGATACATTCCCACTAGATGAAACTCAACAAACTGACATAGATGGCGATGGCTATGGCGATAATTTGAGCGGTAACAATGGTGATGCTTGCCCTGATGTGTGGGGTGACTCATGGCGGGACCGGCTTGGCTGTCCTGATGTTGATGGCGATGGGGCTTCGGATGAGGGTGATGCTTTTCCTTCAGATTGGTCACAGTGGGTAGACAGTGATGGAGATGGTCAGGGAGATAATTGGGCAAATCCACATTGGAATGAAACTAGGAAACCACATTGGCCCGGAGAGTTCATTCCTGGTGGTACAAATTCGGACAAACACCCACTTGATTGGGATGCTGATGGCTGGGAAGATGAGAATGCAACAAATGGTGCAGAACCCTGGGACGATTGTCCTGAAGAGGCTGGCGATTCATGGCAAGACCGATTTGGTTGCCTAGATAGTGATGGAGATGGATGGTCCGACGATTACGACGTTTTCAAGGATGATTCAACACAATGGCGTGATACTGACCGCGATGGATTTGGAGATGAACCAAGTGGTATGAATGGCGATGACTGTCCTACTATACGTGGCGATTCTGAACATGATAGACTTGGATGCCCTGATACTGATACTGATGGCTGGTCTGACCCAATGGACACACTGTCACCAAATCCGTGGAATACATCACAAGGTGCAGACCTATTCCCAGCAGACCCGGCAAGATGGAATCAATCCCATGTGGTTGATGCATCTAATTCTGCAGCATCAGATGGTGGATTAGCAGCAGGAATTGGTCTCGGCGCTTTGATTGCGATGATGTTTGTAATGGTATTTGTAATCATTATTCTCAAATTTCGCCAGAAAGACGAATATGAAGAGTATGAAGATGAAGAAGAAACTGAAGATGATGAGGATAGAACCAGCAGAGCCGCAGAAATCTCACGCTCGTGGCAAGAGCATGGAACCGCTCCACCACCACCACCTGAAGGGGCTGAAATGGTTACGGCTACGGATGACTCAACACCTTCGACAACGAGTTATGTTGCCCCACCACCGCCGACAGCGGACAATACTTTGTCAACCAGTGCCTCAGTTCAGATTCCTACAGCTCCGGAACCACCTAGTGAGCCATTGCAAACCGGGGATGAAGAAGTGATGGATTCTATGGACACAAATTTGGCGATGTCACTTCTTGGTAGTAGTGATGGTTCTGAAGTTGATGAAGAAAGCGAGTCAAAGGATGAATCTTTAGACACTTAGAGGACTAAAAATTCAGTTGATGTTGATCCTTGGATTTAGGATTCATCAAATTTTTTCAGGTCAATCCTTCCACCAATCTTTTCGTGGGCTAAAGCCCGAATTTCAGCCAAGCCAGCCTCGGTAGTTGCCTCAGCGCGCATAACCAAAATTGGTTCGGTGTTAGAAGGACGGCACAAGAACCAACCTTTCCAGTCATCTCCAGAAAGCCGGATTCGGACTCCGTCAACGGTTACCATTTCATATTCTGAAAAAGCATTTTCAACGAACTCCATAGTTTCTTCTCGACCACCAGTTAAGGGTACTTTTGCTTCTCCGGTACTAGGGTAAGTAGGGATAGCTGAGAGCCTTTCTGAGAAGGTGATACCACCATTTTCGGGTGAAGGGTCGCGCCCCACTAGTTCAAGCATTCTTGCAGTGCAGTACAGCGTATCATCAAATCCTGGCCACTTGTCATTGAAGAAGAAATGGCCACTCATTTCTCCAGCGAGTGGGGTCTCTGGAGAATTTTTCAGTGCAAGTTTTTGGAACGAATGTCCGGTTCTCATCATATGTGGGATTCCGCCGTTGTCAGCAATCGTTTCTTCTAAGGCGATTGAACATTTCACATCGTAAAAAATTGTACGCGCCGCATCAGAGGCAGAGTCAGCAACTCTTGACAGGATGTCGGCGGCGAACAAAGCGAGAAGCCGGTCAGGATGGATGAAGTTACCATTCTCATCAACCATTCCCATGCGGTCTCCGTCACCATCAACACCAATGCCAAACTCTGCTCCTACTGCTTGCACAGTCTGTCCGAGTAACTCCATGTTTGAGGGTCTAGTTGGGTCTGGAGGGTGAACAGGGAATGAGTTGTCCCATTCGCACAAAATACAGGTGTCGTCAGCCTGTAAAATCTTGAGAATGTCTTTCATGAATGGCCCAGGTACCGCATTTCCAGAATCAACTACGACTTTGACGGTTCGGGCCGGTAGGCCAGTTGAAGCGATGATGTCATCGTAATATTGATGCTTAAAATCATCAATGATGATGTGTTTTCCTGCACCAGTTTTGAAGTTTCCAGCAAGGAAAACTTGTAGTAAATCTTGTAATTCATCTCCAGCCATTGCGGCTGAGCCTCGACACATCTTGAAGCCGTTGTATTCGGGTGGATTGTGGCTGGCTGTGATGACAACTCCACCATCAACTGGAAGAGTGACTGTGGCGTGGTAAAGTGCACCAGTTGGCATGATGCCAAGGTCATGGACGGTGACTCCAGAATCGTTGAGCCCACTCACAAATGAGGCATGAAGTTCGGGGCCGGAGTCTCGGATGTCGCGGGCTACTGCAAGCGAGTTGCAATCTAGGAAAGTAGCGATCGTGCGCCCAAGGCGATAAGCGAAATCTGGAGTAAGTGGGTCTCCAGCAATGCCGCGAATATCGTAGGCTTTGAAGGCGGCTGAAGCCTTCTCAACATCAAGACCAGTTGGCCATTCAACGCACTCCATCGGTTTAGCCGACCGGTCACTTCTCTAAAAGCGCCACTGCCAAATGTCAACAGCAGTTTTTGTCTATTGCTTGGACGACGATTTCGACTTTTGCTCCGCGTGGAAGTGCGCCTGCTTCAAATGCGGCGCGCGCAGGTGGGATTTCAACACCCTCAAGCCATTTTGAATAGACTTCATTCATGGCCGCGAAGTCATTAATGTCATCAAGTAAAACTTGAGCAAAACAGACTTCATTCTTGGTAACACCAGCAGCAGCGAGCAGTGCATCAATTTTCTCAAGGCTCGCTGCAGTCTGTGAAGTAATATCTTCTCCGGCTTCCGTTGCAATTTGACCGGCTAGCCAAATGACACCATTCGCTTTTACTCCGGGAGAATATGGCCCGTATGTATTGCCGCCTTCTACTTCAATGCGCTCCTTGCCCATGTGACCTGCGACAGCAAGTGAGGAATTAACCGTTCTATTGATGGTCCGCAAGCCTAAGCGAGAATCATGGCAGAGAGTCCGACCTGTTGGGTGCTCGACCATCCTGCCCACATGCAACTGTTTCACAAGTTCATTCAAAACGGCAGTCCCGTTGACATTATTGTAGCAACGAAGCGGGCTGAGATTGATGCGATGATTGACAGTAACTCGTCGCCTCTACCTAAGCGTCATATCCTCAGAGTCAAACGTCCAGTCGGCAGACGAATACTACCTATCCAACGGGAAATACGGGCATTGAGACGAATTAGGTCTGTTTCATCACTTCTAAAGCGCCGAAATTTAACTGGCAAACCAATAGAAAAAGTCGTTGTCAAGGGAGCGGCGTTAGAAATCAGCGCTGCAAAAAAAGCCAACATCCCTCAACGAATTTACATCACAGATACAGAGGTAAATCATCTTGCTCACAGTATCGCCTTATCTTCAGCAACCGACGTTATTGTAACACCAAATTGGCGGCAAGACCTTGATGGAGGATTTATTGACGATTGCAATAGTAACGGCATTAAGGTTCACAAGTTGATTGGTGAACTCCCACATGTTTATCTTTCTCAACCAAGTATAATTAGAGATGTGAAAGAAGGTGTAGTACCACGTATTTTTCACCGCTCTTTGAAGGGTGGAGGGGTGCACGACAAGGATGAGTTGGTTAGTGCCGAACCACTAATTTCCGACTTAGGTATGGAGGTTACGACGGTTGTTGAAAATCAGTCAATCAACGACCCGTGGGGACTCCCTCAAGCGATTTCAGAGTATCACGGAGTGCTGTCAGAATCGGTGACATTGGCTCACGAAGCGGTCAGCTTAGGAGTTCCAACATTGCTTGTTTCCAAGGCTCAAAGAGGGTTTTTGGACCAACATTTGGGCGGGGGTTTGTTGTTTAGAATAGACTCCACAGTAAAGGGTCCAGTGCTGAATAATGAGGTCGCCGCCTGGCGTGAAGCTGTACAGATGCGGCGGCGCGGAGATGGTTTGGCAGTTGGTTGGAGCGATTGCTACAACGAGTTGAAACAAATGCTCAGTAATTTTTGATTATCCTAGGCAATCAAAGTGCTTCAGCCCTGTCTGCCTTCTATCACTGAATTTAATAGGGCGACTGCAGCAATTACCCTGCGATCCAGTGGATGCCCTTCTGGAATCAATATGTCAGTCTTTTTGATAATTGGATTGAATCTTTGATACATCATAATGTCGTGCTGACCTTGAACGCTGAAGTGATATTTTGCAGGAATAAAAGGAACGAATCTCCTTAGGATTGCAACGCTATCTTCGACAAGTTCAGCATATTCATTTCCGTTCGCATCGAGAATTTTCCAAGTATCTTTGAAAATAGACTTGAGTCCTTTCCTTCGTGCTGCACCGAGGTTTTCACCAGTAACTGCATCCACAATGTCATATGTTGCTCCAAAATCAATGATACTTCTAGCTTTAATTGCAAGCAATGGCTGAGTACATGATTCATCAGTATAAAGAACAATATCTTCTTTTAATTTGAATCGCTTTTGTTTTGAGTAAGCGATAAGTTGGTCATTGGAATCTTTGAACCAAAACGCACCACCAAAGATTCTCAGAAATTTGGTTTGTATGTAATAACTATCCATCGTGAAAAGTTCGCTCATAACCAATGCTGTTTGGCTCTTAAATATAGGATTTTGCCCTGCATTATTCATCCGTTAGAGTAACTGAATTATTTCAGCATGGTCAGCGCCCATTTTTTCAAGGTCAACTTGTGAAAGTTTGACCCATTCAGCCTCAGCCGCATCGTCCCCAGCGAGCGGCTCGCCAGAGTTTCTATCAACCTCAACACGATAGAAAATTGAGACAACGTGACCACGCGGGTCACGTTCAGGCTCACCTCGCACTGCAATTATTTCACTTGCTTTGCCAACAATGTTGCACTCTTCAAATAATTCACGCGCTACCGCATCTTCAGGGCTCTCGCCAACATCAACAAATCCACCAGGGAAAGCCCAGCAGCCTTTCCACGGTTCCTGCCCTCTACGAATTAGGAGAACCTCGCTCTCTTCGCCCGAACCTCGTACTGCTACCGCATCAACGGTCAATGCTGGGTTGTGGTAGGTCCCACAAGTTGGACATGGGCCATCGTTCATTGGTTAGCCTCCATATCTTCGCTTACGCTTCTGGTAGGAATCAATCGCCTCATACAAGTCTTGGCGGCTGAAAGAAGGCCAGTGAACATCAGTGAAATGTAATTCTGAGTAGGCGATTTGCCACAACAAAAAGTTGGAAATCCGCTCTTCCCCACTTGTTCTTATCACTAAATCTGGGTCGGGAAGATCAGCGGTGTAAAGACGGCTTGAAATTGCTTCAGTATTGATATCTTCAAGAGAAATCTCACCTTTAGCGTGCTCTTGAGCAACCTCACGTACAGCATCTACAATCTCTTCCCGCCCGCCATAAGCAAGACAAACAGTGAACAGAAATTTATCATAATCTGCTGTATCTGATTCAGCCCTTTTTATTGCCGCTTGTACTTCGTCAGGTAATAATTCAATGCGGCCAACAGCCTGAACTTTCACTTGTCTTGAATGGATTTTTGGGTCAGTCCGAATCTCATCAAACCCAGCAATATAGAGTTCGTAGAGCGAGTTGAGTTCATCGGTGGCACGGTCGGTGACATTTTCTGTTGAAAGTGCATAAACTGTGAGGTAGGGAATACCCAATTCGAGCACCCAGTCCATCACTTCTTTGAGTTTCTCTTTACCATGTTGATGTCCTATTTCTTTTTCCATATCTCTGGACCAAGCGAAGCGCCGGTTTCCGTCCATTATGATTGAGACGTGTTTAGGGACTGTTCCACGCTTGAGGCGGTCGCGTAATCGATTCGTTCTGATTCTATCTGTACGCGAAATGAAACTGTAAGCATATCTTGAGTTAGCAATGAAACGCGCTGGTGCCCGGATTATTCGCCATTTGAGAAGCCACCTCGCGCTGGCGTCAATGCCTCTCCCAATTCGTCCCATTTCACCAACCTCGGATTTTCGGCTATTACTGAGAGGAGGTTCTCACATATCGCTTCATGCCCGATACATCAACGAAATTTTACTAAAATATAGTACTGATTCTAATGTGCGTAGCCACAATAAAGGGGAAGGTGGTGCGGCATATGTATGCATTCTAATATTAAGGGTCGAACATGTGCAACTGGCTTCACTCTCTTGATGCTGTTTTCAAGTATCTTGGTGTTAACGATTCCAACTACAATAGCAGTAAGTGAAACCCGCAACTCACACACAAATGTCGAGCAGTTTGGAGCCGGATTTGATGAAACTGTTATCGCTACCACAAGTGACAATCTTAACGTCCCTCGAGATCTTGAGTTTCACCCCAATTCAGCACGACCGTACGAATTGTGGGTTGTGAATCGTGCTACAGATAGCATCACTATCATCTCCAATGCAGGACAATCAGGCCAGTCAAGTCAGAATAGACAGGACGCATACGGCTACCACTTCATGGAAGAGGTCGGAGCAATTGCTTTTGGTCAATCACATTCTGAATTCGATTACATATTTGCTACTGCTCAGGAAACTCGGAACACCTACAATGGACAATCAGATCCAAATAATTTCATGGGTCCAGCAATGTGGCCAGGTTCGCTCTCTCACTTCGCCATGGAGAATCAGGGGGCTGGCGGTGGGCTCGGCAGTCACCTCGACATGCTTCATGAGAGTCCGAATGGGATGGGTATCGCTCACGATTCTGGAAACGCCTATTGGTACAATGACGGATATTACGAAGAGTTGGTGTTTTACAACTTCCAATCTGACCACGACACAGGTGGAGAAGACCATGATGATGGAATTGTACGCCGTTACGTGGAAATCACACCAACTCGAAGTGCAAACACTCCAGGACACATGATTTTAGACAAAGCAAATGGCATTCTGTACATCTCTGATACAGGGGCTGGTCGTGTCCTATGGGTAAACACCGATGACACAACGACCACTTCAACGAACATCATGGGTTCTAGTACAAGAATGGACTCTACACTTGCTGAATACAGCGAAATTAGAGGTGTTGAATGGGGTGTTCTTGCAACCACTCTCTCATCACCATCTGGAATAGCTCTTCATGGTGATACCCTCTTTGTTTCCCAAAACGGGAACGGGAAAATTAGTGCTTTTGACCTAGCAACTGATGGCAAGAGCGCCACTCACATGCAAACGGTTGACACAAATGCTAACTCAATTATGGGTCTTGAAGTCGGACCAAATGACAAACTTTGGTATGTTGATGCTGGTTTGAATCGGGTGGTAAGACTAGACCCATTCCCCGATTCAGATTCTGATGGTACACGCGACACCCTTGACAACTGCCCAGACATCGCGAATCCTGGTCAAGAGAACCATGACGGCGACTCAATGGGTGATATGTGTGACCCAGACGATGACAACGATGGAATCCTCTCAGACTTGAGTGACGCCGACGATTGTCCGTTTGGAGAAACTGGTTGGATTTCTAGTCCTTCAACTGACCATGACGGAGATGGTTGTAAGGACGACCGACCTGAAGACCAAGATGATGACAATGATGGAGTCAGCGACGGAATGGATGATTGCTCAACAGGAGAGTTGGGATGGATAAGTGATTCCTCCTCAACAGACTACGATTCAGATGGCTGTCGGGATTCTACGGAAGACTTTGATGATGACGATGATTACATCTGCGACGGCTCAACTGCGGTTCCAGGTTGTTTGGTAGGATGGCCACAATTTGACCGCTGTCCGACAAGTCCTCTTTCATTCACATCATCGTCGACTAACGATGCTGACCGTGATGGTTGTGAAGACAACGGTGAAGATACTGATGATGACGATGATGGATTTAGTGACTCAGAAGATGGCTGCCCTAACTTGGTTGGTACAGCTACTTCAGGTGAAAACAAAGGTTGTCCAGATGGAGATAGTGACAGTTGGGCAGACATAGAGGACGACTATCCTACTGATGTTACACAATGGCGTGATAGCGACGAAGATGGCTATGGCGACAATATTGACGGCACCGATGGAGATATGTGTCCTTTGCAAGAGGGCTCCTCAACAATTGATCGGCTTGGATGCCCTGATGCTGATGAAGATGGATACTCCAATCCATCTTCGGTTTGGACAACAGATGATGGTGCTGATGCATTCCCTGGTGATGATTCACAGTGGAATGATTCTGACTTAGATGGGTACGGTGACAACCCCGCACCCGCTAATATGGCTGATATTTGTCCAACAGATTATGGCACTAGTACAGAGGATAGACTAGGATGCCCTGACATAGACGATGATGGCTGGTCCGATGAAGGAGATGACTTTGAGAACGACCCAACTCAATGGTTAGATTCAGACTCCGATGGATATGGCGATAATCTCGCACCAGCGATAACACCAGACGATTGTGTGAACATCTGGGGTAACTCAACTCTAGACCGATTAGGTTGTGTAGATAGTGATGGGGATGGCTGGTCTGACGAGGCTGATGTCTATCCAAATCACAAACTGCTCTGGACAGATGTTGATGGCGATACTTACTCTGACCAATTAGGCACGAACCTCTCCGATGATTGTCCAGAAGTAGCGGGCACCTCAACAAAAGATAAACTAGGATGCGTTGATACCGATGGTGATGGTTGGTCTGACGTGGCTGATTACTATCCACAAGATGCCGAGCGGCATATCAAGAGCAAACTGCCAATGATTATCCTCCTTTCCTTACTGATTGCAGGTTTACTTGGTGTGACTACGCTCATGATTATGCGCAGGAAGTCAGATGATGCACCACAAGCACTTGGACAACTAATGGATGCACCTCCACCACCAATGGGTGCTTTCCAAGCGCCTCCGCCTCCAATGGATGCTTTCCACGCACCTCCACCACCAATGGTTGGCGCTCCTCCACCACCAATGGTTGCCACCGCTCCTCCGGTGATGGAAGCCCCACCACCTCCAGCGCCGGTGCTAGAGCCGGTAACACAAGGCCCTCCTGCAATCCCTCTCGAAGGTCTTCCAGCAGGGTGGACTCAGGAACAATGGAATTACTACGGGCAAGAATGGCTTGATGACAACAGTTGATGTTGATTAAGACATCACGGCTTTATCTCATGGGGTGAAGCCAACCTCAATGACTGAGGCACTTCATGTCGTGACCGGTGCTTTTGGTTACTCTGGACGATGGATTGCTCACCGTCTCCTTGAGAAGGGTGTGCGTGTGAGAACTCTGACCAACGCGATAGGCAGGGACGACCCTTTTGATGGCAGGGTTGAGGTTCATCCGATTGATTTTGAAAACCATGAGGCATTGGTTGAATCACTTCGAGGAGCAGAAGTGCTGTACAACACTTACTGGGTTCGGTACAACCATCATAGCCGAAATTTTGACCATGGAATTGCGGTGGAGAATACTAGGAAATTATTCGCTGCTGCCGCCGAAGCTGGAGTTGAAAGAATCATTCATTTCTCGGTAGCCCATCCGGATAAAGCACCAGATTGGACTTACTTTCGTGGCAAGGTTGCGGTGGAAAAAATTCTCCACGAATCTAGTCACTCATACGCTATTCTCAGGCCAACCGTATTGTTTGGTGGGGGGAGGAATGTGCTGATCAACAATATTGCGTGGATGCTTAGAAAATTCCCGGTGTTCGGGGTGTTTGGCATGGGTAACTATCCTATCCAACCGGTGCACGTGAAGGATGTTGCTAGGGTTGCGGTGGAGCAAGGAGAGTTGCGAGAAAACGTGACAATTGATGTTACGGGCCCTGAAACCTTCCGCTACAAAGAGTACATCGGCTTAATGGTGAAATCAATGGGTTTGCGTAGGCTCATACTTCCAATGCCGTCAATGGTTGGTTGGATGTTTGGAAAATTCCTTGGGGTGATTTTGCAAGATTTAGTTATCACAAGAGCGGAGATTAAGGGGCTGAAACGCGGCTTGATGGCATCCGATGAAGAGCCGCTTGGGGTGCTCAAATTCTCGGAGTGGATTGCTGAGCATGGGAGTGAATTTGGTAAGCGGTATCAGAATGACTTGAAGGAGCGGAAATATCGATTGCCCAAAAAAAACGAGTGACTCAGGCGGTAGGCATTACGCAGGCCTGCAGGAGTCTGTTTGATTTTCAAGCCTTGGTAATTTTCAATCAAAGATGAGGTCAGCCGATTTTTCAATTTGTTTGCGCACACTTTGCGGCGCATTGACAACAATAATCTCGCCTGCATCCGGCCATACTGCTAGGTCAGACCTAGAATTACCTGCATATCCAAACCCGCGCTCTCCATATCGCTCAACTAGCGCAGCAGCCTTGTTCCCAGCCGCTAGATTAGCGCCAGCATCAGAAGCCATCACATCATCAAACAATCCAATATGCTCAGCAATTTTTTCGGCCACAGAACGAGTTGAAGCAGTACACAAGATGATTTCATCCCGTCTTTCCCTTTCAGCAGTCAACCAAGTGAGAAATTCTTGGTGATAGACCAATTCAGCAGGCTCAAATCGCAATTTGCTAGCCAGTTTCATTTTCCAGTGTGTTCTCTTGCCAGTTAACTCTTTGAAAAGCACCCACGGAACCAACCATGGTCTAAGGAATAGGACGCGTTTTATGGTCACCCAACTCATGTCGGTAAGGATGAGCGTGCCATCCAAATCAACGGCCAGAGGTAGGGGTTTCTCCTCTTGTGTCACGCATCGGGGGGGTCTTGCATCTCCTGTCAATGCTTCGCTTGTGAATGGGCATGGTTGGGCACTATGGGCGGGCGTGGTTGAGCAACAGAAGCAAAGAGGGTAGGCTCTGTGCGCAAAGTCGGGGAAGTGGTCATGGGCAGTCAGGCAAGTCTTGAGGAATTGCGTGGTGAGGCGTGGTTTCCGGCAGGGATTGCCCAATCTGTTGAGCCAGCCGCTTCTCAAGTTCCAGAGGGATTTGAGTCGTGGCGTCTGCATACTCGTTTTGATAGCGTGATGATGTTTTTGCCAACTGGTGATGTTGAGTCAATTGACTGGTGGAAGCGAGTGATTCCAGTTGGTGGTGGAGGTAAGCGTTGGGGTGACCCACCCAATGTTGAAGGCGGTAAAATTGAGTCAATTTCTTCGCTCAGTGGGCCGACATTTTTGTTGACTGAAAAGAGTGGACGAAAAGTGATAATTCGCTTGCTCTTACTTGATGAGAAAGGTCATGGAAGAACTCTCTCAGAGTTGGGTAGTGAGCATCTGAATAGTGCCTTTGGTGGGCTTCAGGTTGGTAAGCAAGATTTACTACTATTTTTCAGGCAAGATGAGGGTCAGAGAGCTGACGAACTTTTGAGTGCTGCACTTAGGGATGGAGATTTTGATGAAGGGCGAAAAATTTGTGGTCGAGTTGGTCAAGTTTTGGGCCGTTTTCATATTGATTCATTGAATAAAAAATCATTACCAAATGATGAGCGAAAGTGGAATGCTCGGCTCAAAAGTTTGGAGGATAGAGTGTTGTCAAATACGTTATGGCGAGCCCCACATTCATACAACACTTTGGCGACAATTACGCATCGTAATTTTGGATTGCAAGCGGTTTACATTGATGGTGATGATGCTGGAATAACCTGTTGTCATGATGGTATTCCTAATGCGATTTTACCCGCGTCACGAGATTATCCAGTGATTCGTGATTTGGCATCAGCATATCGTTCACTTGCTGTTCTGTGTGACGAACTTGGTGTCAGTAGTGGAGACGAACTGACACTACGAAAGGCTGTGTTTGACGGTTGGAATTCAACTGCTCCTGAGAGTGCAACTTCCTCACGCGCTTTGGATGGTCACAAGGGTGGAGTGGCTATTTGGGAATATGAGCAGGTCTTGGAAGAGGCTGCAATTTCTCAGGCCTGGGATATGCCTGTTGAGCAACGTACCAAGTGGTGGCTTGGTCATGTAAGCAGAATTCAAGCAGAGATGTATCGCTCTAAAACTCTCTCAGCAGTTTCCTTAATCTGTGCTGTTGGAGCATTATTTGTGCCTCTTACTTCACAGTGGATGGCTTCCTTGTCTGATAGGTTACTGTTAGCGGCGGCTTTGGCAGGTGCAGCAATCGGATTACGCTGGCTATATCGTCGCCGCGCTCCACCTCCATACTGATTCTGATGGTGAAAAGTGCATCATTTAAGTAGGGTCGTTATTTTCTTGTAATCCATGACAAATTGGATTCCTTTTCAACATAGAATACCTACCACTGCTGGTGTAATAAATAATCCTGGGTTATTGGTGCCCGGGCCAGAATGCCAAGGGGGAATAAGACCACCATTTCACATAATCCAAAAGAGCAATATTGTTTGCCATGAATGTGGTGAATTAGTAGATGCATGGGCTCCTCATCCCGATTTGTTGGATAATCCTGATGTTGCATCTGGTTTTTTTGAGGGAGCCGGAGTTAATGGAGGTGGAATTAATTGCTACCCAGGTGTTCCTGGTGGTGCTTGTTATCCTGTTTGTGCAATTCATGTTGATTTAACATCAGCTTCTTTAGGTGCAATAGTTCGTAGGCATCTTCGTTCATGTGGCGGGATAACACGTCATTTCATTATCATTGGTTTTTCAATTAATTCCTTATGGGAGGCAAAACGCAGTAATTTGTTTAATGCTATACGGGAAACGTATGAGTTTACTCATCCGGGTGAATTTAATTTTGAGTTTCGTATTGCTGATGGAACTCAAGTGTACCTATAATCAGATACGGGTAAAATTTCCGTTGCCATATTCGTATGACCTTGGGACGCCAGTTGCTATTTCCAATGAGAGAACTTCTTCTTTTGATAGACCTTCAATGTGCATGACAATCGAGCGTAGAGAGTTTCCGTGAGCGGCGACTAAAATCGTCTTTCCCGCTTCCAAATCGGGGATAATCAACTCTTCAAGGCAGGGGATAGTTCGCTCGGCACAGGTCTCCAAACTCTCTCCTCCTGGAGGGGGCACATCGTACGACCTTCTCCAGATATGCACCTGTTCGGCACCAAACTTGGCGCGAGTTTCGTCCTTGTCAAGACCTTGTAAATCTCCGTAGTTGCGCTCGTTGAGTCGCCAGTCACAAATGGTGGGGATTTCGCCTGATGCAGTGTTGTGACTCATAGCAATTTTAGCGGTTCGCTGGGCTCGCTTTAAGTCACTAGTATAGACGATATCAAAGGCGATGTCAGCAAGTTCTTTGCCTGCCTTCCCCGCTTCTCCTTCTCCTATTTCAGAGAGGTCAACATCAGTCCAACCGGTGAATTTGTTGGCCGCGTTCCAAACCGATTGTCCGTGGCGGAGCAAGACCATTTTTGGCAATCTTTCACTCTCCGGTGCGACGGATACGTGGTTCAAAGAAAGTTAGATCTAGTCCCTCAGTTAAGCCGATGATATCAAGCAAGATTTTCTCTCTTTCTTGTTTTTCTTCAACACCACCGCTGACATTCCAGTACAGATTGATTCCAATTTCAATTGAATCCTTAGAAATCGCTGACACGTGTGCGTAGGAATCATCTTCTTTCTGGGTTTTTGGATTCTTGCGGATGAGGTCTTCAATTCCGCGGCAGAATGCTTCTACAGCCTTTGAGTCACTTGCAAGGTCAAGGTACAGAGTCGGTTGGTATCTACGCCATCTGCGCTTGCCGAAGTTCTCAATGTTCTTGTGAACAAGAGATGCGTTTGGTAGAGTAACTACTGTATCAGCGCTAGTACGGATGAGGGTGGTTCGGATTCCCACCTCAATCACTTCGCCTTCAAGATTTCCAACTTTAATCCAGTCACCCATTTTGAATGGGCGGTCAAGTAGAAGGGTAACAGCTCCAAACAGGTTACCAATAGTGTCTTTCGCGGCAAAAGCAATTGCTAATCCACCGACACCAAGTCCGGCTACAATTGTGGTTAAATTGAAATTAAAGGCACTAGCAATTGCAAGAACACCGAACATTAGAATGACAAAGCGCAATATGCTTTCAACTGCGGAGATGAGAGTTTTCTCAGTTCCATCAAGAACACCATCATCATCCCACCAAAGGACAAGTAATTGAATTAATTCAACCATATACATCAGACCGAGCATTGCGCCAACCATGAAAGTCGTCTCGCCAATTGCAGTTAGCCAATATTCGTAAGTAGATGGTAGAGAGATAACAGAACCGGGTTCAGCCGCTTCAGCTGCTAAGAATTCAACTAATTTCCACCACACTAATCCTGCCGCAGATGCTCCGAACGGTGAGCGGGCGCTAAGTTCAAACTCGTTGATATTGTCTACATCCTTGGTCCATCGTGCCAGTATATGTGGCAGAATGTAGATCGTCAACTGCCGAGCAATCATTCCTACGATGAAAATTCCCAATAGAGCAGCAAATACTCCTGTTTGTACACCAAATACAAGATTATCCCAGCCGGGTACTAGTTGGATAAAAGCATCCATGAAGTGTGCCGGACGTCCATCATTTGAAAAGTCAACGATTGAGATTATTTCGATATTTGCATTTTGAATAGTGCTAGAACCTCCAATTATTATCATCACATAGTGGCGGTTGCTTCAAGAGTGAAAGCAGGTTGGACACCTATGGTGTCAACGATGCGCAACGCTAAGGCAATACTCATCACTCTCCTTTTACTCAACTCGTTAGCACTGACCGGGAGCCTCGGAGCAATGGCTCAGGAAGAGGAACCGGTTGGTGAATTACCCGAAGATATCTGGTCAGACGATTATATCTACCAAAATTTTCCATGGTATGGGAACGATAAACTTCAATTCAATGAATATCATGATTATTTCACCATGAAAGCAAGAATGCTACAACTAGCAAACGCAAATTCAGACATCATGGAATTCCACGAAGGAATGCCTGGTGGAATCAACGACCGAGGTATTGACATGAACTCAGTATCCTACGAAGGGTCGTATTACCGACATGCTAGCCCATGGGTGAAGATAACCGGAGGTGAGCATGGAGTACAGGGTGGCGAATGTAACGACTTTGTCGGTGACTGTGGAAACTATGCTGACCGACCCGATGTAATGTTGGTAGGAAACCATCATGCAAGGGAATGGATGTCTTACGAAGTACCAATGTTGTTCCTTGAAACAATAGCGTATTATTACGGCATGGACGGAATTGACAATGACGGTGACGGCCTATACGACGAAGACCCTTGGGGAGATGCTGACGGCGATGGCGTGCTTGACGACGACGGGGACTGCTTGCGTCTAAATGCCTCCAATCAGGACTTCAATGGGGATGGTATCCTCTGTGGTCCTGGTGACCTCGGAGTAGACGAGGATTTTGATGAGGCTTGGATTACTGATTTAGTTGACACCCGCGAAATCTATCTTATTCCAATGCTGAATGTTGACGGTAACCGCTACGACCGTGAAGTGTTCTGTCCTGACCCTGCTTGGGAGAGTTGCTCTGGTGGGGGGTGGAGAAAGAACCTGCGAGATAACACGCTCACTGGTGTAACACCTCTTCCTGATGTTTCCGAAGATGTGGATGAGGATTGCGATGGGGTTGACCTAAACCGCAACTACCAGTTTGAATGGGGCTGGCCTTTGGGTGCTACTTTACCTCTAATTCCCGGTACTTGTACACCATCTGAAGATGAGCGGGCTGGGGTGTCCAATAACGATGTTTACACAGGTCCTTTTGATACTGTAGATAATGATGGTGATGGTAAAATCAATGAGGACCACGTGGATGGTAAGGACGATGATGCTGACCAACAAATTGACGAGGATTGGGATGGCGGAAATTCTGAGCCTGAAACTCTCTTCATCCAAGATATTACTGAGATGAACGACGATGATGGTGATGGTGCATCAGATTTCAAAGCGACTTTGACTTGGCATTCCTACTCTGAATTGGTATTGTATCCATGGGGACATTGTACCGGATGTTCAGCGCCGGATGAGGCTGAATTGATTTATCACGGTGCTATGATGGCTGAGATGACTCAATACCAAAATATGCAGTCAAGCGACCTTTATCCGACTACTGGGGATTTCTGTGATTGGCATTATGGCGTTCATCGCTCTTTCTGCTACACTATTGAAATCGGTACCGCTTTCCATCAAAAGCCAGAGGATATCAAGCACATTGCTGTTCGAAATCTCGGAGTTCCATTTTACATGATGGAGATGGCAGATAATCCGGTAGAGCGTGCTCAAATCGGAATTGAGAACGCTCAGCGAGCGCAATGGATTACATCACCAGAAAACATGACGATTCCAGAGTCTGGGCCGATTCCAATCAATATGTGTGTTTCAGATGTGTTCCCATGGTCAAACGATGTCAATTCTAGCCACGTGCGTTGGAGAATCGTGACCCCAACTCGAGTCCAATCGGATTATGGGCCAAAAGAATGGATTGAACAATCTTGGCAAGATTCAGAGTTTGTTGAGGTTGACAACGAGACCTGTTTATTGAACAATGGCGCTAACGGCACTCTCATTGTGTCTCACATTGATGTGCCTGACGACTTGTCAGGGGAACTGCATTACAAGGGAATGCTAGGTACTCAATCAGGAACCTATCCATTTGAATATCCAGCGTCAGGACAATACTATGCCGCAGCATTCCCATATCGTGCTCCATTTGGTAATATTATTGGTGCCTTCTTACTCTTTTTCATAGTAGTCGGTGCAGTTTGGGGTGGTCTTGGTGTGGCCTTGAAAATCATGATGGACAGCGGTAAAGACAAGCCTCAACTTGGTAAGAAAGAGGCACAAAACTGAGGTGATTCTCATGGCTAAAGGTAGTGATCAGTTTGGCAGTCGCGTAGGCTTGATTTTTGCCGCAATTGGGGCGGCGATTGGCACTGGAAACATTTGGCGTTTCCCAAGAATGGTCGGTGCGAATGGTGGCGGGACTTTCTTGATTCCCTGGCTATTTTTTCTATTCATTTGGTCTATTCCTCTGGTAATCGCTGAATTCGCAATTGGAAAGCGCGCTAGAACTGGAACAGTTGGTGCATTCCGAATTTTTGTTGGCCGTAAGTTTGCTTGGATGGGATTATGGACAGCTTGGATTTCAACCGCTATCGGATTTTACTACGCAGTTGTAGCCGGTTGGTGTGTCAAATATTTCACTCTTGGAGCAACCAATGGATTAGAAAATGTTGACACGACTGATGTTTGGAATGCTTTTCTTAATGACCCAAGTCAAGTCATAATGTTCCAATTCATAGTCATTGCAATTACGATAATGGCAATTTGGAAGGGTGCAAAAGCGATTGAATCGGTTAACATCTGGATGATGTGTTCGCTTTTCGTGATGCTCTTCACAACTCTTGCATTGGCTTTGTGGATGGACTTTTCAGATGGTTCTCTTGACGGAGCCACATTCATGTTTACTGTACAGTGGGACCTTCTAGCTGAACCTGAGACGTGGATAAACGGTCTTTCTCAATCTGCTTGGTCTTGTTCTGCAGGAATGGGTATGGCAATAACCTACGCGGTTTACATGCGCAAGGATGAGGATACCGTCCTAAATGCTGCAACAATGGGATTGGCTAACAACAGCATCTCAATCATTGCTGGGTTGGCAGTTCTTTCAGCGATTTTCGCAGCATCACCTGACCCACTTGCAGTAGTGACTGGTGGTAGTAGCGCAATCACCTTCTTGGCGTTACCAGAAGTTTTCGCCCAAGCCCCTGGTGGTGCTGGTGGTAGATGGCTGATGATGACGGCATTTTTCCTCGGTCTATCTTTCGCAGCACTTACCTCAATGATTTCAACAGTCGAACTTTGTGTACGTAACTTCGTTGACCACGGAATTGAACGCAACAAGGCAGTAGGATTTACCGCCGCAGCAATTTTCCTTCTTGGACTTCCAAGCACTTTTGTCTGGATAAAAATGGATGCAGAAGGAGTTGCCTTCCCTGAATTCCTTGAAGTGCAAGACCACATTTGGGGTTACGGTCTAATGTTTAGCGGGCTATTCATTGCTTTTAGTATCTGGAAGTATGGCTACATCAAGTGGCGTGGTATGATAGAAGATGGCGAAATTGAGGGTGGGTTGGCTTCATTCTTCAAGTATGGAATGTCCGGATTCAGAGACGATTTCATCAACACAGGTGACAATGATTTATGGGTTCCAAGAGCTTGGGATTTCATCATGTATTTCGCCTTCCCTATTCTCTTCACGGTTCTCATTGTGTCATACTTCGGAGACCTAATTTCCTCGTTTGACCCGTGGTATTCTGCGTTTAACCCATCTAATCCACATGGGGCTGGAATCATCCTTCTCTTCTGGGGGGTGGTAGCAGCGCTATTCATCGGTTTCAATGACTATGTATTGACTCGTAGACCTGTTTATCTCGGTGAAGGGCATTGGATTACAGGATTGTTTGATAGAAGCAATTGGGAAATGCGAGATGCTCCACTATTCCGTAATGTTCCAGAAGGTGCCGAAGCATCAATTGAGACTTTGCCTGGTGGAGATGACCCCCAAATTGTTGAGGTTGGTGAGGTTCCTGAAGGTTGGGAAGATGTCTATGGCGAAGTCATGGATGCCGAACTCGCTTGAGTGGGTGCATTCAAGTCACATCACTGTTTGAGTGGAATTCGGTGAACCTGTGAGTTGGTTGCTAGATTGGCGTGAGGTAGCGGTCTTTGACGCCAACGCCGAAGCACTTGGCGCTAAAGTTTCAACTTTGATGGGTGCTGCCGGAAAAGCACTGGCCCGCAAGGCTGCTGAAATGGTTCCCAAGGGCGAGATACTGATTTTGTGTGGTCCCGGGAATAATGGTGGTGATGGCTTTGCCGCAGCGCTACAATTAGCTGAGATGGATGGACAAGTTCGGGTAATTGCCAGTCATGATTCTCAAAAAAGTGATGCGTCTACTTCGTTTCGGAAATCATGCAAGGATGCAGGTGTAAATGTCGAAATTTGGTCAAAAGAAATTAAGTTCAATTCTCCCGAATTACTAGTTGACTGCCTCCTAGGAGTTGGCCTTGATGGTGCTCCTCGTGGAGTGATTAGTGAGATAATTGAATGGGTGAAGCCCAACAATCCACCACTGATTCTTGCCTGTGATATTCCATCTGGTTTGGGGTCAGAAATTTTCTTGGCGGCTGATGAAACCCTGACTTTCCATGCTGAGAAACAGGGGATGGAATCACAAGATGTTGGTGAGGTCACTGTTGCACCACTTCCATTTCCCGCGGGAACTACAGATTGTGGGCCGGGTGATGCTTTACGCTATCCTCCGTTGGTTGCTAGCGCCCACAAAGGTCAGCGTGGTAAATTATTGATTATTGGTGGAGGGCCATACCATGGTGCACCAATTCTATCAGGTAGGGCTGCGGCAAGAACTGGTTGTGACTTGGTCCATGTTGCAATGCCAAGATTTGCTGTTAGCCAAGCAACTTGGCCCGACCATCTGATTTCAAAACAAATACTTGACGAGAATATTCTTGGTGAGAGAGGAACAGAGGATTTAACCAAAATAATATCAGAAGAATCGTTTGATGCAGTATTGATAGGGCCTGGGCTAGGACGTAAGCAAGAAACCATAGACGCAACTAGGGAACTAATAGAAAAATTTGCAGAATTAAAAATCCCGACAGTAATTGATGCTGATGCGATTTATGCTTTAGATGAAGGTAAATGGCCAAAAAATTTGCGTGGAGTTGCGACACCCCACGCACGTGAATTGAGGATGTGGTTGTGGGATACAAAACCGGAAGATACGCTCTCTGAGGTGGGTGTTTCGGGGGAGGACCGAGTTATCGTGCGGACTGGGCCGGTTGACCAATTAACTGGCCTTGATGGCCGCTATTGTGAGTGTTCAGGAGGTCATCCAAGAATGGCTACTGGAGGAACGGGTGACCTTCTTGCTGGGATGATCGCTGGCTTACTTGCTCAGGGGATGAATCCGTGGCCGGCTGCTCGGTTGGCTTGTGCTGTAATGCGTGAGTCAGGGGTACAAACTGCTCTTGAGTTTGGCCCTGGTCTTCTTGCTACAGACGTACCACCACACATTGCTCGCGTATTGACCAAGTGGACGGCTGATTCAAGAACATGACTTGATTCGACAGGCTATGCAGTTGAATGAGGTGACGGTGTGGGCCATCTTAGGTGCCCTAGTTGCCATCCCTCTTTGCTACCATTTTTGGCGCCGCTGGGACCGACCAACAAGAGAGGCAAAAGCGGAGCAAGAACGTAGATTACAAGAGCGCGAGACAAGAGAAGCGTTTGCACGTGAAGAGGTAAAAGTTCGTGATCACGAGCGACAACAATCTATGGTTCAGCTACAGGAGAGAAAGAAAATTGAGGCGATGTCACCAAGCAGTGCAGCAATGTCATACGCACTTTCAAGTCTTGAGGGGTCAAAACCTAGTGAGGGTGAGGTGACCTCTGAAGGTCCAATTCGTGGAGTCAATGAGGTTCAACGCAGTGAGGAAGAGATTGCTTTACTTGAGCAGATTCCACAATCAGTTGAAGTCCCAGACATCAAAGCAGAAGAATCGGTATCAGATATTCTCGAGGATGAAGGTCCAGTATTACTAAAAGTTTCAATTTCTCTTCCCGAAGAAGTCAAGCCAAAAGCCACCTCTGAGGAAATTGTCGACTACATAGAGTGGCCTGAGTGGGAGTGAATTTTGTGGGTAAACAGCGCCGCCTGACTCGTGAAAATGCTAAGAAAATAGTCTCAAAAACTGGCGCTGGTGCAAAGAAAGCAGGAGTCGGTGCTAAAAAAATTGGTTCTGGTGCAGTAAAAATTGCAATCGCTCCAGGCCGGAAAATGAAAGTCAGAATGGGTAACTTAAATGATAGAATGGTGGCAGTAAAATGGACACCTAAGAAGATGATTAATGAATATGTAAAATTCAATATTGTTGGTATATTCAATTCAATTTTTGCCTTCATTATCTACGAATTATTCTACTGGATAAACCTCTCTGACAATTATCGACCTCAAGCAGCCTGGGCTGCGTGTATACTGATAGGTCAGATTGAATGTCACTACACTCATTATCGATTTACATTTGGTTCAGCAGCGAATTATCTGCAGAGCCTTAAGTGGGCAGCCTCGATTTACTCGACAATTCTAGTGTTGTCTACAATTTCTTTCCATATTTTAGTTGAAGAATTACTGATTTACCATCGCTATGCTTGGGCAATAAACACGGTTCTGTTTGGATTTGTTAACTTCGCTTTTCTCCGTTGGCTAGCATTTCCTCCGGAATTGGACAAATCGCTACTTAGTGCTCTTGAGGAAGAATGACTCTTTTATTGCTCATAACGAGGGCGTAATTGAAGAATAATGGGCGTGCGGCTCGCATTATGTTCGAGCGAGCGCGTGGTACGCGCGATTTCGGTCCCGCGGAGATGGGACGACGCTTAGCGTTCGAAAAAATATGTGAAGAAGTAGCATCATGCTATGGTTTTCAGCGTGTTGCAACACCTACTTTTGAGCGTCTTGAATTGTTTACTGCTAAGTCTGGAGACGGAATCATTGAGCAATTATACGCATTCAAAGATAGAAGTGACAGAGATTTGACTCTTAGACCTGAATTGACAGCGCCAGTAATGCGAATGATTGCTGAGAAACGTGGTCAGATCCCAAAACCAGCTAGATATTCTTACTTCGGCTCGTGTTATCGATATGAGGAATCAAAGCGAGGCCGTTACCGCGAGTTTTGGCAGTATGGTTGTGAAGTAATAGGTGCACCAGGACCACTTACAGAGGCAGAAGTAGTTGCTTTTGCCTGTGCAATCCTGACAGCAACCGGCCTCAAAGATTGGCAATTGAAAATCGGACATGTTGGAATCCTAAATGATATTCTCAACAACCTTGGTTTGAGTGGTGATGCAAAGTCAGCTGCAATGCGCCTGCTTGACAAAGGAGATTTTGAAGGACTTGCAGCATCAGGAATAGATGGGGATTCAGTGAAAAACTTGCGGACGCTTTCACAACTTAACGGCGGGGCAGAAACTTTGGTTGGTGCCCGCAAAATTATCTCAAGCATGGGTGTTGAGTCAGAAGCACTGGACCAGTTAGAGGAAATGTTGAGCGCTCTAAGTGCGCTTGGTGCGAATCCTCCTTCATTAGTCGTGGACCTAACTGTCGCACGCGGTTTAGACTACTACACAGGCATGGTTTTCGAGGTACTAGTCGATTCCTTAGGTGGAGAAGGACAAGTGTGTGGAGGCGGTTCGTATCGCCTCTTCCACCTCTTCGATTTGGACGAACTTGACCCGTGTTGTGGTTTTGGAATGGGCTTTGACAGGGTGCTTCTAGCGTTAGAGGTTCAGGCTCAAAAAGAAGGGTCTGCCGAAGTAGTTCCAGGTGAAAACTCAGGTCCGGGTGTATTGGCGGTCATTCCTTTCAAAGTTGATAATTCTGAGGTTCTTCCATTAGTTGGAGAGTTACGCGCTGCAGGACAACCCGTAACCCTAGAGTTGCGTTCACGAAAGACAGGTAGGTCACTAGCGTGGGCTGATGCTTCTGGAGCGACTTATGTGATGGTGGTAGGTCCGAGGGATTTGGAGTCAGGAGACGTCACAATTAAGCGACTTTCAGATGGTGCAGAAGCAAAGTGTGGGATAAGTGCAGAAGAAATCAGTCAAACGATTTCATCGATGTGAAATGTTATTTCATCAACTTGAAATACCCAATATTTCAGTGCAGTAACTAGGCCATGAAACAGCATTAACTTCTGAGATCCAACTACTTTCGTCAGGTGCCATATCTCTAGGTACATATGCGGCGCACATTGTGATATCAGACATATCGGTAGTAGTAGTGTTACCATCGGAGTCTTCGATAAGGATACTTGTTGTTTGCATGAATAGAACGTCGCCAACGAATGAATAATTAAAAGTAGATACTGTTTTCATTCCACTCACAGCCATGCAATCATTCACGTTTTCAGCAGTGTCATTGATAATATTCCATTCAGTACTACAGACTCCATCAACTTCCATGAACAGCATAAGAGTTCCACCTATCGCAGTCCATTCTCCTGAAAATGGATGGTTTTCATCCACTTCGGAAACACAACCGGCAAAAGCAGGTGATATAATCATCAAAATTAGTGCTAAAACAATGGTTCGCATGATTCTCGGAAGAGTATGAGGCACTTATTCCTGTTTGCGAATGGCGATAGCAGCGATTCCAATTGCGCTAGCAGCAGCAAATATGCCGAATCCAGGCATCCCCTTATCTTCATCTGAGCCACCTTCATCTCCAGTGCCGAGGATATCTTCAGCAGCAGTTTCGTTGAGAATGGGGAAAGTCACAGTTCCGTTGTATTGAGCCTCTTCTTGGCCTGAGAAGTACATTCTGAATTCTGCGTCGCAATTGAAAAAGATACACTCAAGGCCGGATGAAGCATAGATTACCATCCTGACTCTAAGGGCAGGGTTATCGGTAGCATCATCCCAAACTTCCAGAGTCTCATTTACTGGGAAGGTGATAGCAATTTCATTTTCTCCTTGACTCATCGCGGTGTATTCATATTTGGCAACTTCCAAGCCACCTTTCATCAGTGAGATGTTGAGGTTTTCACAATCGCTATTGCAATTATTTTGACCATTTTCCCAATTACCACTTACATCAATCATTAGATGAATTTGGATTTGAGCATCAACTTCTAGGGCGAAATCATCCTTCAATTGTGGATCCATTCTACAGGTCCACTCAACTTCCATCTTGCCGTTTGCTTGGGTAGTCTCAGCATAGCCATCATTTGCACTACCATCATCTGTGTTATTGAAGTGACCCCAGCATGGAGTTCCAGAACTTTGACCCCAGAGATAGAATGTGTTGTTCTCGTGACTTGGTTGCTCACCGGTTTCTTGCATAATTGTCGCATCACCAACATCAGCCATTGTAGCGGGAATGGCCATCAAAAATAGCACTGCCATGAGCAGTCCGCTTGCCATCTTCATCTCGCCCATCAATCAGTAGGTGTAACCCGTCCCATTTCACCATTACCCTTCTTAGGTTTTGAGAAAATATTTATTTTTCCTTACTTTTTGTCACTATTACTGCTATAATACAGATTATTGTTAATCATGTAGGGGTACTCAAAAAATGATTTTTTGAACCTTGCGAAAATTGATAACGAATAGCATTGAGGACATGGTGGTAAAAATGGTAGACATAGGAGATAACGCACCTGATTTTGAACTTCATGATGGAAGTCGTAATGTTGTAACAGGAGGAGAACACAAAGGTCAGAATGTTGTCCTAGCTTTCTTTCCAGCAGCATTCACTGGGGTTTGCAAAACCGAGATGTGTGTGTTTGAAGATACCCTTCAATCATTGAATGATTGTAATGCAACAGTATTGGGAATTAGTGTTGATTCACCATTCTCAAACAACGCCTTTGCCGAAGCTAATGGAATCACCTTCCCGTTACTTTCAGATTATTCCCGTTCAACTGTTCGTGCATACGGAGTAGCATTGGATGACTTTGCTGGAATGACTGGATACACTTCAGCACAAAGAGCAGTTTTCATTGTTGATGAGAATGGTGACGTTTCTTGGAAGTGGATTGCCGACTCTCCTGCGGAAGAACCAGACTACGCTGAGATAGTGGCGTTCCTTTCAGCCTGAGCAATCTGAGATTAGTTTTTCTCAGGCATCGTGGTCTCTGAGTTTTGCATCTTCATCCTCAGGCGCCATAATGAAATTGTTGTACAATAATGAACATGACAAGGCGCCAATCAGTGGGCCAGCCCAGTACATCAATAGATGAGACATATCTGCCATATCGGTGAATATCCAGGTCCCCATCCATCGTGCTGGGTTCATTGCCGCTCCGGTAATTCCTCCACCCATCATAATGTCTACAGCAACCATCATTCCGATTCCCCAACCACCTATTGCTGGGGCCCGAGGGTCAACTGCAGTACCCCAAATTGCAAACAGCAGTAAGAAGGTGAGTACGGCTTCTACCGCAACTACGCCCATCAGATCAATTCCTGCGTTTGGTGCAGGAGTTCCCATTCCGTGACCAACGGCAACCATACTGGTTCCATCAAGTAGTTGAGATAGAATGAAGCCTGCGATACTTGCTCCCAAAAGTTGTGCTCCGATGTATTTCAATCCAGTATCGTTATCGATTTTTTTGACCACCATCATTGAGATTGTGACCGCTGGATTGATGTGACCACCTGAAATGTTCATTGTTGCGGTCACTACAATTGCTAGAACCACTCCATGGGCTAAAGCGACTGTTGTAAGGTCCCCGCCCATCATAATTGAACCGGCACCAATGAATGTCAAGGCAAAAGTGCCAATCAACTCACAAATTAATCTGCTCTCCATACTCACTTCTGTATCACTCATAATAATCGTCAAACCGCTCGGCGGAGTCTTCCATATTTCAATTGATGTCTGACAACACTTTACTAGAAAGCGAATCACAACAGTTTGGTAATACAGGGAAGCCTGAAAATTACTTGGTAAATCATTTAGTTTCGATGCCGACGGGAATAATTGCTCCGTCCGCCCCGACCCTTGCGACCAGCTTTACTTCCTTTATTTCCGCCACCGTGAGGGTTGCGGTCATGTCGGGCTCCACCATCTTTCTTGGCTGGTGGTTTTCCGGCGCCACTCCGTCCGCCACCGCCGCCACGGGAATTTCGGCCGCGATAGTTGCGGTTTTGATTCCCATATTTTCTATTGTAAGGTCGGTTGCCTCTATTTCGTCCGCCTCTGCCCGAGTCACTTTTCTTACGTGGTGCAGGTACATGTTTTACTTCGTAATATGGTAACTCTTTGAAGTCTGGTGGTCTGAAAGCAATTTTGATTCCAGCCTCTCTTTGAATCCGGCTGCACAATTTTTTCTGTGGGTGTTGAACAATACTGATGACTGTTCCAGTTGCTCCAGCCCGTGCAGTCCTTCCGCTACGGTGCTTGTATGCCTTGCCGTTCTCCGAAGGGTCATAGTGAACAACACAGTTGATTCCTTCAACATCAATTCCACGCGCTGCAACATCAGTTGCAATCAGAGCCAAACATTCTCCGCCAACGAAATCCCGCATAGCCCGATTTCGCTGACGCTGGTCCATACCGCCATGTAGGGTTGCGACCCCAACCCCTTCGTCCTCAAGTTCGGAGCCAACCCTTTCAACCCCTAAACGGGTTCTACAGAATACGATAGTGCGACCACACTTGCGAATTGCTTCTGCAGTGATATTTGATTTCATCTCACTCCTCATCAACCAGAAAAAGTGTTTCATGCTTTCCATGCTCACTTCTTTAGGTCCTACCTCTATGGTTACGGGGTTGTTCTGATACTTCTCAACCAAGTCTGCTACTTCATCATCCAAAGTTGCACTAAAGAGAATGGTTTGTCGGTCTTTAGCGCACTGGTCAAGAATTTTGCAAACCGGCTCCATGAATCCCATGTCGGCCATACGGTCGGCCTCATCTATCACCACGGTTTGGGTGTGCTCAAGGCTTAGCGCATCGTGTTCAAGAAGGTCAATCAATCGACCAGGACAAGCGACTAAAATATCCACTCCACTTGAGAGGGCCCGGCGTTGGACTTTGTAGGGGATTCCTCCATACACCGATAGGACATCAAGGTCGAAAGCCTCTGCAAGTGGTTTCATTACCTTGGCAATCTGCTCTGCGAGTTCACGTGTTGGAGTGAGAATTAATGCGGTAGGTAACTCAATTTTCGCTACCTCAGTGCGTGAAACTAACGGTAATCCGAAAGCGAGGGTCTTTCCAGAGCCGGTTGGAGCGCGACAACAAATATCGTGACCAAGCATAGCATCTGGGATCGCTTCGCGTTGAACCTCAAAAGGTTCAGTTATACCTTGTTGCTCAAGGGTATGGACTAAGGCAGGGTCAATGCCAAGGTCGAAAAAACTGACGTCCAACTACCTCATCTCCGAGTTGACCCGCCCGGCCCTCTCTATTTAACCACCCAAGTGTGAAAGTCTTTGACAACTTATCGCATTAAATTGGCCCGCGCTCAGCGATTAGGCTAAATTCACTCACACAATTCCTCTATTCTTTGCATTTTGAAGGTACTCAAATGTTTAGTTCTGAGGCGCGTGAATTTGAGATGCCGTAGAATTCCCGTAACTTGTCAATTTCAGCATCGGACAAAGCATCTTTATCGCCGCGAGCGGCTCGTTCCAACTCGACATAGTAACGAAGTTCGTCCATGCTGAGGTCCACATCTGAGTCGGTTGTTACCAAATTTCTCCTGTACTCATCAAGCACACCCTTAGTAATATGACCTGGGTCGATAATGTTGAATGAGACGGTTTCAGTGACCGAGGCTCCACCCGCGTCCACGTAGGTCATCTCGAACACATAAGCGCCGGGCGTCATCTCTCCGGGAAGGATGTCCTGATTGGGAAAGGTGAAGACACAGTTTAGGAGATGGCGTTGGAGGGTTGGCTCCGTGCCGGCGACACAGCTCGATTCACCTGGCCATGATACAACACGGTTTGGGGCTCTCCAATTATTATTGCCTCCATCTGCCCAAACGGTTTCTCCATTGCGTTTCAACACCGAGCTAAAACCATTCTCATTTACAGGTTGCCAATCATCATCAGACACTTTCGATTTTATGCTGAAAGATTCACCTTGAGTAATGGTAATGGGTGTATTGGTACCACCAATTTCAGCCCATCTGCTTTGAAGCCCGAGGGCACCTGAAGTCTCAAGTTTGAGTTTTGGTGCTTGATTTGGAAGGCTAAATGATGTAGATTCAGAATAATATGTGTCGAATCCGTTGGTTGCTCGAACGCGGAATTTACTGTCTGCTCCTTGCATTGCGGATCCAGGTAAGGTACCAAAGTCGAGAATCTTACTGGTAGAATTAGTCAAACCACCAATTGGCAACCACAGCCCTCTTCCCCATGAATACTCTAATTGATACATAGTCTCACGATTAGAGGTGGGGCTTGCTTGTGTCCAACTTATATTGGCTGGGTTTTCTCTTGTGTACTCGGTTGTACCAAGTGGCAACATACGAATCGTTGGTGCCCCGGATGAGTAGAGATAGTCAACCATAGTTCCATTATTTAGTAATTCAATCGA
>JYMV01027776.1_pt1 | contig 77855 bp, 56 predicted proteins | sample 338911 | NCBI WGS metagenome assembly JYMV01 (sample SAMN03354496, study PRJNA234377) | hydrothermal vent metagenome | biome: Deep sea; feature: Hydrothermal plumes at the Eastern Lau Spreading Center, Western Pacific Ocean; material: Seawater | place: Tonga | collected 2009 | depth 2000 m m | reverse complement strand
TTATTATTTTCGCAAATGCTTAAATACATTAAATACAATCGTCAAACAAAATAATCCCTGTCATGAAAAAATCCACCTTCATTTTAGCATTTTTCGCCTTATTTTTTCAAGTTTATACAGCACAAGGACAAGCCGTTAAATACGTGTTATTTGAACACTTCACACAAGCGAGTTGCGGCCCATGTGCAGATCAAAATCCGGCTTTTCAAGATGGTATTCTAGCGAACAATGTGGGTACTGTTCATCACATAGCCCATCACACCAGTTGGCCAGGAGTAGACCCAATGAATGCCTATAACCCGACGGATGTTGCAGACCGCGTTACTTATTATGGTGTATCTGGGGTGCCCACCATGCAGATGCTTGGAAAGAAGTGGACGGGGCAACCCGGCGGTGTAACGCAAGCAATGGTGAATACGGAAGTTGCGGCAGGCAGCCCAATAAAAATAGATGTATCTGAAACATCAGACGGCACTGATCGCTCTGTGAGAATAGCCGTACATTCCATGGGAACATCTCCCGCCGGCACGTTTGTGTTGCGTACTGCAATAGTAGAAAGTGATATTTCTTATTCTTCACCTCCTGGAAATAATGGGGAGACAGACTTCCCCAACGTGCTGCGTAAAATGGTGCCAACTGCTGCAGGAGATGCAATTACCCTTGCGTCTGTCGGTGATTCGGTAATTTTCAATTACACATATACGCTGGACCAATCTATATGGGACACATCTAAGATATATGTGATCGCGTTTGTGCAAGAAGAAACAACGGGTGAGGTAATCAATTCGGGATCGACAAATGATCCTAAATGGGGGATATCGGCTTCTGGGAGTACATTCAGTCAGGGGAGTACAGGAAGTCCTTCCACCTTTGCGGTATCTTTATTCAATATGGATAATGCGAGTGGGAATTTTAGAATCCATTTCACTAAAGACCAACCAACAGGGTGGTCAGCGAGTTATACCTTTCAGTCATCCACATACACTGCTGATTCCATTGACGTGACTATTGCGGCTAATTCAGCAGAGGATTTAAACTTCAACATTACTCCAGGTAGCCTTTCCGGAATTGGTGATTATGAAGCTGTGGTAACTTCATTGGATGATCCATCCATTGCTCCCAAAGTGTTCAGTTTTCATTTAATGGCAGGCGTTAACGACCTGATCGTGAACAATGCAGCCGGACTTGGTGATGGCAGTGGTGGTGATGCATCTACATGGGAGTCAAGCTATGAAGACGGACTCATCTACGCTGGCAGTACAAATTATGGTATCACAGATCACCTGGTATTGACTGAGGCATTTAAGGAGAATGCCCTGAACAATGTGGTGAATATATACCTGAACATTGGATGGACCTTTCCAACGTTCAATGATGAGACCATCCAAAACCTATCGACGTTCCTGGACCAAGGCGGCAGGCTACTTATTGCCGGGCAGGATATCGGATGGTTCGTATGGGAAGGAGATGGTACTGCAGCACAGCAGGCTTTCTTCACCAATTATATGGGCGCTAACTATCTCAATGATTTGGCACCTGCTCCCAATGATACAGCAACTTTTAATACCAATGATGCTATCTTTGGAACTACTGGCAATTCGGACATTCTCAACTACTATGGAGGCACTTACTACTTCCCTGAGCAAATTACACCTGTTACTGGTGCCGAAGCCATTTACTTTTATAATGGTGACACCAATAATATTGGAGGCGTCAGGCACGAAAGCGGAGCATTTAAAGTAGTGTATCTCGGCGTTGGGCTGGAAATGCTTGGTGAGGCGAGCGTAAAGAACGAGATTATGAAGACCGCCCATGATTGGTTCTGGGATGGTGTAGTATTACCTGGCGTACCTGAATTGCTATCATCCACGCCAACCATGAAGGTTTATCCAAACCCTTTTAGCTATGCAACTAACGTGATGATCAACCTGAAAGAATCGGCTAATGTAAGTCTGTCATTATATGATATTAGAGGCCATCTGGTTTATTCAAGTGAGCGAGGATTGCTTAACAAGGGCGTGCACGTTGAGGAAATTGACGCATCAGCCCTATCCGGGGGCATTTATTTTCTTCAGCTCTCTACACCGAATTCGGTGGTCAATCAAAAGCTCATTATTAATAAATAATCCAGGTTTAGTCAATTTTTATTTAAGTATTTGCTTAAATACGAAATTAATTTATATCTTTGAAGCCTAAACTAATTTTAATCAACACCTATTACGACATGAAAAAAATTACTCTATCAATGCTGGCGGCGGGTCTGTTTTTGACAGGCATCAGTTTTGCACAAACAACTGTTCTTTCAGAGGATTTTGAAAGTGTTGCGGTCCCAGCTCTTCCTGCTGGATGGACTACAACAACAACAGGCACAGATGCTGGCTTTACAACTGGAACGGATGTACAGGCAAATTCTGCGGGTTATTGGCCAGTACCTACTCACGGAACATTCGCCATGACCAATGATGATGCATGTAATTGTGACAAATCAGGTGATTACCTGATTTTACCAGCCGTTGACCTCACAGGATTGGTCGGTGTACGATTATCATTTAATTATTTGGATGATCGGACGTACGGAGGAACTGGTGGTTCCGTTGAACTAAACATTAACAGTGGCGGTTGGAACAGCATCTCGACTTTGGATGCAACCACTATCGATGCGTGGGAAGGCGCAAACATCGCACTTACAGGGACCGACGGTGCCGCCAGTGTGGAAATCAGAATCAAATTTGATGATGGTGCCGCATGGGGAACAGGAATCGCGGTTGATGATGTATGGGTTTACGTGCCAGCTGATAAAGATGCAGGCGTAAGCTCCACTACTGTGGGACCTTATGCTATGCTCACCAGCGGTGCGCAGAGTGTTACAGGAGTAATAACAAATTATGGCACAGAAACACTTACCAGTGTGGATGTTTCATGGAGTGTTGATGGTGGACCTACGACTACTCAGTCGCTTACGGGATTGAGTATCACGACAATGGACACATACGCATTTACACATTCTGACACATGGACCCCTCCAGCAATCGGGACTTATACTTTAACTACTTCGACCTCCAATCCTAATGGAGGCACCGATCTGGTAACATCAAATGATTCGTATGATGAAACCGTCGTTGTGGTGGACCAGTATATTACTCGTCTTCCTCTATTTGAGAATTTTACCAGTTCAACGTGTCCGCCTTGTGTGCCTGCTAACGCTACCATGCTCGGTTTACTGGGCAAGGATCCAGATGCTGGTACCAATGCAGATAAATGGGCGGTGGTTAAGTACCAAATGAGCTGGCCAGGAAATGGAGACCCGTACTATACGGACGAAGGTGGTACAAGAAGGTCTTATTATGGTGTTAGCTCAGTTCCGAATCTCTGGATAGATGGAGGCTGGGGTGAGAATGGCAACAGTTTGACACAAGCTATTATTGATCAATATGCTGCCGAACCTGCATTCCTGGACATTACTGCCACCTATGTGGTAACCGGCCAAACGGTTGATATTGATGTTACCATCGATCCGGTGGCTGATATACCTAGCACCGACCTGGTTCTACATATGGCTATTGTTGAGAATGAGACTTACCAGAACATAGCGAGCAATGGTGAGACTGAGTTCCAGTTCGTTATGAAGAAGATGGTTCCGGATGCTGGTGGCACAGCAGTAGGGCCATTCACCAACGGAACTACAGTAACAATCAGCGATTCATACACCTTTAACGGATCATTTGTACTCCCTCCTGACGCAACAGCACCGATAGATCACTCTGTTGCACATACAGTTGAAGAGTTCAGTGATCTGAGCGTAGTGGTATGGGTACAGGATGTAACTACGAAGGAGATTCAGCAAGCAGCATGGGGAGGTGCTCCAGTTGGCATTGAGACAGTTGCTGAAGGAATAGCCAGACTACGTGTTTACCCTAATCCTTTCAACCAGAATGCAACAATTGAATTCTCTTTGGAGAAAAAAGATCAAGTTTCTGTTGAGGTACTGAATGTACTTGGAAACCTGGTGTATTCTGAAGATCATGGCACCCTTGGCAGTGGAAGTCACAAGGTTCAGATTTCCGGAGAGAGTTTAGTTCCAGGCATCTACTTTGTGAAGATCCAAATTGGTGAAAGCTCAATTATTAGGAAGGTTATTCACAACTAACGTTAAAGTCGAGATCACGCATAAATTTGATCTTTAGGGCGTAGTATTCTGGTGGCATTAATTTCGTTTACCTAAAATTCATCCCTCATTGGTGAATGAACGGCTAATTAGTATCAACAACTTGAAGATATGAAAAGAACTACCCTAGTATCTCTGGTCCTGTGCCTGGCAATGTGTTTTTCAGGCTTTTCTCAAACCGGGTTTTCAGAAGACTTTGAGACCGTATCGGGGGAGGATGTCGGGGTGAGCGAAATAACCATGAGTAACTTTGCAATGTTGAGTAGCGGTGCTCAAACAATTACCGGTGTAATTTCCAATTACGGAGGAGACATGATAACTTCAGTGGATGTAAGCTGGAACATTGATGGAGGAACGACAAGCACGGAAACAATAACGGGATTAAGCATTCCAGGATTGGGATCTTATAACTTTACACTCTCTGATACCTGGACACCAACTGACACCGGTTCACATGTACTTGAAGTTTCTACGTCCAATCCAAATGGAAATCCGGATGCCGACCCGAGCAATGATGTGTCCTCCACGACAATCGCTATTGTAACCCAGTTTGTAACTCGTCTTCCTCTATACGAGAATTTCACTAGTTCTACCTGTCCTCCTTGCGTACCAGCGAATGCTACCATGCTCGGATTATTCGGGAATGATCCTTCTACAGGTCCGAATGTCGATAAATGGTCGCTGGTCAAATACCAAATGAGTTGGCCCGGAAATGGGGATCCATACTATACCTCGGAAGGAAATTCTAGAAGAAATTACTACAATATTAACTCCGTACCAAGGGTGGAAATCGACGGCGAATGGGATCTTAATGGCAATGATTTAACTCAGTCTGTCATTGATCAATATGCCGTTAGGCCTTCGTTCCTGGATGTTAGCGCTACATACAGTCTTTCGGGTCAAACAATTTCTGTTGATGTTACTATACTTCCTCTCGATGACAGGACTGGATTTCAAAGTACTGAATTGAAATTGCATATGGCTATTGTTGAGAATGAGACTTACCAGAACATTGGAACCAATGGAGAAATTGAGTTTCAGTTCGTCATGAAGAAAATGGTACCCAACACAAATGGAACATCTGTCGGGCCATTTATAGTTGGTACGCCTGTAACGGTGAGTAACAGTTACACTTTCAACGGATCGTACACGCTACCTCCTGATGCTAACAGTCCTGCCAACCTCAATGTTGAGCATACTGTTGAAGAGTTTGACGACTTGTCAGTAGTCGTTTGGGTTCAGGACAGGATCACCAAAGCTGTATTTCAGTCAGCTTGGGCAGTGTATACTTGCGGAACGGCGGCTGCAACTTCCGTTGATGCCGCTTGCATAAGTCCTGATGGATCTGCGACCGCTTCTACAACTGGTAGTGGCAATGCGTATCTGTGGGACGATCCAGCAGCACAAACTACTGCTACTGCTACAGGTCTCTGGGCAGGCGTATATACCTGTGTTATTACAGATGATATGGGTTGTACCGTCTCGGCCACTGTCGCGGTCAATAACACCGGTGGCCCAGCGGTTACGATACAGGCCATTGCAAATGCATGTTCTGACGGGGCAACGGGAGTGATCAACTTAACTGTTAGCGGTGGAACGAGCCCTTACACCTATGCATGGAGCAACGGCGCAAACACGGAAGATATAACTGGGCTTGCTGTTGGTGATTATACAGTGAGCATAACTGATGATGCCTGGTGCAAGACATTTAAAACAGTGTCTATTACAGGCCCTGATCCAATTACAGCCACGGCAACCATTACTAATTCAACAGCAAGTGATGGTGCGATCAGCTTGTCGGTTACAGGCGGTACGCCCAACTATATTTATGCCTGGGACAACGGTGCTAACACATCAGATATCTCCGACCTTGATCCTGGCACCTATACCGTAACTATTACTGATGGTTTCGGATGCACTGCAACAAGCAGCTACACCGTTACCGGATCAGTTGGTATTGGAGCAATCGATGTTGATATGGATATCAGCATTTACCCGAATCCGTTTAACGGCAGTACAACCGTTGAATTTATATTGGCCAACCAGGAAAGAGTCAGTCTTGATGTATTTAGTGTAGTTGGAGAATTGGTTTATTCAGAAGAACGTGGTAACCTTGGTAGTGGAAGTCACAAGGTTCAGATTTCCGGAGAGAGTTTAGCTCCAGGCATCTACTTTGTGAGGATCCAAATTGGCGAAAAGTCAATTACCAGAAAGGTGATTCACAACTAAGAACAGGATCATTCGCCCACTAAATGAATCAGTTATGGCGTAATTCTTGCGTCCTGTAACTGATTCATTTTTTTATATCTAAATTTACCCCTATGAGAAAGATTGGTCTAATACTTAGCTTCGTGTTTGCCTGCACCTTGTGCTTTGCGCAATCTGGTGTTCGAAAACTTCCGGTGGTCAATGTAAAAACATTGTCAGGCAAGACGGTCAGTACTGGAAAACTTTCCAATGACGGTAATCCTATCATTATTAGCTTTTGGGCAACATGGTGTAAGCCTTGTGTACGAGAGCTTAATGCTATTGCAGAAGTTTACGATGACTGGACCGATGAAACAGGTGTTAAATTGGTTGCGGTATCCATTGACGATACGCGAAACACCGCCAAAGTAGGACCTTTTGTAAATGGCAAGGGCTGGGATTATGAAGTGGTGTTAGACGCCAACCGAGATTTTAGCAGGGCAATGAGCGTCAATACCGTTCCACATACTTTTCTTCTAAATGGAAAAGGAGAAATTGTATGGCAGCACACAAATTATGTAGATGGCGATGAAGATGAGCTATACGAAATGGTAAAGAAAGTTGCAAACGAAAAGAGTATAGAATAATAAAATTGAGTCGATAAATTGTCCCCATTGACCCACTCTACCCACAAGTTCCTGTCAGCCATTCTGGCTATATTACTTCCATTATCCGTATTCTCTCAGGATGCAATCCCAGGTGAAATTCACGGGAATTTTCAGATGGAGGCACAGTATTATAACTCTGATACTATCATTGGTGCGCCAGAAGTACCAGAACAGATGCTCATGCGGGGTTTTAGCAACCTCAATTACACATTAGGTGACTTTAAGGCAGGTGTTAGGTACGAGAGCTACCTGGCCACATTACAAGGATTCGATCCCCGGTATGATGGCAACGGATTTCCTTATCGATATGCAACCTATAATGCTGAGGGTATAGATATCACTGTTGGTAACTATTACGAACAGTTTGGAAACGGCCTTATCTTTAGAAGCTATGAAGAATGGGGATTGGGGTATGATAATGTAATGGACGGAATTCGTGTTAAAGGATCGCCCTACAAAGGCGTTCAACTCAAAGGAATTATTGGAGTCCAGCGCTTCTTCATGACACATGGAACCGGAATAGTAAGGGGAGTAGATGCGGAAATTAATATCAATGAGCTCTTTGATTCCAGCCAAGCAAAAACCTCGGTTATACTTGGTGCAAGCTTTATTAGCAAGTACCAGGCTGATCTCGACCCAATTTACAATCTCCCAGAGAACGTAGGGGCATGGGCCTCCAGGCTTAACCTTATTAGAGGGCCATTTAACCTGATGGGAGAATATGCCTACAAAATCAACGATCCATCGCTTATCAACGGTTACATCTATAAACCAGGAGAGGCACTGATGATTTCGGCATCATATTCTGTAAAGGGATTTGGTCTTGTTGTAACGGCAAAGAGGGTAGACAATATGGATTTCAGATCCGACCGCACCGCTGCTGGAAGTGCCCTTAACATCAATTACCTGCCCGCTATATCCAAAGTACATACCTACAGCCTTGAAGCTTACTACCCCTATGCAACACAGCCAAACGGGGAATCAGGAATTCAGGCAGAGCTGATGTACAAGTTCAAAAAGGGAACCAAAATTGGGGGTAAATATGGCATGCAGCTGGCATTGAATTATTCTGCAATTAGTGGCTTGAAAACTACCCCGCTATATGATGGCATGGGCTACGAGTCAGACTTTTTTGGCATCGGTGACGTGCCCTATTTCAGTGACTTTAATATTGACATCACCAAGAAGTTCTCCAAGAAGGTTAAAGCCACTTTTTCTTATATGAACCTGGTTTATAACAAGGACGTGATTCAAGGATTGGCGGGGTATGGTACTATTTACGCAGACATCGGCGTTGTTGATTTAACGTATAAAATCAAACGCAAACGGACGTTGCGAATGGAATTCCAAGGCCTATCGACCAAGCAGGATGATGGATCCTGGGTGCAGACTTTGGCGGAATATACAATGGCACCTCACTGGTTTCTTGCTGCATTCAACGAGCACAACTTCGGCAATAAAAAAGAACATAAGCGTTTACATTACTTTACGGCTCAAGGTGGATATAAGAACAAAGGGAACACGATTACCGTAGGATACGGACGACAAAGGGCAGGAATATACTGTGTGGGTGGAGTTTGTAGAAATGTACCTGCCTCGAATGGGATAACACTTGCAATAACCAGCAGTTTTTAGACAATGAGAACAATGCAAACAACGAAAACGTTCTTAAAAACATCTATTTGGTTAATTGCATTTTCCATGCTGTTTGTGATCACCTCATGTGATAAAATAGAACAGGGGGCGTTTTTAGAAGATACAGAAGGTAAATGTGGGCAGGACCTACCCAGCTTTCCGATCAGGAAGATTCTGATTGAAGACTACACCGGACATTACTGTGGCAATTGTCCAAAAGCTGCAGAAACCGCAGAATCCCTCAAGGAAATATACTGTGATCACATTGTAACAATTGCAACACACGTGGGATTCTTTGCCGCAACACAGAGCAATGCAGACAGCTCTTATGCTTATGATTTTACCACTGCCATGGGAGATGAACTCGATACTCAATTTGGAATTAGCGCTCAGGGATTACCAAGGGGGATGGTCAACCGAACGGAGGTAGATAATAAATTGGTTCTGGCTTATGCAGCCTGGGGAACCGGTGTAGATGCCCTGGTAGGCCTTGCGCCGGATATTGACATCGATATTGAAAACAGCTATAATGCAGCTACCCGAACTGTTACTACAGAGGTGGAGTCAGAATTCCTCAACAATCTTGCAGGAACGTTTAATGTGGTGGTTGTAATTACAGAAGACAGCATCGTAAATTGGCAAAATATTTATCCATTCAATCCTGTTCCAGGATATCCAACCGGCGATGTTGAAAATTACGTTCATCGGCATGTGTTGAGGAGCTCATTTAATAGTACCTGGGGTGAAGAAATAGCAAAGGGGGACGTTGTTGCCAATACCACAACAACCAAGACATACACGATGGTTCTTCCTGACGAATGGGTTGAAGACCGTTGTTCCGTCGTTGCATATGTTTATGAGACGAGCTCCAATGAGGTTGTGCAGGCAGAAGATTCCAAGGTAAAGTAAGGCGACCTTTTACCGCCTCCCAGCAATTATCATATTATATTTGATTTATCGTTTAATGAACGATTGCTATGAACTTTGTTAAATTCAGCTGTGTTATTTTGCTTTCCTTTCTAACCACAGTATCGGTGGGACAGGATTTCAAGGGAGGAATTAAGGCTGGCTTTAACCTGAGCCAGATCGATGGGGATAAATTGGCCGGATATCACAAAGGGGGGGTGATATTCGGAGCATACATCAATCGAAAATTAAGCTCCACGCTGAACTGGCAAATGGAGATGATCTATATTAGCAAGGGAAGCAAAAAAGGCATCAACCCAGATAAGAATCAATTCTATTACAGACGAATTTCAGTTGACTATATTGAGATACCGGTTTTGCTACAGTTTTGGGCTGACAAGATCAAGACAAATTTCGAGCTGGGCCTGTCATTTGCCACTCTTATTAGCAGCAAGGAAGAAGACGGCTTTGGTGAAACAACATTTATTGGGCCTTTCAGGCCATTTGAGTTCGGGTCGCTCGTTGGGCTTAACTACGCATTTACGGATCAGTGGAGCGGCACCGCCAGGTTGACCTACTCATTGAGCCCTATAGCTGTAGAGAACAAAGTCCTGTTCACTGTGTGGAACCGCTATGGTGGATCATACAATAACGTCCTGGAGTTCACACTCAACTATAAGATTTAAAGCAAGGAACGGTGAGTACCACTAAACATAAAATTGTCGTTGCAATTACCGGGGCCAGCGGTGCTGTCTATGCCAAAGTCCTCATGGACAAGCTAGTACAGTTACAAGATCAAATTGAAGAGGTTGGAGTAATTCTCTCAGATAACGCGAAGATCGTTTGGGAATATGAGCTCGGCAATACGGACTATGAAAAACTCCCTTTCAAGATATTCGACAAGAAGGACTTCAACGCACCTTTTGCTTCGGGCTCTGCCAAATTCAAGACAATGGTTGTTTGCCCATGTTCAATGGGAACTATGGGTCGCATTGCCCATGGAGTGTCGGATGATCTCCTCACGCGTTCAGCAGACGTTATGCTGAAAGAGAGAAGGAAGTTGATTTTGGTGGCTCGTGAAACCCCGCTGAGCTTGATTCACATTGAAAACATGCGTACGGTTACATTGGCAGGTGGAATTATCTGCCCCGCCACGCCATCATTCTACAGTAAGCCCAAAGATTTTGAAGCGCTGGCTGCCACGGTGGTTGACCGGGTGATTGATCTATGTGGCCTTGAAATTGATTCCTATACCTGGAACGGATAGGAACGTCCGGGTAATTAACCGCAGTGCTCTTTGCCCGATTCCTGAACAGGTGGGCAATCCACTGTTCCATAAGAGCAAAATACACAACAGTCACCAGTTTTTGGTTTAATAATCTTTTGGCAGTTGTCACATTCATAAAAATACTGACAGGCGTCAGTGGGCATAGTTTCCTCCTTTTGGTACCCGCATTCAGGACAGGCAATAGTAGATAGTACGGTGATTGAATCTTGCATCTGCTTAATTGATGATTTCCTGATGTGTTACTGTGTAACCAGTCTCCGTTTCTACAACCTTTGACAAGGCTTTCAGGCTCGTTCGTGATTTATCATATTTAACTATCGCTATCCCCTCCTTGTAAGAAGATGAAGCCTCCAGTACTGCTTCCTGCTCCGCCAGGCTCTGGTTAACGTGATGCTCGCATCCATCGCATGTCATCCCGTCAATTTCCAATCTCGCTTCCACTATATTTTCACGACTCACCTCCACTCCAACATTAACAGTTTCGGAGAAAAACACTCCAGAATAATAAGGAAAGGCCAGCATGAATCCTGCAAAGACTGTAATGATTCCAAGGAATTTTGTCGATTGCAAAAAGGATGGCTTATCTACCCCTCTTCCTGTACCTACCTTGCTGTCAGGTAGCTGGACAGGCTCACAATCACATTCCAACTCAGCTCTCCTGTTTTTGATGTGCTGATACCACGCAAATCCCAGAACAAGGATCGTGAACCCTATCAAGAATGGCCTGGCTGGCTCAAGCCATGAAAACGACGCAGCTATTCCTGACACACTCGCAACAGCGGCAATCACCGGCACAATGCAACACAGAGAAGAAGCAATTGCCGCTAAAACCCCAGCGCCAATTAATGATTTATTTGGATTCTTGCCCATGTGAATTAGATTTCTAACCCGCCTCGCCGGTTAATTCAAATAATGGACTTAGCAAGAACGGTTCTCCTTGTTTTCTTGCGTTGACGGACAAGGGATAGATCCATAAGAACAGTAAACACAACACTCTCCCTCACGCGGCTCCATAAGTTTAGAGCAACTTTCGCAATCATAATAACACTCACACGAATCTGCCGCCATAGTTTCCATCTTCTTATGATCACAATACGGACATGTGATTTCAGATTGTAATATGACCGCCACCTCTGTTTCCACTAACTGCATCCAAGCTGATTTTAAGCTGATTTTTTTAGTTCATCATGAATGTTCAGCAAATCAAAAAACGACTTGATCAAATCTTCATATTCCGGCTCCAAATGATAGTACACCGTTTGGCTGACTTTCTCATTGTCAATAATCCCACCGTCCTTCATTTTGCGAAGGTGCTGAGATATAGCGGGAATCTTCATCTTAAGAATATCGCTTAAGTCACAAACGCAAAGCTCGTGTTTGTCCTGAAGAAGATATAGGATCTTTAGACGAGCATTGTTTCCAGCTAAACTGAATAGCGCTGCTAGTTTCTCCATGGGCTCTTCAAGCTCAGCAATATTCTCGCGACCATTTTCAATCTGAGCCTTATCAGCAAAAACCCTTGAAAATTTTTCGTCGTCCATAAATACGTGGCAATGACCTACAAATATACGACCTTCTGCATGTTTAAGCAAACACTTAAATAAGCTTCTGGAAATCAGTCGTATGCTATACTGGGCGCACCCTCGAACAACTCAGGCCGATGCCGCATTTGTTGTCATTTTATGTGTTTCCGTAAAACGACCGACACAAAGCAAGGCTGATCTATGATTCTTGCACCAATGATAACTGCTCGACGAAACCCTTGTTTTTATCGACGAGATGTGTTACTATTACGTTCGGAAAAATATCCGCCGCTAATGCTTGAGTTCTGTAAAGACATACTATTAAGGGTTAGTTTCAGCCGCAAACTCTTTAAAAAAGAGCTTGTTAAATCCGTGAGATGGTTGAACAAAAGGGAGCAGGTTATGCTTCGTGCCTGGTGCATTGCGACCTTTGGAAGCTTGTATGGAGACGTAATTGTTGAAGCTTTTCAGCATGTACCTCTTGAGCGGCTCTAGGAGGTTAACGCCTATTTTAGAAAGGAGAGGTTTCTCTTGATGCCACCGTATCCTGCACGTGACAATGGGGAATTTTTAAAAGTATTATTAAAAACCTCCTCCGTTATTTCTTCCCATTCTTTTGCACTCTTCTTCAACATTCCTTGATCGTCATTGAATTGTGGTTCTTGATGAGGAGCTGAAAATCGATTCCAGGGGCACACGTCCTGACAAATGTCGCAGCCAAAGGCCCAACCCTCAAATTTCCCCTTGACATCGGCTGGTATTTCTTCCTTTAGTTCTATAGTAAAGTAGGAGATGCACTTACTTCCATCAACCACGTATGGCTCCACAATGGCATCTGTAGGACAGGCATCAATACATTTGGTGCAAGACCCACAGTGATCTGCAGCCGGCGCATCACAATCCAATTCGAGGTCACAAATGAGTTCAGCTACGAAAAAAAAGGAACCAGCACTTTTGTTAATTAAGTTAGCGTTTTTGCCAATCCAGCCCAAGCCGCTTTTCGCTGCCCAGGCCTTGTCCAGCACAGGAGCCGAGTCTACAAAGACGCGCCCATTTACATCACCAATATGTTCTTTAATAAAGCCCAGCAGCGAATGTAGTTTGTCCTTGATCACCAAATGGTAGTCGGTACCATAAGCGTATTTCGAAATCTTGGGTGCACGTGCGTCCTTTTGTGTGTCTTTCGGAAAGTAATTCAACAGCAAAGACACCACCGATTTCGCACCGGGTACCAGTTTTGTTGGATCCAGCCGCTTGTCAAAATTGCGCTCCATGTAATGCATTTCCCCGTGCATGCCCTCCTTGAGCCACCGTTCGAGGATGGGGGCTTCATCAGACAGAAAACCCGCCCTGGAAATTCCGCAGTGCATGAATCCGAGCCGAGCAGCTTCCCGCTTTATCAGTTTTGTATGTTCAGATTGAGCGCTCATCAATGGGTAATAATGACGCCGATGCCATCACGCCAGGCTATTCAAAAAGCGTTCCCTGGCTCTTGCCCGGGGTTTTACCCAGGTGCTTATAGGCAAGTTCTGTAGCCTCCCGGCCCCTGGGTGTTCGCTGTAAGTAGCCTTCCTGAACCAAATAGGGTTCATAGACTTCCTCAATGGTATCCGCCTCCTCTCCTACGGCTGTTGCAATGGTTGAGAGTCCTACAGGTCCTCCTTTGAACTTGTCAATAATTGCTTCGAGTATCCTGTTGTCCATTTCGTCCAGGCCATGAGCATCAACATTGAGCGCATCAAGGGCTACCTGTACAATCTCAATATCAATGGTTCCATCAGACTTTATCTGGGCAAAATCCCGCACCCTCCGAAGCAGTGCATTCGCGATTCGCGGTGTTCCCCTACTCCTCTTTGCAATCTCCTTGGCCGCGTCTTCATTAATCGGCACCTCAAGTATCCCTGCAGACCTGATAATGATTGTGGTGATCATATCAGTATCGTAGTAGGACAGCCGGGCATTTATCCCGAACCTGGCCCTTAAAGGAGAAGTTAACAACCCTGATCTTGTGGTTGCGCCAATTAATGTGAATGGATTGAGCTTGATCTGCACAGACCTGGCATTGGGGCCGGAATCAATCATAATATCCACTTTGTAATCCTCCATTGCTGAATACAGGTATTCTTCCACAACAGAGCTCAGGCGATGTATCTCGTCAATAAAGAGTACATCGTGATCTTGCAAGTTGGTAAGAAGTCCGGCTAGATCGCCTGGCTTATCCAGCACAGGACCTGAAGTTACACGTATGTTCACCCCCATATCATTGGCGATGATATGAGCCATGGTAGTTTTCCCTAAACCCGGAGGCCCGTGTAACAGCACATGATCCAGCGCTTCATCCCGCTGTTTGGCCGCCTCAACAAAAATCTTAAGGTTATCCACCATCTTCTCCTGCCCGACAAATTCCTCAAAATTATCAGGGCGGACGGTTCGTTCGAACTCCCGCTCAGCAGAAGACAGCTCATCGCCAGCTGCTAAATCCCGAAGGGAGTCGTCTAAGTTGAGGTCGTCAGACATGGTTTTTTCTTTGTGTTTAAAGGTAGTATTAATAAACAGGCAGTGAAAAGGCTGCGCTTAGAAATTGAAAACTGCACCCATCCGTATCACTCTAGGCGCTGCGTAATGTCTGGGATCATCCACCTTCAACGCATAGAGGGCTCTAAATAAGTCAGGGTCATTATGCGAATTAATAGCTGGCTGGGCTCCAGGATCAGCTAAATATCCATCATCCGAAGGATCACCCGTGGCCCCATAAACAGCAACAATGTTCTTTCGATTCATAATATTCTGAATCATAATATAGAAGTCAATTCGCGATCGGATTTTAGAAAACTCCAGGTCCACTCCCTTTTCAATTTTGAGATTTAGAAATGCTGTAGGGGTAACCTGCGATCCATTTATCGTTCCGTCCAGAACATTTGTGCCATTGTAATTTATCCCTCCTTCTTGTGTTACATATCTATGCTTGCTGTATTTTGTGCCATCTCTTAAATGAAAAAAGAGGCCGATGCCCACGTTACGCAAAGGTTGTTTGCCTTTTTCGGTTGTGAAACCTTTGTATTGGGAGCGAGTACTAAAGTTGTAGGCCAGATAGCCATTTGCGATCTTTCCGATGTTTGAACTGGTTGTTGCGTCGCCAAATTGAACACTCAAATTGGTTCCAGCGCTAAGGCCAGCATTCCGGGATGCCCTGTGTTTTAGAGACAAGGTTACCCCATTCATAGAAGAACCAAACACTCCATACGTTAGGTAGGTAATTGGATATGCATCATTTACCGCGGTCACTTGCACTTGATCGTATTCAACTATATAAGCATACAGTTCAAGTGTAGTTCGCCCATCAATATTTTGACTGACTCCTATCTTGTCCTTCGTGGTTCTCAGGGGCGGAAGTGCTGTGTTGTTTATTGCAGCAAAGCTAGACTGGATAGTCATATACTGATCCGGCCTGAATACATTATAATATCTTGGGTTTTGAGTTGCAGTTGCATGGCTAAAAAACACGCTCCACCCAAAATTAAATGAATACTTAATAGAGACCTGTGGAAGGACGTTGACAATCGACTCTGAATTCTCAAATGCGTCAGCAAGACCCGCATTGGGATTAACCAATAGTGGCAAGACTCCACCACTGGTGAGTAGAGTTTGTGCACTAGAAATCTTGTCCCCCGAAGCATTATACCATTGGTCACCATCCCTATACCCCATAATTGCTGTAGGATGGTTCAAATCATTTACATATACCGCAAACTCACCTCCCATACTTGTTGGATGTGATCCTGATGGATTTAAGCTGCCTGCAACCGCAGAAACCGTTTGAATCTCAAAAAGACTGTATTTGTCTTTAAGAACAGGTTGATTCGAATTGAAGTAGTCGGCCCTCAAGCCAACTGAGGCTTTTAACCTCTTGTTTACATAGGCATAATTCACATAGCCGGCACCAGACTTTGGCTTATAGGCGCCAACATTGCGCAGGAAATTGCCAACATCATCCTGCTCACTAAAGTAATTTAGTGCATTGACATCATCTATCTTATTACCCAAGTAATCATATCCGTAGTAACTCATAAATCCGGAGACCTCATCAGCGGAAAACATGTCCAGGGATAATGTTTCATAGGGCAGCGCATTGACATCTATCCAGTCGGTGCCATTTATGGCCAATCCAAGTTTTTGGCGAAGATTTTTGTCAAAAGTAGCCTGCGATGCCCCGTCATATAATCTCGGGTAGTTGACCGTCCCTGCGAATATCGTGTCGGTGTACACGGGCATGGGGTTTGACTTATCCAGCTGTAAGATGTGACTGTTTGTCAGGAGCCGCATTTGTTGCCACAACGCGATGGGATTTGAAACATAGCTTCTTTCCGTTTGATTTGTAAGTTCAAATCCCAATTGAATTCTATGACTCTTATGGGCCAGCTCCATCAAAAACTTTTCTCTTAAAACCTCCTCGCTCTTGATAGAAAAGAGGTCATCCACTCGCCCTGGACTATTCCAGACATTATAAACATTCGCTGTAAGTGAACCAGGCATATATCCATTCAACAGTCCTCCCCCATCCAGTACTTGATTTCGATTTTCATAATGCCCAACGGGATCACCACTGTACAAATCATAATAATCAGTGGTTATCATCTCCGCTACTGGATTGAATCCGCCCGGCTCAAAGGTGTAGAGTGTATCAACAAATCCATTTTGAATCAAGCCAGAAAAACCGGTTAAACTATCCGTCCCAAACTCGTAGGAAGGTTCTGTGTAGGTTGTGAACTTCCCAAGATATCCATAGCGGAGTAATTCATCTTTATGATCAGCACTCTGGATCTTGTTGTAATAATTTGAATAGGTGAACTGTGCGGTATAGGACAACTTAGTTGATTCCCTCTCCAATATTGTGTGACTGAGTTGGGCGTAATTATCAAAATTCCTTGTGATGACCTCTGGATTATTTGATGAGTTGAACATTGAGTTTTCATAAATGAACTGCCTTGATTTGCTCACGTTGATGTAAGAGCCAAGCGACAATTCCACTTTATCTGAAATAGGCAGACCTACCCGCAAGTAGGAATTAATGCCCTTGATGCCTGAATTGGAACTATACCTCGTTTGTTCTATATCATTAGTTGATATATACTCCGCATTTTCATAGGAACCCGATCCGGTTCCTGTTGCCCTGAGCGGATCATTCTGAAGAGAAGTGAGTGCGTCTGCAGTTACCTGGTAATTATTGATGGAGCTTGGGTATTGCTCATTGCGTTTAGACAGTTCCAATGCAAGGGAAACTCCGCCTTTTCTTTTTCCAAGGTTTATAGGCGCTACTCCGTTTAGGGCGATTAGATCGTTACCGTAGGGATAAAAATGTGTATTCCCACTTTTTGACTCAATGGGATAATCCGTTTTCATAGTGTAGAATCTGAAATCAGATGCTGCTTCTACAGAGATGAATGCACTGCCTATATCTTCAATAGTACTAATTCCTACCAGATTAAGTGAATTGCCCAAATTGATAGGTGACGTCATTGTGTAATTATTAATTTGTCGAATTCCCCGATAAGGAAACGCTTTGCCATATCTGACTTGCATTCCGTCGATGACAATATTGCTTTCATTCAACACCATATTGTTGACATAAAGATCACTGCCTACCGAGTGAGCCATTGGTATGGTTAAAAACAGATCGGAAAAAGACCTTAGCGGAAGGTCTCTAAAAACTTCATACCCCATTTGATGTTCCACAGAAGACGTGTCGTTTGCAGAGGCCCCACTCAAGAGGCTGTCGTCCTCAGTAGAAATAAATGAACCCCCAGAAGCTGAACTCACAGAACATAGAAGTGCTAACAAGGAAAGGTAATAAGCTATCTTGATTATCATATAAGTTGGGTTTTGCAATAAAATTCGAAACCGAAATTAACCTGTTCTTTACTGTCCAGCCGCTGATACAAATAACTGAATATCTGCTCGTAGTATCTGTTGTACAGTACCTCAAGCCTAGCCGGGTCTTTCTTCGCAGCTGCGGCCTCTGCGTCCAGCTGATCCTTGGCTTGATGGTTTTTGGACTTTTCTGCCATTTATTTTTGCTGTGCTTTCCCACTTATAATGCAGGAACAATAAAAAGATACAATTTAACCTTTCTCATTTGCCCTCACTGTGCGCAGGATTTTTGGTTCAGCTGACGAGTCATCCCCGGTATCACCCTTCTTTTTAGAAAAGGACTCAATGATAGGTCCCAGAAATATTTTTGCAGTGAAGATATAGATTGGCGAGTTAAATTGTTGATTGAGCCCTTTGTTGTTTTGCAGCATAAACCTGTATCCAACCCCAACTCCTATTCCTGCCCATTTGATAATCTTATAATGCCCTGTGACCGCAGTTTCCAGGAGAATTACTGCCCCCTTTTGCAGCTCCTGAAGTCCATTGTTCTCCCCTGTATATTCGTAGTGAGATGAACCTATGCCCACCTGGATGGGACAACTAATCTCCCATCTTGGCTTACAAATCAGCACATACTCCACGAAATAGCACCAGTAATTAAAGTTTAGAACGGCAATATCCATCGTATCAATTCCATTCTCAGCATAAATGACCTTATCCAGATTACTTGAATGGCCACTTGTCAGCGCATTAAATCCACCACCTATTCTTATACGTTTATCAAACTCCACTACTATTTTCAAGCCCAATACGGTTACATTGCTATTGTCAATAAATGACTTTCGCGGTTCGACATTGAAAATTATCCTGGGCTTCTTGTCCATGGAGGCTTGAATGTCATCCATGAACTGAGCAGTAGCAGAGAGGGGCAGAAGAAAGAGCGCCAGAAAGCCCACATGTACGCTATATCTGCATTTTTTCATCCAGGAGTAGGTCTCATCCATATTGCTTTAATTCGCAAACGCACGCCATAAGAAAGCGCCTGGCAAACAAAAATACAAATTAGGTGATAGGCCTTAGTGATGGAGGTGAACGCTCTCCTCCAAGTACGGATGGCTCTCTACCTGCAGTGATGCCTTGGCCAGAGACCGCTTTGTTACGAACAAGAACAAGCCAAGGAATCCCAGCCATGTTCCAACTTCAATAAGTCCAACATGCCCGCGGTCCATATTCGTGCCTGGCATCACAAGTTGAAACAAATCCATGTAGTGGCCGATGATTACTAAAACAGCAACTAACAGCGCATATTTAGAATTCCTCTTTTGCGCTCTGGACGCCAGAAGGAAAAATGGAGCAATAAAGTTGAATGCCAACATGCCAAAGAAAATATACTTGTAGTTTTCGATTCTATACTGGTAATAGGCTACCTCTTCAGGTATATTCGCATACCATATAAGAAGGAATTGGGACAACCACAAATAGCTCCAAACCAGAGACATGGCAAACATCCACTTCGCAAGGTCACCGATATGATTCTCATTGATGTTTTCCATCATGCCTTTACCCTTCAAATAGAGCACTAACAGGATAATAGCAGCCATGCAAAGCACCCCTTCACCAACCAGAATATACCAACCGTAAATAGTGCTGTACCAATGTGCGTCAATTGACATGAGCCAATCCCATGAAGATGTACAAACAGTAACCGCGAAGAATATTATAAATCCAACAGATACGGTAATGCTCTTTTTGTGAAATATCTCGCCTCCGTTTAGGTCTTGTTGCAAGGAGTACTTACGCATTAAGTACACACACCATGACCAAACACCAACATAAACTACTGACCTTATCATGAAGAACGGTTTGTTGAGATACACGGCCTTACCCGCAATTATCTCATCAAAATGAGCTGATGCTGGATCAAACAGCTCATGGTCCATCCAATGGTAGACATTGTGTCCACTAAGCCCTACAATTACTAACATAATCGGGCCGCCAACAAATACATATTGACTAAACGCCTCGGTAATTCTCTTTACCAATACCCCGTATCCTGCCTGTGACAGATATTGCATTGACATAAAAACCATCGAGAACAAAGCAATGGCCATAAAGAAGTAATTGTCAATCAACAAGTTGGCCCACGCTCTGTGTGAATCTGTTACAAATGCCGCAATGATGGCCACCAGGCCTATGCCCATAAGGACGTAGGTGGCCATTTTTTCCCTCTGCGTAAATGTATAATTCATCTCTTCTTAAATTATTCAGTGTCGTCGTCTGTGGATTCAGTTTCATCCTCTTCTGCAGCAGGTGCTGGGGGCTCCAAATCACCACCATCATTTGATTCGCCAGAAGCTGTTTCTACCTCTTCTGTTTCTGCACCTCCCGATTCTTCATCTGATGCAGCTGCAGCTTGCAATGACTTGATATACTTGATAATCATCCACCTCTCTTCATGGCTCACCTGAGAGGCATGAGATCCCATCATGTTCAAACCGTACATAATAGTATGGTACATTTTGCCCTCTGAAAGATCCATTAGCGCTCCACCTCTTGACGAATTGCCAGTTAAGAATGATGGTGGCGGTGGAAACTTGCTGTTTTGTATCACTGATCCATCAGCATTTCCGCCTTCACCATGGCAGTGCATGCAAAATTTTGAATAGAGGTCCTGTCCCTTTGCCAATACCTCTGGGGTATTAGGAAGTGTATCCTTCCACTCCAAACCAGCTAAACTATACCCTGCGCTATCATGTGTGTACGGATATGGCGTAAAGCCTCTGGGGACAGTGCCTGCCACAGGTTGCTGCGATGTCAACCCATTACTAAAGAGGTCCGTCTCCTGATAAGTTTCCAGGGAAGGAGAAACATACATATCCAAATCAGCCGTCATTTGATCCCGTGGCTCAAAATGCTGGAGGTCAGCAGAGTACTCTCTCGTGTGCTCTGCACATGCTCCCAGCCCAACGATTCCTATGAGAATCATCAGCTTGTAAAGTTTGTATGTCGTACTCCTTGCTTTCAATTTATACGTCATTTATTTCAACAGCGCCAGACTTCTTTAGAATGGACTCTGCACTCTTCGCTCCTTTATCATCAAGTTGGAGAAGGACCAGAAACATATCATCAGTAGTCCGCGGGTCTGGATTAGTATTAGATACTCCGGGCAAAACCCAACTTCTAAGTAAAAACGTAAGAACCATACCGTGCGCTGCGCAAAAGACACCACACTCAAAAAGGATGGGCATAAAAGAGGTCATGTTCTCAATAAAACTAAAACTCGGTTTCCCCCCAATGTTCATCGGCCAATCCACAACATTCATGAAACCCATCATAGTAGCGCCCAGGCCAACTCCAATCATTGCGTAGATGAAGGCACATATAGCCAATCTGGTATGCTTTAGTCCAACTGCCGTATCAAGGCCATGTACAGGATAAGGACAGTATATCTCCGTGATCTCAATCCCAGCAGAACGCAGCTCCTTCACTCCTTCAAGCAACAAGGCGTCGTCATTGTATATGCCGTGAATTACTCTATCACTCATCTTCTGTCTTATTTTCCCCTGAATCCTCTTCATCTTCGCCTTCATCTACAGCATCGGCTCCGGAGTCCTCTTCCTTTTCTTCCACTAACTCCTTCGCTGGCGGTGATGTGGCATTAGCGCCATAGTACTGAGAGCCAGCATCTTTCAATATTGATTTTGTCTCTGCCTGGGCAATTACAGGGAACACCCTGGCAAACAACAAGAATAAAGTAAAGAAAATACCGATCGTACCTATAAAGACTCCTATATCGACAAATGTAGGATGGAACATTGTCCAGCTCGAAGGAAGGTAATCCCTATGTAATGACGTTACAATGATCACAAATCGTTCGAACCACATACCAATATTGATGAATATGGACATCACGAAAGAGATAGCGAAACTGGTCCTGATTTTCTTGAACCAGAACAACTGAGGCGACAAGACATTACAGGTCATCATTATCGCATAGGCCCAATAATAAGGTCCGGTTGCCCTGTTGATGAATGCGTATTGCTCATATTCTACTCCTGAGTACCATGAAATGAAAAGCTCGCTGATGTACGCTGTACCTACAAGAGAACCGGTCAGTATAATGATAAAGTTCATTGACTCAACGTGGCGGATGGTAATGTAATTCTCCAGGTTCATCACCTTCCTCATAATGATCGTGAGCGTTAGCACCATGGCAAAACCAGAGAATAGCGCTCCCAATACAAAATAAGGTGGGAAGATAGTAGTGTGCCAGCCCGGTACTATTGCAGCGGCGAAGTCCATACTAACGATAGAGTGCACAGAAAACACAAGCGGCGTGGCCAGTCCAGCCAATACTAGGGAGACTTCTTCAAACCTCGCCCAATCGCGCACCTTGCCGCTCCATCCAAAACTCAACAAGCTGTATATACGGTCATACATCTGATTACCCCTTACTCTGGCCCGGTCACGGATCATCGCAAAATCAGGGATCAATCCCAGGTACCAGAACACAATAGATACGGTTAGGTAGGTTGAGATCGCAAACACATCCCAAATAAGCGGCGAGTTGAAGTTCACCCAAAGCTCTCCAAACTGATTAGGCAGAGGTAAGCTATAAAAGGCCAGCCAGGGGCGCCCCATGTGAAGCAATGGGAAAAGCCCCGCCATCATAACAGCAAAGATTGTCATTGCTTCAGCCGAACGGTTAATCGCCATTCTCCATCGCTGACGAAATAATAATAGCACGGCTGAGATCAAAGTTCCGGCGTGGCCAATTCCAATCCACCAAACGAAATTGGTGATGTCCCAGGCCCAACCGACCGTTTTGTTGACTCCCCATGTACCAATTCCTACGGCAATGGTATAAGTAATACATAATACACCCCAGGTAGCAGCTGTTACCGCAATACCGAAACAGATCCACCACCACTTATTGGCTTTCCCTTCTACTGATTTTGCAACGTCTACCGTAACATCATGTACCGTACGGTCACCCAATATAAGCGGCTCCCTGATATGTGAAATTACACTAGACATCTATCCTGTTTTCTTGTTTCTGACTTTGGTCATGTAATTAACCGTTGGCTGCACATCCAATTCTTCTAATAAGAAATAACTGCGCGGGTCAGCCTGGTTCTTAGATACCTGGCTTTCAGGATCATTTTTATCTCCAAATGTGATGGCATGCGTAGGACAAGCAGCCGCACATGCTGTTTGGAATTCACCATCAACAATTCTTCTACCCTCTTTCTTGGCAACCAATTTCCCTGACTGGATTCTTTGAATACACATGGAACATTTTTCCATAACACCCCGTGATCTTACCACCACATCCGGGTTAAGTACCATGCGCCCCATATCATCCTGTGCTGGATTGACATTGGCGAACTTGCTGTCATTTTGATAAGAGAACCAGTTGAACCTTCTCACCTTATAGGGGCAGTTGTTCTGACAGAATTTAGTTCCAACGCACCTGTTGTAGGCCATTTGATTCAGGCCATCATTGCTGTGCGTAGTAGCAGCAACCGGGCAAACGGTTTCACAGGGAGCGTGGTTACAATGCTGGCACATGATAGGCTGGAATGACACTTCCAGGTTTTCAGAGCTGGATGGAATTTCCTGCAGGTTCAATGAGCCGTGCTTATCAGTATCCGAGCTGTAGTATCTGTCAATCCTTATCCATTGCATTTCTCTTGACCGTGCCACCTCATCCTTTCCTACTACCGATACATTATTCTCAGAACCACAACCAACAACACAGGCACCGCATCCTATACATGCGTTGAGGTCGATTGACATTCCCCAATGGTGGCCTGGCCTGTCAAAATCCTGCCATAGGTTGAGCTCATCCGCTTTCATCTGTTTGTGATCGCTAGAGGCGATTGTTACATCTGGATTCCCAGCTTTTGGGTCGCCCATAAATTCGTCCAGGGTAGTTGCTCTAACAGGAGCACGGCCCATCATGGTATGATGCGTTTGTGTGGTTGCGATTTGATACTTGCCCACCGAACCGCTAACTGTAACGTCGGACGCCTGATACTGCAAGTGGTCGCCAAAAGAACACAATGCGTAGGCGTTTTGTCCGATACCAGTACCTGTCTTGCCCGCTGACGTGCGTCCATATCCCAAAGCCAATCCAAGAGTTCCTTTTGTTTGCCCATATTGAGGGTAAACCGGAAGCGTTTGAGTAACCCCATTAACTGTAACCTCGACCAAATCAGCTTCCTGCACCTGGCCCAAAACCGTATTGAATCCGCGGTCTTTCATCTCATCAGGATTCATTGTGAGGTAGTTGTCCCAACAGACTTTTGAAACCGGGTCTGGCAATTCCTGGAGCCAGGGGTTGTTGGCATGGGTTCCATCACCAATACCTGTCTTTTCATACATTTGAAGCTCCCAATCCCCTTCTGAAGTCTCACCCTGTACGCTCTGAGCAGCCGCCGTCAGCACTGTACCGAAGGAATTGCCTGATTCTTCCCCCACAACTTCAAGTACCGAATCGCCAACGGAACCTGCAGAAACTGTAACAACCCCATCGTGAAGGCTCTGGTTCCAGAAGGAGGTAAACACGAGGGAAACGGTTTGTTTTGTGAAGATATTTTCCTTCCAATACTTCTTGATAAAGTCTTCATAACCTGAGGATACTCCTGCCCATTTTAACAGACTGTCTTGTGCCTGGCGTGTTTTCCCCAAAGGAGAAATGGTTGGCTGTCCTAAACTGTAATGACCAGGCTTTGGGTTTGCATCATTCCATGATTCCAGGTAGTGGTGGTCAGGGCAAATATATCCTACAAGTGCCGTTGTTTCATCAGGCGCACCGGCAAATGAGATCGAAGTTCCGACCTTAGCCAGCCCCGCCTTAAACTCCTCCGCATTTGGAAGCGAATACACCGGGTTGACATTATAAAGTATTAGCGCATCGACCTTGCCCGCGTTCATATCAGCAATTAGTTCAGCAACCGCCGCGTCATCACTTTGTAAAGTGAGATTGGGGTTATCAAGGTCAATAGTCTTACCATAACTCCCGATCATGTCATTAACACCATTTGCGATGACCTGATGATTGGGATTGTTCGATCCTGTGATCAATACCGACTTGCCCTTGTTTTGCAACAAGTGACTGGCAGCATCTGAAATTGAACTGATCATTTCCCCGGATACTTGACCCGCAGGGATTGGAGGACGGCCCAGCAATTTCGCAATTTCGTTATAGATATTGGCCAGGATTGCACCGTACTGAGAAGGTTTTACCGGGATTCTGGTATCTGCATTTGAACCCGTCATGGAGAGGTTGGCCTCAAACTGTATGTGCTTCGACATTTCTTCACCTACCTTGCGGCTTTCACCGTATTGATGCATAGACTGGATTGGCGCCACCCAATTAGACAAGAAATCCGCACCGACACTTACTATAGTCCTCGCCTTTTCAAAATGATAAGAAGGCACTACTGCCTTTCCAAACGAGGCTGCATTTGCTTTTCGAATACCGTATGAGGAAACGGCGTCATATACAATGTGCCTGGCATCTACTGCTGCTTCAACTTCAGAACCAGCATTTTCAGCAGGCTGAAAACTACTTAGGAACTCATGTACAGCGGCCCTGGTTGAGGAGCTTGCCAGCGATGAAGAGAGTACGCGGACCGTTCCGCCATTGTTGCGAATTGCGTCCAACTTAGCCCCGATATCACCATCTATCTTTGACCAGGAAGTTTCTTCTCCTTCTGAAGAAGGTGCTTTATATCTTCCGGAATCATAGAGTGGCAGTACCGAACCCTGCACGCGCGCATTTACGGCACCTTTGGTAACCGCTGACATGGCGTTGCCTTCAACATGTATGGGGCGTCCTTCCCTTGTTTTAACCAGTACCGAACAATAATCACGTCCGTCAACATAAGTTGAAGCGTACCAGTTGGCTACTCCTGGTGTAATCTCTTCCGGTTTGTTGAGATACGGCACCGCTTTGTGCACGGGCCCTTCACAAGCCGCCAATGTAGCTGCACCTACACTGAAACCGAGGAATTTCAAAAAGTCCCGCCTTGAAGTGGAGCTGTCACTCAGTGATTCATCACCCAAGAATTTATCCACAGGCAATTTCTCTGCGAATTCCTTCTCCTGCTGCTCGATGAACGCATCCTTGTTCTCTAGCTCTTCAGTGCTTTTCCAGTATGTTTTTGTCTTTGGCATTTCTCTTCGGTCGGAAATTTTAATAATGACAACGTGCGCAATCGATACCACCCATTTTGTCAACTGTGATCTTCTCTCCCGGATACTTCTCGGTCAAATTCTTATGTAGCTCAGCATAGTACTCGTTGCCATCCATTTTAACTTCCGTATTTCTATGGCAATCAATACACCAGCCCATTGTTAACATGGATTCTTGTCGCATTACGTGCATCTCCTCAACTGGTCCGTGGCATTCCTGACATTCAATTTTTCCAACCACCACGTGCTGTGAGTGGTTGAAGTACGCAAGGTCTGGCAAGTTGTGGATTCTCACCCATTTGATAGGCTTGGGATTGTCTCCGTACTCATCCTTTTCTACATCATAATCAAGTGCTGCGTAGATTTTTGGGATTTCCTTATCCTCCGTAAACGTACCTGTCTTAATGGCCTTGTGGCAGTTCATGCAAACGTTAGCTGAAGGAATTCCCGCTGTCTTACTTTTTTCCGCTCCTGAGTGGCAATACACGCAGTTAATTCCATTCTTCCCGGCGTGAACTTGATGTGAAAACCAAATTGGCTGCTCGGGTTCATATCCCTGGGTTACGTTAACGTACAACAGGCCAAACCACGCCGCCCTGGTAAGGATAGCAAGGGCAATTAATACACTGAGTGCAACCCATCTCTTGTTCCCAGACATCCATCGCAGGAAGCCATCTACAACAGATTTTTCTGCGGGTTCTTCGCCATCTCTCAGTTCCGCATTTATTTTCTTCAATGAAAGCTTAACCGATGCCATCACAAAGAGAAGAATGACCAAAATTGCAATAACGGTCATCAATCCGTGTGACTCAGAATCATCTACGGGATGGACATTGCCATGTGGATAAGGGTTGTCTGCGACCTTGGTAGTTTCAGGCGGCACATAGCTCTTAATATAGTCAATTACTTTCCAAATGTCCTCATCTGATAACGTGTTGTCCGTCATCTGAACCTTGTTATACTCTTCAAAGATCTCCATTGCATACGCATCTCCACTTTTAATAACTGCAGAAGAGCTACGAATCCAGGGAACCATCCATTCTTCTGATGGCACTCGCTTGTGAACATCCTGTAAGTCAGGGCCCGTTAACTTCCCTTCACCAATAGTATGACATGTGGCACAATTTTGCTTGAAGATCGCTGCCCCCGGATGCTCATCGTCAGCATTGACATTGGGAACAGTAATTGTACTGACAATAAATAATAATGAAAGGAGGGTGGTAAATTTTGTACTAACGGGGCTTCGGCTTAACGCACTACAGAGGCTAGAGAGTCGCATCAAAATCTTTACCATGGTTGAAAATGTCCTTCCGCTGTGCAATCCAATGTGGGCGCAAATTTAGAAGAATATTGTAGTATATAAATCAAAAATCGATAAAAAACATTCATTGTTCGCTCAATTTATAAATGAGGGTGTAATTTAGATGACAAAACGACCAAAAACAGCATCAAGAAATATGCTTCTACCAACATTAAACTAACTTTGCAGGCATGAACTGTTCGGCATTTACTCGCTCACTAATACTGTTGATTTGCTTCAGCGCGTCAACACACTTGCATGGCCAGGACAGTAATGCTAAGCAGGACACGAATGGGATTACCATAGTTCAAGACAAGCGGATTCCAAAATTGGTGGCCGCCTATGTAGAGACTCACCCTGAAGGTGTGCCTGGATTACGGGTGCAGATCTTTTACACGGCTAAGAAAACGATGGCGGTAGAAGTCAAGACTACATTCATGGAGAAGTTTCCAGGTTACGTAGTGTTGGTCGACTACGATCCGCCGAATTTCAAAGTGCTGGCCGGCGCATTCAGAACCAAATTGCAAACGGAGAAATTGCTGAAATTGGTGAGGGAAGAATTTCCAGGTTCGTTTATAGTAACCGACAATATTCCCATTGAGGAGCTGGATCATAGAAACTAGCGCTTTTTACGCAGCTCGAAGTTTTTGCCAAGGTATACCTTTCGTACCTGTTCATCTTCTGAAAGCTCCTCTGCTGTTCCAGACTTCAGAATCTTGCCTTCAAAAAGCAAGTAAGCCCTGTCCGTAATAGACAGTGTTTCGCGTACATTGTGGTCTGTGATAAGTATCCCAATGTTCCTATCCTTTAACTTGCTGACAATTTCCTGGATATCTTCAACAGCAATTGGATCAACTCCCGCAAAGGGTTCATCCAATAAGATAAACTTAGGATTAATGGCGAGCGACCTGGCAATTTCAGTTCTTCTTCTTTCTCCGCCAGACAGGAGATCTCCTCTGCTCGTTCTCACATGATTGAGTCCAAACTCATCCAGCAAGAGCTCAAGCCTGTCCTTCTGTTGGTTTTTAGGTAACCCTGATATTTCAAGCACTGATCTTATGTTGTTCTCCACACTCATCTTTCTAAAAACTGAAGGCTCCTGTGGCAGGTAGCCAATTCCTAGTTGCGCTCTTTTGTACATTGGCTCCCGTGTAATGTTCACGCCCTCTAAATAGACACCTCCTGAATTGGGTTTGATGAGGCCGACAATCATATAAAAAGAAGTGGTCTTCCCAGCACCGTTCGGGCCAAGCAGCCCCACAATTTCCCCATGGTTCACCTCAACGGATACATCATTAACAACAGCTCTACCGCTGTATTTCTTTACGAGGTTTTCTGTGTGTAATCGCATTCCCTAAGCGCCATTTGGCGCAAAATCATCTTTGGTCATTCCCAGCCACTCTAAAGCACTGCCACTCAAAAGCTGCAACTTTGTTGAGTCATCAAAAGACATCTCTTTGATCAATTTACCCGGCTCCAACTCCCCCAGCGGGAACGGATAATCTGTACCAAGAGCAACCCTGTTAGCACCAATTAGCTCCACTATGTATTCCAACATTTTGGGGTCGTGCACCAGGCTGTCCAGGTAAAACCTGCCGAGGTACTCCTTGGGATTAATAACATTGTCTGCCGCAACAAGGTCCGGCCGAACATGAAATCCATGTTCTATTCTTCCAATAGTTCCGGGAAATGCTCCCCCACCATGCGCAAATGCCACTCTAAAGCCTGGCAGCCGTTCAAAGATTCCCCCGAATATCATCGAACATATGGCCAAGGATGTTTCTGCAGGCATGCCTACCAACCACGGCAACCAATAATCGGGCATTTTTTCCTTCGCCATCCACCACCATGGGTGAACGAAGAGCGCCATGTCCAAATCTTGCATAGCCTCAAAAATCGGATAGAGAGCCGGTTCATTGAGGTTCCAATTATTAATGTGACTCCCTATCTGGATGCCTTTAAGGCCTATTGATTTACAACGCTCAAGTTCTTTAATGGCCAATTTAGCGTCCTGCATAGGAAGGGTTCCAAGGCCAGCAAATCTGTCCGGGTATTTCTGTACAATCCCGGCAATGTGATCATTCAAGAATTGACTGAGCTCTACGGTGTGCTTAGGATCCGCCCAATAGGAGAACATCACAGGTACCGTTGAAAGAACTTGCACATCCACTTCATGACCATCGCATTCAGTCATCCTGGTTTCTGCTGACCAGCAGTTATCCTGAACTTCTCTAAAGAATTGGTCGTCCATCACCATCCTGGCACAACATGGCTTGTGGTGGTCCAGATGGATAAATCCCCCATATCCGAACTTTTCCTTAAAATTTGGAATATTCTCCGGAAGAATATGCGTATGAATGTCTATTGTAAACATGAACCGTGTTAGGCTGGAGGTGCCATGACGGTACCGCAACTTTTGCAGGTGCGCTTCTCTTCAGAAGAATAAAATCTTTCCATAATTGGTGGGAATTGCTCGACTATATCGTCCAGGTGGAAATACTCCTTGTGTAGTGCCTCATTGCAGTTCTCACAAAACCACAACAACCCATCTTTATCGTCATCCGTACGTACTTTCTCTATGACTATACCGATTGTATTTGCTGGCCTTCGTGGCGAATGAGGCACCTTGGGAGGCAGAAGAAACACATCACCCTCCTTAATTTCAATTTCAACCGGCTTCCCATCTTCCATGATCCCCACCGTAATGTCTCCTTCTACCTGATAAAACAGCTCCTCGCTTTCATTGTAATGATAGTCCTTGCGTGCGTTCGGACCACCGACCACCATAACGACGAAGTTATCTGTATCTGTATAGACACATTTATTTCCTACAGGGGGTTTTAGGAGAGACCTGTTTTCCTCAATCCAACTCTTGATATTAAAGGGGCGAATGACACTCATAGATCTATGTTTATTATCAAATTATTACTATTTCCGATTAACCTATTCAATAATTCCTCTTTTTTGTCTTTAACCATCAGGTGCTGTCACCAATAGACATAAAGGACTTGATGCTGGATAATTTGATGGCTAATCTAGCATCTAGAAACCAGCATCCTTTTTCCATAATCGAGACATTTTTAAAAGAGATGCATAATTTTAAAATAAAATGCTAGGTTAAGTTCCTAATTTTGTGGCTAAGTTAAAAAACATTTAAATAGCAGATATGGACTTCAGTTTACTAAAGAAAACAGCTTTCGTTTGTGGCAGCACGCAAGGTATTGGAAAAGCCATTGCCCTGGAACTTGCCAGCATCGGCGCTTCGGTCGTTTTGTTGGGTAGAAACGCATCAAAACTCAATTCAGTATTGAATGAGCTGGATAATTCTCAGGGACAGGAACATCACTTCATAAAGGCTGACTTTGCCTTTCCCAATGAATTGAAGGTTAAAGTAGAGGAGTATATTGAGGAGCATAAGGCGGTGCATATACTGGTCAATAACACGGGAGGACCTGCTTCTGGCCCAGCTTTATCTGCAACATCAAAAAACTATACTGATGCTTTTGCCAATCATCTGATTTGCAACCATGTGATGGTACGAGAGCTTTCAGAAGGAATGAAAGCAGCAAAATACGGCAGGATAATTAATATCATCTCCACTTCTGTAAAAGAACCAATTCAGGGCTTGGGAGTGTCAAACACTATACGAGGGGCGGTTGCAAGCTGGTCAAAGACACTTTCCAAGGAATTGGGCCCGTTCGGAATAACCGTTAACAATGTTCTCCCTGGATTTACCAAAACCGACAGATTGAACGAGCTGCTTGAGAACAAGGCAAAGAAAGCCGGGAAGACCACTGAAGAAGTTATCAACGAGTCCAAAGCCCTCATTCCCGCAGGCCGATTTGCTGAACCTGAGGAAATTGCCAATGCAGTGGCTTTTCTTGCTTCACCTGCAGCAGCATATATTAATGGTATCAATGTGCCTGTTGACGGTGGACGGCTCAGCAGCTTGTAGTCACAGAATTGGTGGAAATAATTAAAAATTATATCGACGGGACCCTGGTAGAACCAAAAAGCGGCGCCTACCTCGACAACTTCAACCCGGCTACTGGTCAAGTTTACTCCCAGATTCCCGATTCGGCAGAAGAGGATGTAAATGATGCCGTAAAAGCCGCGAAGTTGGCTTACCCGTCATGGTCCAAGACTGCAAAAGAAACGAGATCGGAAATTTTAGCGAAAATCGCTATGCTGATTGAGAAAAATCTAGACAGGCTTGCTTTGGCAGAATCTATGGACAACGGAAAGCCGGTCTCGCTGGCCAAGCAGGTTGACATCCCTCGTGCAGCGACCAATTTCAATTTTTTTGCTACTGCTATTTTACATTATGCCTCGGAGTCGCATGCGATGGAGAACGGTGTTATTAACTACACGCTCCGTGAACCTATTGGTGTGGCAGGGTGCATTTCTCCGTGGAACTTACCCTTATATTTATTCACGTGGAAAATTGCACCTGCACTAGCGGCTGGTAATACTGTGGTGGCGAAACCATCAGAGGTTACGCCAATGACCGCATTTTTACTGTCTGAACTATGTATTGAGGCGGGCTTGCCGGCAGGTGTGCTGAATATTGTTCACGGTTTAGGCAATAAGGTTGGTGCAGCCATTACCACCCACCCCGATATTCCAATGATCTCATTCACAGGGGGAACAGCAACCGGAGCGCAAATTGCCAAAGAAGCGGCACCCATGTTCAAAAAATTGTCCCTGGAACTTGGAGGCAAGAATCCAAACATCATTTTTGCAGATTGTGATTTTGAGAAAATGTTGCAGGTCACTCTCAAGTCGTCCTTCAGCAACCAGGGAGAGATTTGCCTTTGTGGCTCACGGATATTCATTGAAAAGCCTTTGTATGAAAAATTTAAGACTGCATTTGTCGAAGCGACTGAAAAGCTGAAGGTCGGTAACCCACAAAGTGGGGACTCTGATTTAGGGGCAATTGTATCGGAAGAGCATATGGACAAGATACTGTCGTATATCGAGCTGGCCAAAGAAGAAGGTGGGAGTATTTTAGCAGGTGGAAATCGTGTTTCATTATCAGGAGAGCAAGAAAAAGGCTGGTACCTGGAGCCCACAATAATTGAGGGTCTTGGACACGAATGCCGCACCAACCAAGAGGAGATATTTGGCCCAGTGGTTACCCTTATTCCTTTTGATTCGGAAGAGGAGGTGATAGAGATGGCTAACAGCACCAAGTATGGTTTGTCATCCACCATTTGGACCAAAGACCTGAACACCGCTCACCGGGTAGCTGAGAATTTACATGTTGGAATAGCCTGGATTAACTGCTGGTTATTGCGAGATTTACGAACTCCATTTGGCGGAACCAAGAGTTCAGGTGTGGGGCGAGAAGGAGGATTTGAGGCACTTCATTTCTTCACAGAACCAAAGAACGTTTGCATTAAGTACTGAAGAAGTAGAATTTCAATGTCTGAACTGGCACAGATTCTGCTGACGCCTTTTTTGTCTACATTTGTTAAGGTCCCTAACCCTATTAGCAGTGAACCTGGTCAGAAGTAAACATATCTTAATAGGTGTTGCGGCACTCTGTTTCGCTTTTGGCTATTTCCTGCAATCTAAGATCTTCTCTCCGGATTTCGTGGGTATTGCAGCTCATTTTGAAAAACATCTCCAGGAAAAGCAGACACAGATTGACAAATTACTCAACGAAGTATATAGTGTTGATCAGCCCGTCTCTTTCAATAGTACGCTGGTTAAGGGCGAATGGATTTCCGCCGTCAGGGGGTTTGAAGATTTTAGCGTGTTGGTTTTTGATAACGATAGTTTGGTGCTATGGACAGACAACAACGTGCCCCTTCCTCAAGCCTTTCAGCCTTCAAGTACGAATCCAGGGCTTACACAATTACAGAATGGGTGGTATGATGTACGTGTTCTGTCAAAAGGCACTACAACCGCAATTGGATTTATTCTAATTAAGCGGCAGTATGCTTTTGAAAATAGGTTCCTTTCAAACAGCTTTCAAGAAGAATTTGAAATCCCTCCCGGTGGTATACTGACAACGCAAGAAAAGCAGAATTCTATTCTTGTTTCTTCGATAGATGGTGGCGAGTTTGGTTACCTAGGCTTCGATGAAAGCGGTGTATCAGACGGGGTTGTTACATTCTCTTTCACCTGGTTTATGGCGCTCATTTTCTTCTTGGGAGGGATCTTGGCTGCTGTCATGTACCTCGAGCATCTTGTATTTCTTCTGGGCGACCATTTCGGAAGGTCCATGGTTAGCACTGTATTCGTAATTTCAGTTGTAGCCCTGCGGGCTTTGATGATTTGGAACAAGTTCCCCCTGCTCTTGTACGAGCTTCCTATTTTCAGCCCTTCTTTTTATGGGACTTCGTCAATTTTTCCGTCGCTTGGTGATTTTTTCCTCAATGGTTTAACTGCATGTGCACTCGCGTACTATATTGAACAAAGGTCAGGCAATGATAAGCAAGACATCTCGGCCACTGTAACTGTTTGGGAGTTTGTGAAATTAACAGTCGTGCTGTTAATCTCAATACCGTTGTTCATTCTAATTGAAGGGCTTGTAACCAATTCCAGTATCTCCTTCAACATCAACAACTTGTTTGAACTTAATTATATGGGTTTCATCGGTTTGATTTCCCTGGGGTTGTTTACGTTCTTCTTTTATTTCATCGTGGAGGCCGCCGTTAAGAACTTAACCGCATTATCCTTCAAGGCTATCGCTCTAATCAGCATTGCTGCGTTTTTTACGTTTTCCCTTGCCTGCATGATCCTGGATTATTTTGATCCGGCCTTAATTCTCTGGCCGCCGTCGTTTGTAAGCATCATCATGTTTAAGAATTACCGGGAACAAAATGTGTCACAGGGCTCAGATCCTGACAGTCGGCTCTATCCTACCATTGTACTGATTGTGGTCTCTTCAGTTTTTATAGCTCACAGTATTTCGCACAGCCATGCCGTGAAAGAGCTGGAACAGCGAAAAATACTTGCCCAAAAACTGGCAGTTGAGACCGATCCTGTTGCAGAATATATGTACGGAGAGCTGGAAAGAAGCTTACTTGAGGACCCCCTTATTGAGAAAGAGGCGATGAATATAAACAGCTCCAAGGACTCACTGTTTGAACATATTAACGACAAGCATTTAAGAGGGTTTTGGGAGAAATACGATGTTCAGATAACCATGTGCGAAACGGGAGATTCTTTGCTCATTCAAGGGGAGAATATTACTGTTCCCTGCCTCGAATTCTTCAAGGACATGGAGCGCGCACAGGGTGCTAGAACCATGGCTAAAAACCTCTCCTATCTGGACAACAACAATGGCCGGGTGAGCTATCTGGGAATAATTGAACTGGAAGAGGTCACTTTTTTCATGGAGTTTGATTCAAAGATCATTCCCGAGGAGCTGGGCTTTCCTGAACTGCTGCTCGATCTAGAGGTAAGTGAACATCTTCGTGATGCTTTGAAATATTATTCATACGCCAAGTTCAAAGACGGTAAAGTCAGCAGCCAATCAGGTGAATACCGGTTTAGCGGTAATCTTCCTGTGCAGGAATATGAAAATGACTTCGCCTCCATTGATGCGGAAGGCTACAACCACCTTTTTTATAAAGTTGACGCTAGTACCACCATAATATTGAGCCGAAAGCAAGAGCAGTATCTAGATCCGGTTTTTCGCTTCTCTTACCTGTTTGCGATGTTTTGCATTATGTCGCTGGTGTTTTTTGGACTAAGCCAGATGCCATTCTCAATGAATGCGATTCAGTTGAGCTTCCGCAAGAGGATTGAACTTTCCATGATCCTTGTGCTTCTGATTTCGTTAATTCCGATTGCCGTGGGAACTAAATATTACATTGAGAAACAATATCAAACAAGAAACGATCAGAATATTCGAGAGAAGATTCAGTCTGTTTTAATAGAAATTGAGCACAAGTTGGCAGACGAAGAACAAATTACGCCAGAGCTACAGGAATACATCGCTTATTTACTCCAAAAATTCTCTTATGTGTTCTTTACCGATATCAACTTATATAATCTGGATGGTTCCCTAATAGCTTCCTCCCGCCCTAAGATGTTCAAAGAAGGGTTAATAGGAAGCCGGATGAACGCCAGAGCTTATGAAGCGCTGGCTGTAGATGCCAAATATGAGTTCATTCATCAGGAGGAGATCGGCGAGTTGAGCTTTCTTTCCGCATACGCACTCTTTCGGAATAAAGATCAAGAAATACTGGCTTACTTAAACCTACCCTATTTTGCCAAGCAGGATGATGTTAAGAAAGAAGTATCTACATTCTTTGTTGCACTTTTCAATATATACGTGGTGCTCATTCTGATCGCAGTTATAATCGCGCTCATTATTTCTAACAGAATAACACAACCTCTCAGGCTGATACAGGAGAAGTTATCCAAGGTAAAAGTAGGCACACCCAATGAACCCATAGATTGGAAAAGCCGGGATGAGATCGGCAATCTAGTGGATGAATACAACAGGATGCTAAAGGACCTGGAAAAGAGTGCGCTTCTATTGGCAAAATCTGAGCGTGAAAGCGCTTGGAGAGAAATGGCAAAGCAGGTCGCCCATGAAATCAAGAACCCCCTGACACCGATGAGGTTAAGCGTTCAGCATTTGCAGCGTGCCTGGCAGGACCCAGATGTTGATTGGGAAAAGAAACTCAATCAATTCACCCAATCCCTGATCCAGCAAATAGATGCATTGACCAACATTGCCGATGAGTTTTCGAATTTTGCCAAGATGCCCAAAACTAAAAATGCGATTATTGATCTGGGTGAAATATGTCTAAACGCAATCGATCTTTTCCAGGAATCAGGGCCTGTCAATATTTCTTTTCAAAATACTGCCAGCACGGATGGAGAAACGCTTTTAGTGTTGGCCGATAAGGAGCAGCTAAATCAGATCTTAAATAACCTGATTAAAAACGCTATACAGGCAATTCCGGACGCTGTACAAGGTAAGATCGATATTCGAATTGAGGAAAGGGATGAAACCTACATCGTGTCAATTAAAGACAATGGTACCGGCATTAAAGAGGAGGAATACGACCAGATTTTTGCACCAAATTTCACCACCAAAACAGGAGGAATGGGGCTGGGTTTGGCACTTGTGAAAAATATGATTGAAAATGCCGGAGGGACGGTATGGTTCGAATCAAAGGAAAAATCAGGTGCGACATTCTTTTTCTCATTACCAATTCACAAAGTCCAGTCGTCTTGAGACGTCCTTTTATTGTACCTCTTAAATCTTACCTTTGCCTGAAAATAACCTGAGGAGATGGAGCGCCCTGTAAGAGTACTTATTGCCAAAGTAGGCCTTGACGGACACGATCGAGGGGCCAAGGTAATCGCCTCTTTTCTACGAGATGCAGGCATGGAAGTCGTATATACAGGCCTGCGACAAACCCCAGAGAAAGTGGTTAATGCAGCACTTCAGGAAGATGTTGATGCCATTGGTGTAAGTATATTATCCGGTGCACACATGACGGTATTTCCCAAGCTGCTCGGTTTGATGAAAGAAAAAGGCATGAATGATGTTCTTTTAACCGGGGGAGGAATCATCCCAGACAAAGACATGGAAACGCTGCGAAACCTTGGAGTGGGAGAGCTGTTTGCCCCAGGCGCAGAAACGTCAAAAATTGTCAATTACATTGAAGAGTGGGTTAGTCAAAACAGGTCCTTTTAACGGATGAACTGGAAAATCAGCATATTATTCTTAGTCCTTCTTTTTTGCCGGCCTGACTTGGGCATGTCTCAGGATAATCAAGAGCCCAGCTTTAATCCTCATGCTAAAGGAGCCCTGTTTTTCTATTGGGGCTATAACAGAAGTGCATACACCAGGAGCAACATCCGCTTTGAGGGACCGGGGTATCGCTTTGAGCTTGAAGATGTGATCGCCAGGGATCGACAAACTCCTTTTGACGCTGACATTTATTTACACAGTACTAAATTTACGATTCCCCAGTACAATATATCAATCGGTTACCATCTTAAGGATGGCTTGAGTCTTTCATTCAATGCTGACCACATGAAATATGTTATGGTCGCCAATCAGAAAAGCAAGATCACCGGTTTTATCAACGTAGATAATTCAAGATACAGTAATAGCTATGATGGCGAATTGATTACTCTATCGCCTGACTTTCTGGAGTTCGAGCACTCAGATGGGCTTAACTACGCGAATCTTGAGCTTACCCGCTTCTGTGAGGTAAGGGCCTCTCAAAACGGCAAGCTGATTCTCGGTTGTTTCGGCGGAGTTGCATCTGGATTGATGATACCTAAATCCAATGTAAAATTTCTAGGCGAGGGGTCCGATAAGTTTCATATAGCAGGATTTGGGATGTCTACTGATGTAGGTCTGTCTTTAACCCTTTGGAAATGCTTAGGCTTTCAATACAAAGTAAAGGGCGGCTATATCAACATGCCTGATATACTGATCAACACTCGTGCGATGCCCGATAGAGCAAAGCAAGAGTTCTGGTTCATTGAACACTCGATCAGTATCGGTGCAGTTGTACCAATTAATGTCAACAAGCAACGCTAGACACATTCACTATGGAATACAAGAATATTTTGTCTGATCAATCGAACGGCATCGCCACCGTTACTATTAATAGACCTGATAAGCTAAATGCCCTCAACAAGGCGACTTTAACCGAATTGGACCATGCCGTATGTGCGGCTTTCGACAATAACGAGGTATGTGGGATTATCATCACAGGGGCTGGAGAAAAGGCATTTGTAGCCGGTGCAGATATTGGCGAGTTCGTTGGGATAACGGTGGAAGAAGGAAGGGCCCTCTCCCAGAGAGGGCAAGATATATTCAGCAGGATTGAAAAGGGGCCCAAACCGGTGATAGCTGCAGTAAATGGCTTTGCTTTAGGAGGAGGATGTGAACTCGCCATGGCATGTCATATAAGAGTATCTTCAGAAAACGCACTGTTTGGCCAGCCTGAAGTAAATTTAGGCCTTATACCAGGTTACGGAGGAACCCAAAGGCTGATTCAACTCGTTGGAAAGGGAAAAGCGGCTGAGATATTAATGACAGCAGATATGCTTAAAGCAGATGAAGCATTGAGTTTGGGTTTGACAAATTACGTTACTTCCATCGATGAGCTGCTGCCAAAATGTGTGGATATACTGGAAAAAATTAGAGGCAAATCCCCGCTGGCAATTGGTGAAATAATCAAGTGCGTGAATGCATATTTTGAGGATGGCACGGATGGGTTTCAGGTCGAAGTGAACCAATTTGGGAATTGCGTAGCAACAGAGGACTTTAAGGAAGGGACATCTGCTTTTTTGGAAAAAAGAAAGGCTAATTTCCGGGGTAAATAAATCTATTTTGAGTTCCATAAAGCAGCTGGCTGGACAAACAGCCGTTTACGGACTAAGCAGCGTAATCGGAAGGGTACTCAATTACTTTCTTGTCCCTTACTACACCAGAGTATTCTCGCCTGAACAATACGGGGTTGTTACTGAGATGTACGCCTACGTGGCCTTTCTAATTATCATCCTGACTTATGGAATGGAAACGGCCTTTTTCAAGTTTTCATCAGAGGCAGAGAAGAAGAATACGGTCTATAGCACGACGCTGATATCAATATTTCTTACCTCCATCATTTTTATCTCCTGTGCATCTGTCTTCTCTATGCCAATCGCCAATTGGCTAGGTTACCCGAATCACACAGAGTACGTAATATGGTTCGCCATAATTGTCGGCCTCGATGCTCTTTGCACGGTTCCTTTTGCCAAGCTTCGGGAATTGAATAAGGCAAAGTGGTTCGTAACGGTCAATGTGGTCAATATTGCTGTCAACATCGGGCTGAATATTTTCTTTCTGTGGTATTGCCGCAACCATTATCTAGAACATGGCCCTAATGTCAATTGGCTCGTAGATTTTTGTTACAACCCTGAAATAGGAGTTGGGTACATATTTATATCAAATCTGATAGCTACAATAACGAAAACACTTCTCCTTTCTCCGTACATATTTAATATTCAGATTGTGTACAGCAGAACATTGATTCAAAAGATGTTGATCTATTCGCTGCCACTATTGGTGGCTGGAATGGCAGGAATCATCAACGAGACTATCGACAGAATAATGCTCAAGTACATGCTTTGGGACCCCCCGTCCGGTACGGATGCTTTAACAGAGTTGGGCATATACGGTGCGTGTTACAAAATATCGATGGTCATAACAATATTCGTGCAAGCGTTTCGATATGCTTCAGAGCCCTTCTTTTTCGCCAAACACAAAGATGGGGACGCTAAGGCGATATACGGTGATGTGATGCAGTACTTCATAATTGCCGTTTCCCTCATTTTCCTGACTATTATGCTGTACATAGATTTGGTAATGCACTTTGTAGGAGTAGAATTCCGAGAAGGAGCGCCGATTGTTCCCATCCTATTAATGGCAAACTTGTGCCTGGGCATCTACTTTAATTTATCCATCTGGTATAAGCTAACAAGCAAGACGGTATATGGGGCTGCCATCGCAATTATTGGAGCGTTCATAACCATCACCATCAACTATCTCTGGATCCCAGAAATAGGTTATATGGCATCAGCATGGGCTACTTTGATTTGCTATTTTACAATGATGGTTGTTTCATACTGGCTTGGTCAGATACATTACCCAATTAACTACCATGTTTTGAAAGGAATTGGTTATCCTGTAGCAGCATTTGCCTTATACTATATCAGCACGTTAATAAGTCAACCTGACGGCAATTATCATTTTTTGATAAATACCGTAATTTTGCTATTGTTTGTGGGGACTGTATATAAATTAGAAAAGCCCAAATTCGCGGCCAGTAATCCCGTTAAGTAACATGGTAAAGGTCAAAGTAATAAATGAATCCAAACATGCTCTTCCGGAGTATGAAACGAATGCATCTGCAGGAATGGACCTGCGGGCAAGCTTAGATACACCGGTGACCCTTGGTGTTATGCAACGAGCGTTAATCCCAACAGGTTTGTTTATTGAGCTGCCGCCAGGTTATGAGGCACAGGTAAGACCCAGAAGCGGATTGTCAATTCAGAAGGGTATCACTGTGCTGAATTCTCCGGGTACTGTTGATGCGGACTACCGGGGAGAAATCAAGGTTATTGTAATCAATCTATCCACTGAAGACTTCATTGTAGAGGATGGAGAACGAATCGCCCAGATGGTCATTGCCCAGCATGCCACAATTGAATGGGAAAACTCAGTTACGCTGGAAGAAACTGCCCGTGGAGCTGGTGGCTTCGGAAGTACAGGAAAGAAATAAAATATAATAACGAAATAGATGAACCTGATAGTCCCTATGGCGGGAATGGGCAAACGACTTCGCCCACATACGCTAACCATACCAAAACCCTTGTTACCCATTGCAGGTAAGACGATTGTTCAACGACTTGTGGAGGATATTGCACAGGTTTCTGAGGAGAGTATTGAGGAGATTGCATTTGTCATCGGCAATTTTGGGGATGAGGTTGAGTCACAGCTGAAGAAGATTGCTGCTGACATTGGGGCTGCTCCGAAAATCTATTATCAGGATGAGGCACTCGGAACGGCACATGCTATACTTTGCGCTAAAAGCTCGCTCGTTGGGAAGACCATCGTGGCTTTTGCTGACACCTTGTTCCGGGCGGACTTCTCACTAGATGAAAAACAGGATGGAATTATTTGGGTTAAGAAAATTGAGGACCCAAGTGCCTTCGGGGTTGTAAAGCTAAATGACGACAATATCATTACCGATTTTGTTGAAAAACCAGAGGTTTTTGTGTCAGACCTCGCTATCATAGGCATCTATTATTTTAAGGATGGTAATTATTTGAAGGAGGAACTCGAGTATGTGATTGACAATGACATCAAGGACAAAGGGGAGTATCAACTAACCACCGCTTTGGAAAACATGAAGCAAAAAGGCACCCGGTTTACAGCTGCTCCGGTGACCGACTGGCTGGATTGCGGAAATAAGGATGCAACAGTTTCAGCAAATCAACGTATCCTAGAGATTACGCATGAAAAAAACAAAGGTGAAATTTGTGGAACTGGAGAGATCATTGAACCGTGTTATATAGGGAACAACGTGAAATTCTCGAATTCGGTAATTGGGCCATTTGTTTCAATTGGAGACAATACGGTTATTGAAGATTCGCGAATCAACAATAGTATCATTCAGGCTAATTCTAAAATCCAATCGGCTCACTTGACTAACTCCATGATTGGCAACTATGTAGAATATTTGGGAAATGGAAAAGAAAATGGGGAAAGCAGCGTTAGTATTGGTGATTATTCAACGATCGAATAATACCTGCCGAAATATTGATTGAACAGAAATAATGAGAGCCTTAAGCATATCGGTCATCCTGCTCGTTTTGACAAGTTGTTCTGTTCTGAATAAATCTGATTCAGTTAGGGGCTATACCAAAATGTCACCAAAGGAGAAGAGCTCTTTTGACCGATTATTCTACAGTGCCAACAAAGAGAAGATCTTAGGCAATTACGATGAGGCAGCAGGCTTGTTTTCAGAGTGCCTGAGGAAAGACCCTAATAATGCTGCGTCCAATTACGAGCTTGCGAATCTTTACCTGATGATGGGCAAGCACAAAGAATCAATTTACTTTTCGAGACGGGCCGCATCTGTTGACCCAACTAATCTCTATTATCAGTTTTTTCTTGCAGAAGCTTATAAGCGAAGTAAGCTCTTTGACAAGGCGGGCAAGGTGTACAGGGAGATGGTTAAGCTTTACCCCGACAACCTGGATATCCGTTTTGAACTCGCTGGTGTACTTCGAGCAGACAAAGAATACGCTAAGGCTATTGATGAATACAATAGAATTGAAGGGCGGTTGGGTATTGTAGAGGAGGTGTCCTTGCAGAAGGAGCTGATCTATATACACATGAATAAGATTGATAAAGCGGCTGCAGAAATGGAGAAGTTAATCACGTCCTGTCCTGATGATTCAAGATATTATAGTATGCTTGCTGAATTATATCTGGCGAATAACGAAAGTGAGAAAGCACTGAAAACATTTGATCGTCTATTGGAGAAGATGCCAGATGACCCATTCGCTCATATTGCCCTGGGAGAATACTATCGGTCAAATGGGGAGCAGGAAAAATATTTTAGCGAATTGGCGATCGCATTCAAAAGTCAGGAATTGCCTCTTGATAAAAAAGTTGAGATTCTGCTTTCCAATTACTCGAGTACTGAAAGTTTTCCGGAGTTAACTGCCCAAGTACTGGAGCTCTGCAAGATTATGGTTGCTACCCATCCCGATGATGCTAAGTCACATTCTATGTATGGAGATTATCTGTATAGAGAAAACGATCTGGTGAAAGCACTCGAAGAATACCACACAGCGGTGGAACTTGATCAAGATCGGTTTTTTGTCTGGAGGCAAATACTTCAGGTAGAATCAGAGCAAAAGGACTTCTCTGCACTCTTAAGAGATAGTGAGATAGCTATTGAGCTTTTCCCCAACCAATCAATCCTATATTTATACAATGGAATAGCCAATATTCAGGGAAAGAAGTGGGAAGCCGCAATTGAAACATTAACTCGTGGGATAACACTAACTTCTGATAATAACCAACTATTGTCAAGCTTCTATTCTAACTTAGGTGACTCTTACCATTCCAGGAGAGATACTGGAATGTCTGATCAATCCTACGATAAAGCACTGGAATATGACCCAGACAACATCTACGTACTCAACAACTATAGCTACTATTTGTCCCTAAGGGGCGAGGAGCTGCAGCGGGCAAAAGCCATGTCATCCAAGGCTGTAACTATTGAGCCGAAGAACACTTCCTTTCTCGACACCTATGGATGGATCTTGTATATGGACGGCAAGTATGAAAAAGCCAAGGATTGGATAGGTAAGGCGCTGGAATCTGGAGGGGACAAAAGAGGCATAATTCTCGAGCACTACGGTGATGTATTGTTTAAACTGGGCGAAATTGATGATGCGGTCAAATACTGGGAAGATGCCCAGAGTGTTGGAGGAGGCTCAGAATTGCTGAATCAGAAGATCGAGGATAGAAAATTGCATGAAAAGCCTTAGTAATTCCCTGGTTATTTGCTTTGCATGTCTTTTCTTGATGCTTGTCGGATGCAAGACACAACAAAAAGCCGACAAGAGTCCTATAAGGAAGAAAAACCCTTCCTACTTACTTGAAAAATTAAAGGATAACGAGTTGCGCTATGAATGGCTTAGCGTTCGGGCAGCAACCAAAGCGGAGATCGGGGACAAGAATCTCGATATCACCATGAAAATTCGTATCAGGAGAGACAGTGTTATCTGGATCTCTGTATCTCCGGCTCTCGGTATCGAAATCGCCCGTATAGTAATTACGCAAGACTCTATTAAGTTTCTTAACAGGCTGGAAAAGAGCTATTTCAAAGAATCAATCAGTTATCTGGACAAATTGACACCAGTAAGTATCAATTATGAAATGTTACAGGCGCTTATCACTGGAAATAATATCGTGATTACGGAGGAGTTGGAATCCGATAAACCAGATAAGTACAAAGTGGAGGTCGATAAGAGCAATTACCTGCTCAGTAACCTGAAGCGCAGAAAGTACAACAAGACCGCTAAAGGTAAAAAAACAGCTGATGCAACTGTAAATAGAATATGGTTAAAGCCCAAGACGTTTAAGATAGTAAAATCTGAGATAACGAACTTCAAAAGCAACAAAAAGATTACTGCCTCGTATGACCAGTTTGAGCAAGTTGAAGGCCAGTACTTTGCTCATCTGGTAGATGCCGTGATGCAGGCAGATCAACATGTCTCCGTTAAACTGAACTATTCCAAAGTTGTGCTGAACAAAGCGTTGAAAATGCCCTTTAGGATACCTACCAAATATGAATCTCTCAAATAAGGCATTGTCCATTAATGGTTTGAAGTCCTCGTTTGGCAGATGGGTGCTCATCTTGTGTATTATCGCATTTATACCGCTCCAGGTCCTTGGGCAGAAGACCCAGTCAGAACTAGAGAAAGAGAAGAAAGAGTTGGAAGCAAAAATCGCTTACACCGGAGTTTTACTCGATGAGACCATAAAGAACAAAAAAGCTTCGCTCAATCAGCTCACCACATTAAAAAAACAGATCTCATACCGACAGGGGCTCATTCGGACGATGAACAAAGAAATTAAGCTGATGGACCGGCAAATTGCTGAAAACAATGACATCATCCGGGCCCTTGAAAAAGACCTGGAAAAGATAAAAGAAGAATACGCCAAGATGCTTTACTACGGCTTTAAGAACAGAAACTCTTACGATAAACTGGTGTTCGTTTTCTCCTCCAGGGATTTCAACCAGGCACAGAAAAGACTCAAATATTTACAACAATACAGCGAATATCGTCGTGACCAGGTGGATCTCATTTTAAGCACCAAAGTGTTGATTGCAGATAAGAACAAAGCACTTGAAAAAAAGAAGGAAATCAAGCGATACTTGATGAGTGACAAGAAGGAGGAAAGAGCCGCATTGGAAAAAGACAAGCAGGACAAAAACACGGTCTATACCAAACTTAAAGGTAGCGAATCTAAATTACGAGCAGATCTCGAGTCGGACAAAAAGCAGGCAAAGCAACTCAGTACGGCAATTGCAAATATCATCGCCGAAGAAATTAGAATTACCAAGCTAGCAGCCAAAAACAAGGAAAAATTCGGATTAACTCCTGAGGAAGCTAAACTGTCAGCAGGTTTTAAAAGCAATAAAGGGAAATTGCCGTGGCCTTTAAGACGCGCTATTATCACCAGCACCTTTGGACCACACCCGCATGAATTTCTTAAAGAAATTATGGTTAACAACAATGGGATTGATCTCAGCACAAACAAAGGTGCTAGAGCACGGGCCATATTCGCTGGTGTGGTCACTGCAGTGATTATTATGCCGAACTCAAACATCAAGGCGGTAATTATCCGTCACGGTGAATACTTTAGTGTATATGGTAATCTTCAAGAAGTACTAGTAAGCAAGGGGGAGAACGTAATATTGAAGCAAGAGCTTGGAGTGGTCTTCACAGACAATGATAAGTTTACAACCGTCAGCCATCTTGAGATTTGGAAAATGTCAGGTGACGAAACGGTGAAGCTTGATCCTCAGAAGTGGCTTGCTAAAAAAAGCCATGCGGATTGAGGCTCCCGTTGAGAAATTATTAGTAGTTTTACTCTCTGATACATCTAAATATTTACCTGATGAATCCTATCCTGCTTTTTGGACTGCCCGGTGGTCCTGAGATTTTTATCATATTGATAATAATCGTTCTGCTTTTTGGTGCTAAAAAAATTCCTGATTTGATGAAGGGTGTAGGTAAAGGCATCAAGGAATTCAAGTCCGCGACCAAAGACGAACCGTCTGATAAAGGCGATGACGACAAGCCGGAGCAACTAAATTAATACGTTCGTCTTTTACCTGGCGAGTCCCCATCTTTAGGCTGCTGCAATATGAGCGCACCAATGACCATAGCCGATGTTCAGGCTGCTATCAATTCCGGCTCTAGCTCTTGCGTAACGATTGTTGATCGGTATCTGAAAGAAATAGCGAAACAGTCTCACCTCAACACATTTCTGGAAGTATTTGAAGTGGATGCCAAGGTCCAGGCAAAAGAAATTGATCAGAAGATGCAAAATGGATCTGCCGGAAAACTTGCAGGTTGCGTAATTGCCATCAAAGACAATATTTGTTATAAAGACCATCGTGTTTCTGCCTCTTCAAAAATATTGGAGGGCTTTGAATCTCTGTATAGCAGCACAGTCGTCGATCATCTGCTTAAGGAAGATGCAATTATTATAGGCAGGTTGAACTGCGATGAGTTCGCCATGGGAAGCTCTAATGAGAACTCCGCTTTTGGCAACGTTCTCAACCCAATTAATAACGAAAATGTGCCTGGCGGATCATCGGGCGGAGCGGCGGCGGCGGTCAAGGCGGGATTGTGTCATGCAGCATTGGGTACAGACACCGGAGGATCCATAAGACAACCCGCTTCCCTGTGTGATGTCGTGGGTTTCAAACCAACATATGGACGTGTATCCAGACATGGTATCATAGCCTATGCTTCATCATTTGATCAGGTAGGTCCAATAACAACCTCCGTGGAAGACACTGCTCTGATTATGGAAGTAATTGCCGGGAAAGATGGCTGGGATAGCACGGCGTCCTCCAGGGAAGTACCTAAGTATTCTAAACTGCTGGAATCAGCTGGGACCAGCAGAAAGATCGGATATCTTACTGATTGTCTTGAGGCCACAGGACTGGACACGGAAATCAAAGAGGGCTTAATGGGCCAGATCAAGAGCCTAAAAGACGCCGGACATCAGGTAGAGCCTGTTGGCTTTCCCTACCTTGAATACCTGGTACCAGCATATTATGTGCTTACCACGGCCGAGGCATCCTCTAATCTGGCTAGATATGATGGCATTCATTATGGTTACCGAAGCGGGCACAATGATTCCCTTGACACAACCTATAAGGCCTCAAGAACAGAAGGGTTTGGCACAGAAGTTAAAAGAAGAATTATGTTGGGCACATTTGTTTTAAGTGCTGGATACTTTGATGCCTACTACTCAAAAGCACAAAAAGTTAGGCGCATCATACAAGACGAAACCACTAAGATCCTCAATCAATACGAGTTTATTTTACTGCCAACTACTCCGCGAACTGCTCCTGCCATTGGAGAGAATGTCAATGACCCTATTGCGATGTATCTGGAAGATATATTCACGGTCCAGGCCAATCTTGCAGGCTTGCCAGCCATCAGCCTCCCCCTGGGCAAGCACAGCAATGGACTGCCTTTTGGAATACAGCTAATTGGCAACAAATTCGAGGAAGCAGCTTTGCTTTCTTTTTCAAAAGAAATATACCAAAATTAGCCTTCGCTCGGGATTGCTTCTTGTGGCGCGTATAATCAGACAACAAATAAAATAATTTGTATTATTGTATTCCTTAAAAAATTGATGCATACCAACAGAAAAATTATCTAACTACACCAGTATGAAAAAAGCATGCTTCTTATTTTCATTATTTCTTGCAACTGCGCTTGTCAATGATGTTGCAATGGCTCAAACAATGTTTCAGAAGGTCATTGGTGGAACTGCTGGGGATGAGCTGGTAAATTATTCTCAAATGACCGCAGACAGCGGACAGATCCTTGTAGGTTCCACCGATGGTTTTGGATCTGGATCTACGGATGTTTATCTGGCAAAAACTGATGCCAATGGGACGCTGGAATGGAATAGAACGTATGGTGGTGTAGGTGCAGACGTTGGGTATGATGTCCGTTCCACATCAGATGGCGGGTACATTGTCGTGGGGTCGACAAGTAGCTCAGGAGCAGGTAGTGATGACATTTTTCTCATTAAGACCGATGCAAATGGAGACACGCTTTGGACCAGAACTTACGGTGGTGCAACAATAGACGTTGGGTATTCTGTACAACAAACATTCGATGGTGGCTATGTGCTGGTAGGATATACTGGAAGTTTCGGGTCTGGAGCTGATGACGTATATGTCATCAAGACAGACGCTAATGGAGATACAACCTGGACGAAAACGTACGGAGATGGAACTTATAACTATGGTTATTCTATCGTGCAGACTGCTGATAGTGGCTATATTTTTACAGGGGAAGATGATTATTTCGGAGTTAATGATGCTTTTCTGATTCGAACTGACTCATTGGGCGATACCCTTTGGACCAAGACTTATGGCGGCGGTGGGGCCGACGTAGGTTGGCGTGTGATTCAAACCATGGATGGTGGATATGCTCTAGGAGGATACTCGAATAGTGTCGGTGCAGGAGATTTCGATTTTCTACTCATAAAAACCGACAATTTGGGCGACACTGTTTGGACGCGTGCTTACGGAGGAACAGGCCAAGATATCGGTTTGTCCCTGGTTGAAACTGCAGACACATCATACCTTATGAGTGGATACACATTTAGTTTTGGAACAGGCGGGGATGCATACGGCCTTGCTGTTGACTCTATGGGTAGTTTATTGTGGTCAAAAGTGTACGGTGGCACATCAGGAGATGCGGCGTATTCCATGGAGCTTAAAGCAGATGGAGGATATACGATCGGGGCATACACTTACAGCTTGGGAGCAGGTGACGCTGACTACTACCTGTTACACACTGATGCAACGGGAAGCACTGGAGCATGTTACGAAGCAAGCGTAACCCCAACAACAACTATCCCCACTATGAGTATTGGAACATTTGATGTTGCAACGGCCATGGGTTCGATAGTAGGGATAGCAGGAACTACGGTTACTGATCCTGCAGGAACCTCTCGTGATGGCTATTTTGTATCGATCAGTAGTTCAACAAACAATGTCTGTAATAGTGATTCTGCAGGTACGGCCACAGCGCTCGCTACAGGAGGAACAGCAAGCTATGCTTATTCGTGGGACGACCCACTGTTGCAGTCAACTGCAACAGCCGACAGCCTGGCTGCTGGAACATACAAGGTAATGGTTACAGATGGTACTGGCTGTGTGGATTCCGCGTCAGTTACCATTACTGATCCTGCCGTTTTAGCCGCCTCTATTTCTGATTCATCTGATGTTAATTGCATGGGTGATTCTTCGGGCTATGCTACCACTACACCAACAGGCGGAACCGGCCCATACATCTACCTGTGGGACGACGTCAATACGCAAACCGACTCTGTGGCAAATGGGTTGCCCGTGGGTAATTACAGCGTTATTGTAACCGACGCCAACAATTGCCAGGTAACCGCAAACACAACTGTGGTCGAACCAGCAGCGGTATTGTCGTTATCAACAAGTACAACACAAGCTACCTGCGGATTGCCGAATGGCACCGCCAATGTTTCAGCATCCGGGGCAACTGCACCCTATACCTACTCCTGGGGCACTGCACCAGTTCAATCCGACTCAACAGCAACCGGGCTTGCGTTTGGAGTATATACCGCCACGGTAGTTGACAGCCTTGGCTGTACAGATTCGGCTACTGCCAGCATTACCAATGTCGGCGGGCCAACCGTCTCGATTACCGACAGCACCAACATTCTGTGCAATGGAGATTCAACGGGATCAGCCACCGTTACCCCTGTAGGCGGAACCCTTCCTTTCGCGTATCTGTGGGACGATGCCAATGCGCAAACAGATTCAATCGCTGTAGGTTTACCAATGGGAACATACACTGCCAGTGTAACCGATGCCAGTGGATGTGGAGCAGTTGCGACTGTTACACTCACAGAGCCAGCCGCTCTTTCCCTTACTATGACAAATGATACCGTAGATTGCTTCGGCAACGCTACCGGAACAGCAATAGTAACAGCGGCGGGCGGGACGACCAGCTATGCATACGCATGGGATGACGCAGCAACTCAGTCAACTGCTACAGCTGACAGCCTTGTCTCTGGCAGCTACCAGGTTGTTGTTACAGATGGCAACGGGTGTATGGATTCTGCAAGTGTTACCATAACAGAACCTGCAGAGATCGTACTTACGATTTCAGATTCCAACCACGTTGTCTGCAACGGTGATGGGGACGGATCCGCTACGGTAAGCGCCAGCGGAGGCGTAGGCACGCTCACGTATTTGTGGGATGACCCAAGTGCACAGACCACAACGGTGATGGCCAGTGTAGACGGAGGTACGTACGTATGCGTCGTCACAGATTCAACAGGATGTTCTAATTCAATATCATTTGTTGTCAGCGAACCAACAGCGGTGAGCGTAAGTTTATCGTCCTCAGTCTCGGTAGCGTGTAATACAGATTCATCAGCTACCATAACAGCCACTGCATCTGGGGGAACAGGCACCTTCACCTATCTGTGGGATGACCCAAATACTCAAACTACGGCAGTGGCCACAGGAATTGCAAATGGCACCTATTCTGTTGTTGTTACAGATAGCGTAGGCTGCTCGGTTATGGATTCCTTGTCATTTGGCCTTTTGGCCTCAATCTCTACAAGTACAGCACCAGTATGCGGTGGTATTTGTGATGGGTCTGCAACCTTGCTGGGTACAGGCGGATCAGGAACTGTGACTTATTCCTGGGATGACCCGAACAACCAAAATACAGCAACAGCTACTAGCTTGTGCAGTGGGAACACATTCACAGGAACAGCAACAGATAACAGTGGGTGTTCAGCTACTGCCTCCGTTACTTTCGCACCAATAACACCGTTAGATGTTCAGCTTATCATCACCGATATTAAGTGCTTCGGCGACGCTACCGGTGCCATAACAGCATTCGTCAGTGGCGGTGGTGGCGGTTACCAGTATTTGTGGCCTAGTCTTGGTAACAACACTGCTTTTGTGAATACCCTGTTGGCTGGCAATTATGATGTAATTGTAACGGACGCAAACGGTTGCGCCGTCTTGAACACCGGACAGGTTGCGCAACCTGCAGCCGCACTTAGTCCTAGCATTGTGACCACACCCGCTAGTTGCTTTGAAGGCTCTGATGGGGCTGCTGATTTGACAGTTACGGGGGGAACAGCTCCATATGGATACAATTGGGGGAATGGAGGCGCTGCCGCGCAGGATACTTCTGGAATGGTTGCAGGGACCTATTACGTTACAATAACGGATGATAATGGTTGTTGGGTTATTGATACTGCAACCATTACAGAACCTGGAGGCATGATCCTCGCAGGCAGCAGTTCTGCTGACCTTGGCAACAATTCAGGGCAAGCATGGGTTTCCGTGAGCAGCGGAACTTCCCCTTACAACTTTCTTTGGGATGATGGCTTGAGCCAAAGCAATGACACGGCAACAGGGCTTGCAACTGGTGAATATTCTGTTCTCGTGACGGATGACAACGGATGTACAAACACGCTACAGATTGCGGTTGGGGATGGCTCTGTTGGTGTATTTGAAACTAGTTATGAAGGTGTTTGGGATGATCTGGCCAGAGATGTAGACATTCTCTCCGGAGGGGGACATGTAATCGCTGGGGTTACAGAGAGCTTCGGCGCTGGTGGCTCTGACATGTTTCTGGTTAAAACCGATGACAATGGAAACTTTGATTGGGCCAAGGCCTATGGGGGTACTGGCGATGACGGAGCTAACTCCATAATGGAGACTTCAGATGGTGGATACATCATGGCCGGCTATACTGAGTCGTTTGGGGGCGGAGGATACGATATCTATGTCGTTAAAACTGATGCAACTGGCGTTGTTGATTGGACGATGGCTTACGGTGGCGCTTTGGATGATCGAGCCTACTCTATTGTGGAGTTGTCAGGGGGTGGATATACGATTGCCGGCGGAACGAGCAGCACTGGTGCGGGAAGTACGGATGTATATGTGGTTAATATAGACGGTAATGGTGCTGTGCAGTGGACACAGACTTACGGCGGTTCCGGATATGATTATGGATACGACATTAAAACAACCTCTGATGGTGGATATATTATTGCTGGATATACAATGAGTTTCGGTGCTGGTGAGGCAGACGCTTATCTCATTAAAACAGACGCTACTGGTACAAGCTCATGGACCAAGGTAATGGGTGGTGACGGAGATGATGTTGCATGGTCTGTAATCGAAACATCAAGTGGCTATGCACTAACAGGTAATACCGAGAGTTTTGGTAGCGGCCAGCAAGATGTGTATTTCGTACTAACCGATGCAACTGGAACCCCGACCGTCACCCGGGCCATCGGAGGCTCTGCCATTGACTATGGCACCGATCTGATTCAAACAAGTGATGGTGGTTACGCTATTGCTGGGTACTCTAAAAGTTTCAACAACAATGGCGATGATGTATATATCGTCAAAACGGATGGAAGTGGAGATGTTGTTTGGTCAAGAACCTATGGGGGAGCCTTTAATGACAGGGCCTGGTCTATTCAGGAAACCAGCACAGGTGAGTTAGTCGTTGCTGGTAATTCTCAAAGTTTTGGCCTGAGTGTAGCGTCTGGCAATTGGGAATACTACCTGATTAGAACGGACGCTGGTGGAGACAGTAAGTGTAATGTTGGGGGAGCTACGAGCACAGAAGTAGACACCGTAGGTGCCCCGATCACAATTGGTGGACTAGGTGGGGCTGGTGGAGCGGCCTCTTCCTCAAGTACGGTAGAGACAAGCACTACCACCATGGCCGAGATTCACTGCTATACCAGTACGGATATCAAGATGATTTCAAATGAACTTTTTGAGCTGGTAATATATCCAAACCCGAATGATGGGCAATTTAACTTATCTATGAATCTGCAATCAAACAGTTCCTACCAATTCGTTAGAATCTACAATATGAGTGGTGTGCTGATGAGCAGTAAGGAAATTCCTGGAAGCGGAAACATTAAGGTATCAGTTGACTTAGGTGGTGTGCCTCCAGGTATGTACTATGTTCAGGTGCTGCGTGACGGACAGGTCGCAACGAAGAAGGTGATTGTTCACTAAGTGCCAGTGCGATTGTCAATAATTGAAGCGTAGCAGAATTGTGGTAACCCTCTGGGTCAAATTGATCTATATAAAACCTCCGCTTTTTTGCCATTTACCGTTCTAGCCGTTGACAGGCGAGTTCCTCTTCTATAACATTCTTTAAATCATAGTATGATTTTGTAACGTGGCGTGCAATAATACCCGCTGCAAACCTAGTTCCGCTCCTCAAGTTTCTCAGAACAGAGAATATCTATTGTCCTCTCTTTAAATTTCATGAGCGGCACTCTGTAACATGCGTACCAATGAGATTGGTTATAGCTAAGGCAAAGAAACACATTGTTCCCATAAAATTTCCCGCAAATGGGTCATATTTTACCGTAAAAAACTGATTCTCGCTGCTAAAACCCCAGATAAGTATCAACATTCCAACGTTGAAAAGTTTCTATGGTGCCATCTGAAGAACATTTCATTTACTCGATATTTGATGCTCGAAGAAGAAACTATATAACCAAAAAGACCGTTCTAAGTATAGATACGGATAATATACTATTGGTAAAATGAGGGGAAGCATGTTGTATACACTTAGCTATATTACCATTGTGATAATGGCAACAGGGGCAGACCTGTCGGCTCAAAATGTTTCATCGTCATTGCACGTGAACAAAGACCACAATGAGGTTGACTCTCTCCCCCGGGACACACTAACCGGCATCAGCATTACCAAGGACAGCGTCGAAGCTGAGCCAAGAGCTGAATCAATAGTTGACGCTCCTAATAACGATACCAATAACACTAAATCTGGCGAAATAACCTCATTATCAGACAATGCCGTTAAAGTGGATACAATAGCCACTAAAACTGAATTAGCCGAGGAGGCCAAGCTTACACTTCCCATTCCCCCAGGCACCTTTCACGATACTAAATTCACTTATGTTGACGATGACGAGGTACTTGCCATGATCGATAGTTTGATAAGCGAGTTGTACGAAGTCAATTCCTGCCTGGACACGGGTGCAGCCAGACGCAATACATACGAGTTCTGCGATGATCTAATACCGCTGTATTCCAAAACTGAATATGCCACACGACTTGATTACCTGGACCAGCAAACGCCTTTTTCCCTGACCTATAATACACCGGTCCACAAGTTCATTGAGCTCTATGCGTTGCGGAGGAGAGGTCAAGTTTCACGTATGCTTGGATTGGCGGAAACGTACTTTCCATTGTTCGAAGAAATGTTGGACAAATATGATATGCCTTTGGAACTCAAGTATCTCGCCATTGTGGAGTCTGCTCTAAACCCCTCTGCCGGTTCACGGGCAGGCGCCAAGGGTTTATGGCAGTTCATGTATAGAACCGGGAAGATATACGGGTTGAACGTAACAAGCTATATAGACGATAGATTTGACCCTTATAAGTCTACCGTGGCTGCCTGTGAGTATCTTCAATTTCTTCATGGCATTTATGACAATTGGGACCTGGCCCTTGCCGCCTATAATTGTGGGCCTGGAAGGGTGAATCGCGCCATTCGTCGATCAGGTGGCAAGAAAGACTATTGGGAACTCTGGCGATACCTGCCCAGGGAAACACGAGGCTATGTCCCTGCCTTTATCGCCGTAAACTACATTATGGAATACGCTACTGAACACAATATATATCCTACTCCACCGCGCTATCTCGACTTTGAAAAAGACACCGTGGTGGTTAGAAACATGGTCAAGTTCGAATATATTGAGGCAGTAATTAATGTCCCAAAAGAAGAGTTGGAGTATCTCAATCCTCAATACAAACTAGGAATCATTCCTGGAATTCCAGGCGAAACTTACACGCTCACTTTGCCTACACTCAGTGTTGGCGCATTCATGAATAACGAGCAAGCAATTTATGGATATAAGACGGAGCAGGAGAGAATAGACAGTGCAGAAAAAGCTATTGCAATGGAAAAGCAAAAGCAGTACATGCAGGAAACGAGGTTAACGCATACCGTAAAAAACGGGGAAGTGCTTGGATTGATTGCGCAGAAGTACCGAGTTAATGTTTCAGATGTGAGAAGCTGGAACAACATGTCCAGCTCAAGGATCTATATTGGCCAAAAACTAACAATTTATACTGCGAATAAACCCTCTATGGCCGTCCAGCCAGTTGTTGCTAAGTCCACCACAAAAAAGCAAGAAATTAAGGACCTTAAGTTCCGCTATCATGTTATCCGTTCTGGAGATACGTTGTGGGATATCGCCAAGCTCTACGAAGGGGTGACAATTAATCAGATAAAAGAGCTAAATCAAATCAACAATGCCAGGAAGCTGAAGCCGGGCATGAAAATTAAAATCTCTCCGGCTTCCAGCTGATTGGTTGGATCAATTATTGCGGCTGGAATCTTAAGATGTACCCACAAATCAAAGTTTTCAGCGCTTGCTTCTGCTTACTTCTAATTGGAGCACTTCCGGGATGCGATGAAGAGAGTACCAGGGCACTACCCGGCTCGACTGGCAAGGCTGGGGAAGTGATACTGGTGATGGATACCAAATCCTGGAATGGCAACCTTGGTGAAAGTATTAAAAAAACACTGGCCCGAGAGCAGGAGGCACTTCCTCAACCAGAACCAATATTCAACGTGGTACACATCCCCATTTCTTCGTTCAAAGGGTTATTCATTACCCACCGAAATATTGTCATCTTCACGATTGGAGAACACGGCCCCAATGAAATTACTGAGGAGAAAAACATGTGGGCTACGTCTCAGGTGGTGGTAAGAGTCTCTGCCAACACTGAAGCCGAATGCCTTGATCTTCTTGCTCAGGATAGTACCCGTTTGGAACGCATTCTTACCAACGCTGAAAGAAACCGTTTAAGACAAAAGTTTTTGTCCATTGCCAACAAGGAACTGGCTTCAAAGCTAGAATCCAAATTTGGATTGCGCCTCTCTGTCCCTACAGATTATGTCATGGCCTCAGAGAAGGACGACTTTATTTGGTTCAGAAAAGAAACCCCAGAGATCAGTCAGGGTATATTTATCTATGTTTATGATAAAGGAGATGAGGAATTGAATAGCACGCTGCGCATTGTTGCTATGAGAGATTCGGTTGCTAAGTACAACGTCCCAGGCCCAACAGACGGCTCATACATGGCAACCATGCATGATTATCCGCCGAAATCATCTCCTTTAGATTTTCAAGGCACTTACGCCATAGAAACGCGAGGACTTTGGAATGTCGTGGGCGACTTTATGGGCGGGCCTTTTATTAGCATGACCTTCTTAAACAAAGATCAAAGCAAGGTCATTTGCATTGACGGCTATGTGTACGCGCCCAAATATGATAAAAGAAATTACTTAAGACAAGTGGAAGCAGTCCTGTACTCTCTGGAGGTTGGTCAATAGCTATAGCTTACCGGCCAGTACGCAAGACCTTTTGAACTGCTTTATTTCTCCCAGTATCCCGAAGGCCTCAAAATATATTACATAAATTCCAAGCCGGCCTTTTTCCCCGTTCTCCAGGGTCCCATCCCAGGAAAAGGTGCCCTTTGTGCCTAAGAGTTCATTTTGCACTACTGATTTGATCAACCTGCCCTTGGCATCATAGATAAAAATACTGCCTACATAACCACCTGATTCAAAGGAGTAATTGATGTCTACAACATCGTCAATACCATCATTGTCAGGTGAGAATATTTCGGGCAATACCACCACATCTCCTTCTGAACTATCAGCGGGGTTGCTCTGGGAGTTTTTATACCCAGGTGTGGCAAACCCAACTGTTTCTGCCGCTGAGTGCCAGTTCGTATGGTCATGTGCGGGCCTGTTAAAATCCAGCCGCTCCAGCGACACGCCGTCTACATCTTTTAACAATGAAAAGTGCATGTCGGGGTTGTATGTAACACTATCAGAAACCGCAAATAGATTATTCACAAGAACCACCGTGCCATCATCATTGTTGTACGAAGGCATTGAAGCAACCTCGAGATACGCACTCTCATCCCCCAACGGATATTCGCTCTCAATGTCGGAGATGCTGGTAGTTAACAAGACATAATCTCCGGGAAAAACAACGTAGGCTGAAGTAGTGATAGGCGTGAAGTTGTCAATGGTATCATTGTCCCAATTGGCAAGGTGCCATCCGTTGAGGTTGATAAATCGACTAGAGTTATTATAAACCTCAACAAAATCAGATCCATCCGTTGTGGGGTTTGACAAAATCTCGTTAATGATCAAATCGCCGGACATTCCCTGTTCCGCCAGGGCAAATTCCGCAGAATTGTCGGTTCCAATGACGTTGCCCACACAGTCTGCAGCATCAGTAATGGTAGCGGTATAAACCACCTGCTCAGTCAAATTGACTGCCAGTGTGAGCTTTATGGTAGTGCTTGTAAGCAGCGAATCTGCAACGATAATCACGGCGGGGCTTATCGTATATGCAACTGATGCAACGCCCTGGCTGTCCAATGGCTCATTGAACGTTAAAAGCACGTTTAAGGTGTCGAGCACATCGGCCCTCGCCAATTTGGGGGCTTCTGTATCTGGATTGCTGGAAGATATAGAGTTCTGAATTCCGGGAGTGCCACCATTCGCATTTACGCATGCCGCCCAATTTGATTCCTCAGCACATGGGTTCGACGGGTCTATCATCTCCAGGGTCCAGCCACCATCATCCTTGAATGTGTTGTTGTACCAACTGGCTGTATAACCTACAGCATGCAATAATATGCCAGCGTTGCTTCTCAAAATCAGTTCATCACCATCATTATTCAAGCCGGGGAATGATGCTAATCCCATCACATCACCAAAAGATTGAAAAGCACCTACATCGTCCTCATCACAGAGGATAAGGTATCCACCCGGCAATAGTATTTTGTCGGTAAGCGCTACTGGGGTGCCACCGTCTGAAAAAGTATAGCCTGTTAAATCCAAAATCTTGGTGCTGTTATTATATAGCTCTACAAACTCCAATTCGGGAAGTCCAACTGCCGGAATTGGATCCGGGAAAATCTCAATGATGACTACATCATACAAGGCGGGTGTCTCCGCCACGAAATACATGAAGGTCTCAGATATATTTCCCGCAATTGCATTTCCATTATTATCTGAGATATTATTCAGGGTAAGCGTATTGGTTATCCCGTTCTGAAATTGGCTTCCAAATTCCAGATGTACGATTGACGAATCAGTAGCGTCACGTACCGCTGAAACAGGCGCATTCAAACCCTGGTCTGCAGAGTAATTCAACGCTGTTTCCGCTGATGTCTGCTCAACAACTTCATCGAACAACACGTCCAATGTAGTGTCCGAAACCACCACCAAAGAGGACACCGCTGGCGACACTGTGTCCGGCGGGATAAGACCGACATCAAAGTTGTCAAAAAAGTGGTTGAACTTTGGTGATGCCGCACTGGACTGTTCGATATAAATGCCAAAAAAGCTACTTGTAGTTACAGCACTATTAACCACTGATCCGCCATTGATATAGTTCCCTGTAGCCCCCTCATCATACTCCAGAGTCCAGGCAGAAGACGAGTCTCTTTTAACACGGATATTGAAGGGATTTGAAGAGCTGTTGCTGACCACATCGTCAGTTCCATCTATTATCATAGTGCTGGTTCCGCTTACCACCTCATATAAGGATATCTCATCTTTAGTATTGCCAATTCTTACGAAGTACCCGTTCGCGGTAGTGAGCAGATCCCCAACATCAGACATCAGGTAAACATCCACGTAATTTGCACCTGATGTGGAGAATTTCAGATTGACAAAGAACTCCCACTGAACACCCAGGGCCAATGTACTGGGAGTGCTCAGGTAGTATGTGGCCGCATCGCCCTTGTTAGAACGCAGCTCTCCAGCATCGATAACAAAAAGAGAGTCTATTCCCGTCCATGTCGGGTTAGAGGTATAGTCGCCGTCTGTAAAATCATCTACAACCTGGGAATAGCCCAAAAGCGGCAAGGTTCCAAAAATCAAACAAACAGCTGTTCTTAAACAGTTCATGCCAGGACATGTATAATATGTAAATATAGTACTTTTGACCAGTATTTTATTTGCACAACCAGATATGGGATACAACATGGCCGTCATAGGAGCCACCGGAGTAGTTGGGCGCACAATGCTTACCGTTCTCGCCGAACGAAAGGTAGAAATTGATCGCCTGTTTCTTGTAGCGTCTGATAAATCGGCAGGACAAATTCTTGAGTTTGCCGGTGAAAACCATACAATTATTACAGTAGATGAGGCAATGGGTAAGCCCATAGATATTGCGCTGTTTTCTGCTGGTAAAGAACTTTCCAAAGCACATGCCCGTTCGTTTGCGGATAAAGGTGCGATTGTCATAGACAATTCCTCTGCGTGGAGGATGGATCCGGCGATCAAGCTCATTGTCCCTGAGATCAATGGAGATTCGTTAACCCTGGAAGACAAGATTATTGCCAATCCAAATTGTTCAACGATACAATTGGTAATGGCCCTGGCACCCTTGCACAAGGTAAACCCCATCAAGCGGTTAGTGATTTCCACCTACCAATCGGTTTCGGGCACTGGGAAAAAAGCGGTGCAGCAGCTTGAGGCAGAGACAAAGGGGGCTGAGGCCGAAAAGGTTTATGCACACCCTATCTTTATGAATGTGTTGCCTCATTGCGATGCGTTTTCCACTGATGATTACACTCTGGAAGAGTTGAAGCTGGTCAATGAAACGAGAAAGATAATTGGCGATGAAACTATTGCAATTACAGCTACTGCGGTTCGGGTTCCAGTGGTTGGTGGGCACTCAGAGTCGGTTAATGTCGAGTTTACACAGCCGTTTGACATTGGAGAGCTGAAAGAAATCCTGGTGAGCACCGACGGGGTGATCGTATTGGATGAACCCGAGGATGATCAATATCCAATGCCTATTTATGCGGAAGGAAAGGACGATGTGTTTGTAGGTAGAATACGAAAGGACCTCTCCCATCCCAACGCAGTAAATCTTTGGATTGTATCTGACAACCTTCGAAAAGGAGCAGCTACGAATGCCGTACAGATCGCCGAACATGTAATTGAGCACGTACTGTAAGCGTATTGGACTACAGATCAAAGTGCTTTCTCTGGAAGAAGAGAATAGTAAGTATGCCTATGGTTATCGCAGAGTCAGCGATATTAAAAACCGGGCGGAAAAAAATGAATTGTTGGTTGGCCCAGACTGGAAACCAAGCCGGCCAGCGAGTATCAATTATTGGAAAATAGAGCATGTCCACCACGCTGCCGAATAAGAAGCTATCATAACCTCCTCCTTTTGGGAAGAGGGTTGCAACCGTCAGATAATCGCTTGCGGAAAAGATAAGGCCATAAAACGCAGAGTCGATAATATTGCCTAACGCTCCTGCAAAAATCAACGAAATACTGATTATAAACCCAGGGTTGGCGCCCTTCCGAATCCTGGATAATAGGTACCAACCAATTACACCTACTGCGACAATGCGGAATACGCTCAAGACCAACTTGCCGGTGCGCCCACCCCATTCAAGGCCAAATGCCATCCCTTTGTTCTCCGTAAAATGAAGAATAAACCAATCTCCCACCCCCATCAAATCGGAGATGTTGTAATCCTGACCAGACGACATGTGTGTTTTAACCCAGATTTTCAAAACCTGGTCGACTACCAATACCAGAATAACGATCAGTAGCGGCTTTTTCAAAAGACTATCGTAATGATGTGGCTATTTAAACCTTTAGGCCACCTCCGCAACAGCTTCGATGACTGATGAGGAAGAATTATTGCGCCTTTTTGGCGTCAATACTCAATGTCGCGTGAGGGACAGCGCGCAGCCTCTGCTCTGAGATGAGATTGCCGGTCACTCTACAGATGCCATAGCTTCCGTTTTCTATCCTTAGCAGGGCGTTCTCGAGATGCTGAATAAATTTCTTTTGGCGAACCGCGAGTTGGGCATTTTCCTCTTTCGACAACACTTCTGATCCTTCTTCCAATACCTTGAAGGTGGGCGAAGTGTCATTTGTGCCATGATCATCATCACCGGAAATATTGCCCTTAAAAACCTCATACTCTGAATAGGCCTTCTCAAGCTTCTGCTCAATCAGTTTTTTAAACTCTTCCAACTCCTTTTTCGAGTACTTGCTTTTCTTGCGTGTCTTTGTTGCCATGTTAATCATTTTTCAAAATATTATGAGGCCTAAACCCTATCCAATGTGATTACTGCATCAATTTCATCATTAATCTCTACCAACTCACCCCTGCTTTCACTCAATTCCGGCATAATCTCCAGAGATGTAGCTAGTGTTTCGGCGCAAATATAATCTAAATTGTTATTAATAGCCGAGTCAATCAAAGTATCGCTTTTAATCTGGAGAAATATTTTGTCAGTCACCTCAAAGTTCTTCTCTTTTCTGAGGTTCTGAATCTTATTTACCAAGTCGCGAGCGATCCCCTCTTCCTTCAGCTCTTCACTAATGTTAACGTCAAGAGCGACCGTTAAGCCGCCCATACTACTCACCAACCACCCAGGCACGTCTTCTGAGCTAATTTCCACATCTTCCGGCCTGATCTCTATTTCCTGGTTAGCAATGGTAAGTTCATACGTGTTTCCCTGTTCAAGGGTTTCAATATCTTCCATTTTCATGTCAGAAAATGCAGCAGCTATTTCTTTCATATGCTTTCCATATCGGGGGCCAAGGGTTTTGAAGTTTGGTTTGATCTTTTTAGAAAACACACCAGCATCATGGTTTAAATACTCAATTTCCTTCACATTTACCTCTGATAAAATGATGTTTTCTACCAATTTTAGTCTTTGGTGAAACTCTTTATCCATTACCGGGACCATTATCTTTTGTAGTGGCTGACGCACCTTTATTCCCTCCTTCTTCCTCAGAGAAAGCACTAAAGAGGATATCGTTTGGGCAATTTTCATCCTTCCCTCAAGATCCAAATCAATTGCATCGTCGTTTGCTTCAGGAAAATCACTCAGGTGAACTGAAACGCCACCTGATTCACCCGGATTAAGGTCCAGATATAGGCGTTCCATGAAAAATGGGGCTATTGGAGAAGAAAGCTGGGCAACTACAGATAAACACCTGTCTAGCGTCTGATATGCTGAAATCTTGTCCTGGGAATACTCCCCTTTCCAAAATCTCCTTCTACACAACCTAACGTACCAATTGCTCAAGTGATCTCCAACAAACTTCTGAATGGCCCTGCCGGCACGAGTTGGTTCGTACGCCGCATAATGTCCGTCGACCTCTTTAATAAGAGAATTGAGTAAAGAAGTAATCCATCTATCAATTTCCGGTTTTTCCCCTAATGGAACCTCCTCTTCCTGATCGTGAAATCCATCAATATTGGCATATAGGGCGTAAAAAGCATAAATGTTGTATAGGGTTCCAAAGAATTTTCTCCTTGCCTCACCTATTCCACTTTCATCAAATCTCAAGTTATCCCATGGCTGTGCATTGGTGATCATATACCATCTAAGGGCATCCGCACCATATTTCTCTACTATTTCAAATGGATCAACAGTATTTCCCAGGCGCTTCGACATTTTATTACCCTCTTTGTCTAGCACCAACCCATGGGAGATCACATTTTTGAATGCCACTGAATCGAAGAGCATGGTCCCAAGCACGTGAAGTGTAAAAAACCAACCTCTGGTTTGGTCAACCCCCTCGGAAATAAAATCTGCCGGAAAACTCTCTTCAAAAGTTTCCTTGTTCTCCATTGGGTAGTGCCACTGCGCATAAGGCATGGCCCCCGAATCAAACCAAACATCTATGAGGTCCTCTTCCCTTAACATCTTCTGCCCGCTTTCTGATACCAGGATAACATCATCAATATAAGGACGGTGCAAGTCAAAGCTTTCTGGAAGCTCCGCATCCATAAAACCTGCTTCTATAGACTTTCCGACTTCGGATTTAAGTTCCTCTACCGAACCTATGCATTTGTTTTCTGACCCATCTTCACTGACCCATACCGGTAACGGCGTACCCCAAAACCGCGAACGTGACAGGTTCCAGTCTACCAAATTCTCCAGCCAATTGCCAAACCTCCCGGTTCCAGTGGATTCAGGTTTCCAGTTAATCGTTTTATTGAGTTCGACCAATCTGTCCTTAACGGCAGTTGTTTTAATGAACCAGGAATCAAGAGGGTAATACAAAATCGGTTTATCGGTTCTCCAACAATGCGGATAAGAGTGTACCTGCTTCTCAACATGAAAGGCCTTGTTTTCCTCTTTTAACTTAATGGCTATCTGTACATCAGTAGACTTGTATCCTTCTGTACTCAAGACATCTTCCTCTTCATACTCTGCCCTGACAAACTTACCAGCGAAGTCGGTGACCTCATTTACAAACCGACCCTGCTTGTTTACCAAAGGGGTTTGATTCCCATTTTCATCTTCAACAAGGATAGACGGCACATTATTTTGCTTACAAACCCTATAGTCATCCGCACCAAAAACAGACGCTGTGTGAACGATACCTGTTCCATCTTCAGTAGTAACAAAATCTCCGATGATCACCCGAAACGCATCCCCGTCTGGTTGCACATAAGGCAATAACTGCTCGTAGTAGACCCCTTCCAGCTCCTCACCAGTATAAGTCGCTTCCAGAGAGTAAGGAATTTCTTTGTCGCCTTCCTTATAGGAGTTTAGGGGCTTTTCTTTAAGGTCTGCCTTGAAAAAAGAATCCACCAAGTCCTCGGCAATAATTACCGAAACCGGAGCGAAAGTGTATTTGTTGTACGTTTTAACTTTGACATATGAAATCTTCTTACCTACGGCCAGCGCACAGTTGGATGGAAGTGTCCAGGGGGTCGTAGTCCATGCGAGGAAAAACACCTCCTCTTTATCATCTCCAAACAAGAAAGCCGACCTGTCTTCCCTTTTAACTTTAAACTGGGCTGTCACCGAAGTGTCAGTAACGTCGCGGTAACATCCCGGCAAGTTCAATTCATGGGTACTTAGGCCTGTTCCGGCCTTTGGCGAATACGGCTGGATAGCGTATCCTTTGTAGAGCAGCTCCTTGTCGTGCAAAGTCTTGAGAATCCCCCAGACAGATTCGATATAATCATTTTCGTAGGTGATATATGGGTTCTCCAAATCAACCCAAAAGCCAATTTTTTCAGTGAGGTTGTCCCATTCCTTTTTATACTTCAGCACGGCCTTGCGGCATTCCTCATTGTAGTCGGCAATTGAGATCTTTTTGCCAATGTCTTCCTTTGTGATTCCAAGCGCCTTCTCAACGCTAAGCTCCACAGGGAGGCCGTGGGTATCCCAACCCGCTTTTCTCTTCACCTGGAAGCCTTTAAGCGTCTTGTACCGGCAAAATATATCCTTGATGGACCTTGACGTTACATGGTGAATCCCTGGAAGGCCATTTGCTGAAGGCGGGCCCTCGTAAAAGGTAAAGGAAGGGGCGCCATCGCGGTTTGAAATTGTTTTTTCAAATACGTTGTCCGTCTTCCACCAATCCAGCACGTCCTTCCCTATTTGAGAAAGATCCAATGCCTTATATTCCGTGTATTTACTCATATGGGTGCGCCTTTTTACAGGCGTGCAAAAATAAGGAATTTGAACGGCATTCATAAAGAGGCATAGCCGCTAAGACCCGATGCTTTATCTTTAGGCATCAATTCCAGAAGCTGATTATTGCCCCGTTGTGTAACAATATTGGTTCGGAATGCAAGCTAAATTCACGCCCGGACGCTTATGTTGAGGGCCGGATCAGATCGTCGCGATAACTTTTAGCTCAATTCCTATAGGTGTCGGAAGGCTGGAAATCTCTACCGTTGTCCGACAAGGCTGGTTATCCTTGAAGTACTCAGCATAAATCCTATTGTACGTTACGAAGTCCTCCTTCATATTGGTAAGGAATACTGTGACATCCACAATGTTGTCCCAGGATGAACCGGCATCTTCAAGAATGTAGCGCACATTGGCAAATACAGAATGACACTGTTTTTCAATATCATACTCAGTGATATTGCCTTCAGCGTCAAGGGTAACTCCAGGTATGTCTTTGGATCCTCTTTTTCTAGGCCCTACTCCGGAAAGATAAAGCATGTTCCCTACTCTACGCGCGTGCGGATAAAGTCCCACCGGCGCAGGGGCTTTATGGGAATCAAACTTTTCTTGCTCTTTCATTGTAAAACAAAGCTATTAAAATCAGGCGGTAAATTTATTAAGTATAGAGTTCACTTGCGATAAATATGATCCGCCAAATAGGTTAACATGCACCATTAAAGGATATAAGTTGCATAGATCCACCCTTGCTTCCCAGCCACTCTCCATGGGAAAAACCGAATTGTATGCGGAATAAAATGGCTCGGAAAACCCACCGAATAATTTGGTCATTCCTATGTCCATTTCCCGATGTCCATAATATACAGCCGGGTCAATTAGTGTGGGCTCCCCCCTTGCTGATGTCATATAATTGCCGCTCCATAAGTCACCATGCAACAATGCTGGAGATTCACTGGGGACGATGTCTTCCAGCCTATAGTAGAGTTTGCTGAACATTTTCTTAATGTCCGATGGAAGGCTCGCCATCTGAACCTGCGGCTCAAGGCGTTCCTCAATAAAGAAAGGGACCCAGCTTCTGCACTTACTGTTTGACTGCTTTAAAGATCCAATATAGTTATCGTGGTCCAGGCCGAATTCAGCAGCCGTGTGCTTGTGCAGTTTCGCCAATGACATTCCGAAGTCCTCCCAGAAAGTTTTATTCGGCAACACCGAATCGACATACTCCAATAACAGAAAGGCAAATTCTCCAACTTCACCAGAGCTAATTATCTGTGGAACATAAATTTCACCGGCGCTGTGCAGCAGTTCCAGACCCCGCTCTTCCAACGCAAACATATTGGGGTAAAGTGAAGCGCTGTTATATTTGAGAAAATACGATCCGTGCGTGGTTTGCAGCTTGGCTGCTTGGTTTATTGACCCACCCCCAACAGGCGTAATTGCTTCAATTGTCACTGAATGCCCCTCCTTTTCAGTCAGCAGATCTTGCACAAATTCCTTTAAACTATCGGGTAACATTGTTAATAACTATTGTTGAAAACTCCTGATTGAAACGAGTAAATGTATGGTTTTTCTAAAATACATTTGACCCTAGATGGGGGGATTAGCTCAGCTGGCTAGAGCACTTGCCTGGCAGGCAAGGGGTCGCGGGTTCAAGTCCCGCATTCTCCACTGCGGATACGTGGCTGGTAAACGCATACAGAAAGATGAAAACAAAGAAAATTTATGAGGAACGGATGAACAAAGTAAAGTCCATCCTTGAAGCCCTCGAGCTAGCCGAAAAAACTAGCGGCAAATCACCACATGAAAAGGTAGTCAGTATCAATGACCTTCGGGATAAAGAAGATCTTGGCAAACTCTCTGACGAGGAAAAAACTGCTCTTAACAACTACAATGCTTATCGGGTGAAGAAGCTCAGTATTGCTTCTGACGAGGAAGACTTCCACAGCCTGTACCGCCTTCTACAAGTACTGGCCAACTTGAGCCCCTATCGGGAATTTCTACACGACAAGTATAAGGTTTAGTTCTCTTCAGCGGTTTAGGGTGTCCAAAAAGAAAACTGAGGTCGCGAGCGGATTCGAACCGCTGTAACTGGTTTTGCAGACCAGTGCCTAAGCCACTCGGCCACGCGACCGTATTGATTGCAGATTGTTGATTATAGATTATGAAATTGAAGATTCGGGGCAAATGAACCCTCCTCTATCTGTCGCCACAACCGGTGGCGAAATTAAACAATTACTCCTTAATCGTTACGCTGACCTTCTGTACAATACCCTTTAGAGGTGGGTTGAATTTTGATACTGTTAGCTCTATGGTGTCTATTTCTGGAAACTCATGCTTGATCTTATTAACCATCCGTTGTGCTGCATGCTCCAATAGGTTCGAACGTACGGCCATTTCAGCCTTAACCAGTTCATAAATCGATTCGTAGTTAAGCGCAGCCTCCAGATCATCTGTCCCGCCAGGCCCGGAAATGTCAAGATCAATATTCAGGTCAACAATAAATTTGTTGCCCCGTGTAATTTCATCATCATAGTAACCGTGATGAGAAAAAAACTCCATTCCAGATAACGTAATTCGTCCCATTAGCTTCTTCTAAAAATAGGCGCGTAAAGTTATAACAAAATTCCTCCCTGGAGCACTTATACCAGAGGCAAAATGCCGGTAATGGGTATCGGCAATATTCTCAATACCCAACTGAATCCAGAGCACCCGATGATTTTCTACTTCCTGGAGCGTTTGTTCTTGCTCATAATACGGTGTTTTGATCTTGAACTCATAAGATCCATTGAAGTTAATCGTATACCATGCTGGCATTCCATCTTCAGTAGCCTCAGATAAATTGTCAACACTTGGCGAGCCGTATTCAGCGAACCTCTTCCACCCATTATAATGAGAGTACAAGCTCAACTTAAGAGGCTTCAATTTCTCTCCTTTGAGAAATTTATAGTTCAGTGTTGTTTTTCCAAATACCGGTGGTATATGTGACATGGGGACTTTGTCGGTCAAATCTTCCCCATAAGTATAGTTAGCATTGCTCTCCAGACTCAACGTTTTTGTAACCCGCAATTTGACACCGAAAAACGCACCGTAAATGATGGCCTCGTTAGCGTTGATATTGGCGGTAATTTGCAGTGTGTCGCCGTCATATACCATTGTGGAATTCCCATTGAGTTTAAAGTCGCGCCTTACGATTGCATCTGTTAAAAAGGTGTAGTAGCCGATCACCTTAATCCCTGAGACCCTGTCTTTGAACTTTTTGCTAATACTCAACTCCGCACTCTTCACAAATTCAGGAACGAGATTGGGATTGGGCACGACCACATAATCGTCCTTGGCAAAAACTTTACCGTAATCATCTACATTAGGTGCCCTGAATCCAGTTGCAGTAGAAATATTGAATTGCCACAGGGGGGATGGCCTCAAAACCAGCCCGGCACTTCCGTTGAACGCACTTGTGTTGATTGTAATATTATCAAAGGTGAAATTATAGGGATTGGCCTCTTCAAATTTGGACAACATAGCAATCTGGCTGTATCTGATTCCAGCGTTGAGCAGCGTTTTCTTGTTCAGCCACCATTTATATGTGAGGTAGGCCGCCGCTGATTGAATGTCACTGCCCCCATCAGGATATCGTGTTGGTGCATATGAATGAGAACTGTCTTGTATGTTATATGTCAGCGCATCTGACATCACCTTGTTATAGGTGAACTCGGCCCCATACTGGAAACTCCTAACCGAATCAATGACCTTAAACATGTCAGCATTGAATGTCAGCACATCTACCAGCTCATTCCTGGTAGTCCTAAAGTCATTTAGGTATTTTCGGGTAATCCTCTCTTCCGCAACTTTTTGATAGCCAAATATTATTGTTCCTTCATCGTAAAAGGAAGTTTTGGCCGTGAGATCAGTGGTCAGGGCCGTGAACAGGCGTTCCTGAGGGCCATAATACCATTCCGCGTATCTTAGTGTGTCTTTCTTTATATCATTCATTTTGTCGTATCTGGGAATAAGCGAAGATGAAGAGTATTGAACATTAAGGGTAAATCCTACCTTGGGGTTAGGCCTGTAGAAGATCTTCTGCAGCAGATTTACTTGATTGTATCCGGTGTTTCGCTGGAGATTGGTCTGTTCATTAACCAACATGGTGTCATTCCCCTGAAGTGTTTTATAGTAATATTTGGTAAGCTTCCCAAAATCCGGATAGTCTGACCTGTGCTTAGCCCCTGCCCTTAAATCCCCAAAAACACTGTGTGTGATCCCTGTCAGTAAGCCAACTTTCTTAAAGCCAACCTGGAAGTCAAAGTGAGTTGTTGTCTCTCGATTCGCAGAGGAATAACGAATATACCCGTTGATCTTTTCGTTGGTCGTGGAGTCATTGTAAGCAAGTAGGGGCCTTTTGGTATAAAAGTGCATCACGCCTCCAAGTGCATCGCTACCATATATTACCGAGCTAGGGCCAAAAATAATTTCCGTCCTTTCCAGTACTGAATTGTCGATTGTTATCACATTCTGCAAGTGTCCACTCCTGTATATCGCATTGTTCATCCGAACGCCGTCAACCACGAGTAAAACTTTGTTGGCTTCAAACCCGCGAATTACTGGACTGCCTCCACCCATCTGGCTTTTTTGTACTGAGATAGCACCACTGCTCATCAACATATCCGCAGTTGTTTGGGGATTCAGGCTCGCGACATCACGGTAGTCGATAATCTCCATTTGAGCTGAAATATCCTCTCTTTTCTCCTCTATTTTGGAAGCTGAAAGCACAACTTCTTTCAGCATGTGAACATCTCTAACCAGGTACATTTTAAACTTCATAGCCTGTAGCTGACGCTTGGTGTAGAAAAAGTTTATATAAGATGGATGCTGAAATATTATGGTGTCTCTAAGCTCAAATACCTCCAGGCTCATCTCTCCATTCCTATTGGAGATTACTGAGGTGCCTCCCCCTGTACTGAAAGCGGCTACGTTTTCTATTCTCTTTTCAGTCGCTCTGTCAAAAATTTGTAGGGTTTGCGCATTAACCGAAAAACTGCACAGCACAACAAAGGTGAATAATGCCATCGGCCTGATAAGAAAAGAGTATGCGTTTGTCCTGCTATTCACCTTCTCTCTCCAATTTATTGCATAACCGTTTGTAGAATTTTGTGCGACTTAATCTCTAGTCTGGCATCTAAATGCAAATTATAAAATGCTATCATGTGATTTACCAAATCATTTCTCTGGGCAGACGATAATTTAATGCTGGAAATATTACTTGTATTTGCTTCCAGCATACGTTGCAATAATCCCGACGATTCCTTGTCCATCCAATCTCCATGCTGAGGCACCTCCTCACAGAACACCCCTTCTCGTTTATCAAAATAGCAGGTTGACCCTGATGTAGGCAGGGACGGATAGAACCCCAGGTATCCAGTAAGTTCAAGCATAAACAGGAGATGGTAGTTTGCTACGCTCCCGTCCTCGGCTTCCAGATCACCAATGAATTGCATTAGAAAATCGAAGAGGCTTTGGTTAGGCTCTTCTTCCCTGATAGTTCTGAACAATACCTCCGCAATAAAGATGGCCAATGGCCCTTTTACCATATCCAAACCAATCTGAGAAGTAGGGTTAATAGCGTTAGCGTATTTTACTCGCTGCAGGCTTCGTTTGTCTCTGTTGTAAACTCCCATGTCAAGCATTGACAGGGGTTGAAGAATGTTGGATTTTATTTTCGCTTTTCGTGTACGTACACCATTAATGATGTATGACTGCAGGCCATACAACTCAGTATACACCTTTGTCACCACGCTGGTCTCGCCGTAATTTATCTGGTACAGAACTATTCCTCTTGTGCTGTAGATCAATCCGAAATTTTTATGAAAGAGAGGCGCTAAGATACGAATACCTTTTCATCGCATGTGAGCGGATAAAGACATCGTGGCCTCTATTTCAAAGAAGAAGTTTTCTTGTCAGTTAGAATTTTAATTACTTCGGTGGTGATTCGATCAGCGATAATCTCATTACCCAGCTGATTAAAATGGCAACATTTGTCCTGATATACTGAACGCTGTTCCTCCTTAAAGAGCATTGACAAGTCAGTAAAATTAATGTTCATTCCCATCAATTCCTTCCCTTTCCTTACCAAGAACGGGTAGCCTTTCACCACAGCAGTTTTATAGTCCAACGGACCATCCTCGTATGCGATCGTCAACTCCTCCCCGGTCAGAACCTTAGAGCCATCTACATACTGATTGGGTTGCAAGAAGTGAAAATAATTAAATGAACCCGCCTGTTCTAGCGCTCCCATTTGAGCCGATGCGTTTCGCCACAAATCGGCACAATGCTCAAAATATTGTGTCGTATCACCGTACGATATATCAGGCCCCACCGACTGGTACTCTTTATCCAAATCTTTAGCTGCCTTACGAAGCCCCCCTTCCAGCTCATACAAATTCAAAGATCTCTTGTTGTCTGAAAACCTCCATAAGAACAATCCAAAATTACTATGGCGTAAAACGGAGGCAGAATACCATTTTCTAGTGCGTTCTCTTCGGTTTTGCTCGAAAGCCTGCTGGCCAATCAGCTGCAAAACTGAAGAATTCATTCCCTTTCTTGACAACATGTTCCAATGTCTTGGAAACGAGGGGAACACACCAAATGGCAAATTATCACTGAAGGGTAACGCTATTTCATTAAACCCGTCCAAATTTATCACCAGATCATACTCGGCACCCAGAGCCATGAAATAGTTGAGTGACATCAATTGCTGTGGTTGCTTAAAGCCCGCCAGGGCAACCAGCACAATCCTGATCTTTTTATCCTTGAAGTGCCCCGTTTGGCTAAGCGTGGTGGCAATCCGGTCTCTACAGGCACCATACAAACCAATTGCTACTGAACCGCCAGTCAAGCAAATGTGTACTTCATCCGCTGATGACTTTACAAGAGGGGTTGGGCCTGGAAATCCAAGTTCATTCCTGTTGCTGCCAGGATTGGCTACAAAACCAATGTAGGGATGTATGGCGTTTCTTCCCAGATATACGTGCTCCGTATTTTCCTGGAGTTCTGAAAGGGGCCCGAAATTCTGTGTTAAGCCCGTTCCCTGTAATAAACCTTGTATCTCTTCCCGGGAGAAGGATTGACCTGCAACGATTGGTGATATAATATATGGGGACACTTCTATAGTGATCACCAAAATGAAAAGGGTGACCCCTATCTGCTTAAACTTTTTGAGTAATCCTTCCATCGGCAAAGAATCAATATATTAAAGACCATAAAAGTACAAATCTTCTTTGCCTCAGTTAATCATCATAATCTTGGTGACAACTGTTTGTGATCCATCCTCATTGGTTGCAAATACCAGGTATATTCCAGTATGTGCCTTTTCTCCATTGAAGTTCTTTCCATCCCATACCGCTTGTCCACCAAGTGCTTTTGTTTGATAGACAAGGGCGCCAGATATATCTGTAATCTTTACATCCGCATCCGTAACCAATCCTTTTATGGCTATATACCCAGTATAGCCTTCCCGAACAGGATTTGGGTAAGCATACACGTCGGTATGCGTGAGGACACCTGCTGTAGCATTGCTTTTATAAGATATTAAACCCTTTTCCGTACCAAAAAACACTTCTCCGTTTACATGGTTGATTGCAATAGTGATGATGTTGTCAGAAATTAGAGGGCTGTTATCGGTGGTAAAATGCTGTAGCTCTGTAATCCCGTCTTCCGACATTAGAAATACTCCGGCATTCTCCGTTCCCAGCCACTTTCTGTTGGCACCGTCAACGGCCAGGGCAGTAACGGCTTCTGTTTCCAATAGGTATTGAAAATATCCATCTTGCTCAACTAGAATCTGCTGAGCGTCATAATCATCATTGGTGAAAACCAGAGAAGGAGAATAGAATACGTAGACGCCTTGATTGGTGCCAACCCAAATCTCCCCGTCCAGATCCTCAGCAATAGACCGGACATCCAATGCAACATTACCCGAGCCTACCGCACTTACCAAATGTACATTCTGGTCATCGGTTTTATTGCCCAATGTGCCGTTGTCATCAAACACCAAAATACCCTCGTTATGTAACAGCACCCATTTGTAGCCCTGTTGATCTACCATAACGTCAGCAACTCTTGAAGCAGATCCAATCGCAGGGAAATCATAACCATACCAGGTACCAGTGGGTTTTCGAACGCACAGCAGATTCTCAACCGCAGTGCACGTTACCCATAGATTTCCGATTTGATCAAAGGCAAGCCCTCCTATCCTGATAAGATTAGAATTGGGTATAACTGACTGAAGCGCGCTGTCCGTGTTGCCTTCTCCATACAACTTTACCATGCTTCCCTGATACAGCTCTGCAACGCCGTATCCCCACGATCCTGCAAATACACGGTCTTTATCTGATGGGTCAGCCACGACACGAATGAAATCCCTCACATTATTATAATATGTATTATCACGTGACTCCCAATTGTTATCAATGTAGTTGAATATACCGTCCTGTATGTTCGCGCTGTTCCAGCCACCCGTGCGCCCACCTGGAGCCACCCAAAGATCTTCTTCACCAAATGCCATGTCAAACACATTACTGGATCCGGGGCCTTTGGGATAGACTCCCCAGGATGCGTTATTTTGGTTTAACCCTGCATAGAAATCAGCTATCCATATGTTGCCATCGGCATCTAGAATAGCATGGCGAGGGTCAACTGGATTTGAATAAGTAGCGAGCTTGGTCCCATTGACATCATACTTGTAGACAGTGCCATTTGCAACTATCAATATCCTGGCATAGCTAGATACAACCTGAAATATATTTTCGGACAATGAAGTATCAAAATTTGACCAGTTTCCAGCTACATCCCGTACAAAAACAGAGTCGTTCAGAATGGTGTCGCTTGGATTATTTGATTGAACTATAAATAACTTGCCGCTTAGAGATACGATTGAACTGTAAGGGGTGGCGGCCAACTTGGTTTCAAGAATCCATGAATTGAAATCCGATAAATTTGAGTTTGAAATTTGTGCCTTGTACAATCCAATGTCTGACGCCGCATATATGGTATCGTTATACACGGCAACCTGATTTACACCATCTTGCCCGATTGAAATATAGTAGGTGTCCTTAATCTCGTTCTTTTGTAGGTCTAGTGCTACTATTCCAAATCCACAGGCTATATAGGCCAAACCATCGTACACGGCAATGTTGTTTAGGCTCTTATCACCCAGAATACTCTTCCTCTTTATATCTGATATATTGTATACAACCCCTTCTCTTACCAAATCAATGTTGGCGTTGGTATAAGCTATTACTAAAATATCACCTGAGGATTGATATCCTATGGTACTGACCTGAACATCTGATAGTCCTGAGACCTTCGACATTCGTGTTAAAGAATTATCTCCCTTGTCGAGATAAAAGACGGCAGACCCTGTGGAACAATATATTCTATCAGCTGCTTCTACTACATGCGTGGTGTTGTTGTAGGGCAAGTGTATTTGCCAATCCCCAATAGCGATGTCCTGCGCCAGACATGGCAGCGGCAGCAATATGAACAACAATGGAATACTATAAAGGTGCAAGGCGAATGGCATTATACTATTGTGGTCTAACAATAGCAGAGGATTCAATAAACAGAAAATATGTGCTTTTATTATACTCCATACCGGGAAAACACCTTTTATAACGATCTTTGTTTTCGGCCATAAATTATGGGATTGCCTGCAGTAACTTTTATGCTAAGGTCGTCAATATAAAAGGTGTTCTTGTCGCCATTCCAGACGTAGATCTTCACCAGATCATCGCCAGATTGGATATGGTCAAAACGCCAGGAGTGGTATATTTTGGTCCAGGTCTTGGGCTCATCGATAAAATAGGAGAAATTCATCCCTCTCCAGACATATACTTCCCCGTCTTCGTCTTCTAAGGTAATAACCAAGATGGCTTCATCGCTTTTTTGATCCATATAGCCCCATACGCTGGTGTGCAACACATTTTCATCATTGTCCATGATGTCTTTTATCTTCGATGAAAATGTCAGGCTGAACTCTGTATTCTCAGACAGCTTAAAAGAACTGGATTGGGAGCGTGCAATCTCTTCACTTATAGCTGATGGATCTCCTTGCCAATCCTGAGATTCCTGGTCAAAATCACATTGGGAGGAATAAATAACTTCAGGCTTAATTGGGGTGGAATTGCTGTTCTGGCCAAATAGATAGCTTTCTGAATTGAAGTAGTGGCTTCTTTCAAGTAAATAAGGGTATTTGTCAGCTATCATCTCCGGTATTTCCAATGGGCTGTACTTACTCGACCAACAGTATAAGAAGTAGGGCTTGTCACTTTCATTAATGATATTAGAGAATAGTCGTAATTGGTCTCTCCCCTGATTGACATACCGCTCTTCCTCTGCCTCCCCATTATCGTATTCTTCAAACTCAATTTGACGATCGTATTTATCTAAATAATAGCCAAGGAAGTAAGCGAACCCAACATTGGTTGTTTTGGTGATATTTTCCTCACCGTACTTATCTACATAGCGGATAACATCCTGCACCACCTCCTTCAGTACGCCAAAGTGTTGCGTTTGATAAAATTTCTCGGCAACAACTGTACTAAACACTCCTAACCCCAGGAAGGTTGCCAATAGAACCGTTTTCATCTTATTCCACGGCTTATCCTCAATGAACGAAAACATGAGGATAACTAAATAGGGGAAGGAAAATAACAGAACAGATTGCTGTAGAACTGGAAATCGAAGAATAGAATAGGTGTAGCCAACTACAAAAGGCGTGAGGAACCAGAGCAGGGAGAAGACATGAAATTTGCTTACTCCTATCTTATTATAATTACGTTTTAAAAAGTAGAAGAATATGGCGAAATAAATCAACAGGACAATCAGGGACCCGTTGAAGCAATTCAACAGATAGGCCCAGAACCAATTACCCCCCGAATTGGGAGGTCCTAACCAACCCCCTTCTCGAAAGCCTCCAATTGTGACATGGGCCAGGGATATATTGAAATGTGGCAGAAACAGGACGAAAGTGATCACCGCACAAATGAGAATGTTCTTGTAGTTGTCTTTGTTCAGATAAAACAATCCTGTTGCAGCTACGACCATCACCAGAAAAAAGCTGAAGTAATGCGTGTACATACTCATCGCGGTTGCCAGGCAGTAGGCTAATATTTTCCATGCCCTATACGGTTTCGGTTTAAACAATACCAGCGTCCAGGACCACACTGACATCAACGAAAATAGCAGTCCCAGGCTATATGGGCGTGCGATCTGGCTATGCGTAAGGGGAAATATGAGAAATGCAATTGAAGCTGCTACAAAGAGGCCAGCGGTCTTATTAAACCACGAAGAAGCCACTAGATAGGCAAAAAGTATGGACAATACACCGGCTACAATGAATGGGATTCTTATAAGGCCTTCTGATATACCGAAAAGGCCCACCCAATAATAAAGGAGCGTCTGAAAAAGCGCTGGATGAAAATCCCCGCTCACACTCTTTCCAATGAGCTCAGAGAAATCCTCAACACGCAGCTTGAGTAGCGAAGAAACTTCATCTCCCGTAAGCGAAAGGTCACCAGAGTTGTAAAACCTCAAGATAGCCCCTACCAGCATGATGCACAATAGCAAAAACTCTTCTTGATGATCTTGAATATATTTTCTCATTTTAATCTGATGGGGTTGCAATATTACACATTTATCTCCTTAGGCATAAGTGGTGAATTGCAAGAAAAAGTATAGTTTTGTTATCTGGTAACAGACGATGGTGTGATGGGCTGGATTTGAAGCCAATGAATAGAATTCCGTGTTAACATATTGAATATCAATATATTACAGAGTTTAACAATTTGATTTGTAAAGCTGCACCCGTAGTTCAACTGGATAGAATATCTGACTTCGGATCAGAGGGTTGGGGGTTCGAATCCCTTCGGGTGTACTTGATGATCAAGCCCCAGGCTGCAAGGCAGACTGGGGCTTTTCTTTAGACACGAGCCAAGCCATAGCTTGGGCGAGGGCATGAAGAAAGGCCCCAACGCTCGCGCCAGCGAGCTGGGGTGTGGTTCCCTTCACGACTTAAAAGGGAACGCGCAGCAATCCCAGATTCTTCCTAGGTGAATGTCAATCAAAGCACCTCAGTGCCTCGCGCCAGCGAGCTTGGGTGGTTCCCTTAACGACTTAAAAGGGAATATCCAGAAACTGTAGGATCATCGTAAAGGTGCAAAGTGTTCCACGTGAAACATCCCTTATCGACCAAGATAGATCATCAACACGGAAATATCGGAAGGAGACACGCCGCTAATTCTAGAAGCCTGCCCTATCGTTTCCGGCTTTACTAACTCTAGCTTTTCCCTGGCCTCCAAAGACAATGAGGTGAGTCTGCCGTAGTCAAAATCGCTGTGAAGCTTAATATTCTCTAACCTTGACATCTTTTGAACCATTTCGTGCTCCTTATCGATGTAGCCAGAGTATTTCATCTGAATTGCCGCCTGCTCTGCCCCTTCTTCAGCAACTTTGCCAAATGCATCCACGAAGCTGTTTATTCCAGGTATACCAGTTCTTAAAGTTTCAAAAGAAACCTGGGGCCGAGTTAAAATATTGAACAACTTCACCTTTTGATTAATAGGCGCAGTTCCTGAGTCGTGCAATATTGGATTGGCCTCCTCAGGGGATATGCTGGTTTCCCTAAAATAATCAATGATGGCCTCCGTAGCTTTTAGCTTGTCCCCTACCCTCTTCATCCTTTCATCAGAAGCCAGTCCAAGCTCATGGGATTTTGGAGTCAATCTCAGGTCTGCATTATCCTGTCTAAGCAGGATTCTGTACTCCGCACGCGACGTAAACATCCTATATGGCTCATCCGTACCTTTAGTTACCAAATCGTCAATTAGAACGCCTATATAGGCTTCAGCGCGCCCAAGTACCAGCGCCTCACGTTCATTCAGTTTCAAATGTGCATTTAGCCCCGCCATCAGACCCTGGCAGGCGGCTTCTTCATATCCTGTCGTGCCATTAATTTGCCCGGCAAAGTACAGATTTTCCACACTCTTTGTCTCAAGTGTTAATGACAATTGATCTGGAGGGAAATAGTCGTACTCAATAGCGTAGCCCGGCCTGAAGATCCTTACATTCTTAAAGCCCGGTATAGTGCAAAGCGCCTCGTATTGTACTTCCTCTGGAAGAGAGGTTGAAAATCCGTTAATGTATGTTTCAACCGTGTTCCAGCCCTCGGGTTCAACAAACAGCTGATGCCTCTTTTTGTCTGCAAATCGCTCAATCTTATCTTC